>Ga0213864_10001383_pt1 | contig 10918 bp, 9 predicted proteins | sample PICome_5_FD_160078 | JGI IMG/M metagenome (GOLD analysis project Ga0213864, IMG submission 160078) | Coastal seawater microbial communities near Pivers Island, North Carolina, United States - PICO247 | ecosystem: Environmental > Aquatic > Marine > Coastal | place: USA: North Carolina | collected... | reverse complement strand
ACCAAGTTGAACGTATCGTTTTGTTGATCCTTGCGTCCGCTGCGACACTGGCGATTTTCACAAGTGTTGGGATCGTTCTGTCAATGGTGTTTGAAGCGTCACGTTTCTTTAGCATGCATGAATGGACTGACTTCTTTTTCGGCTTAGTTTGGGCGCCGTCATTTAGTCATGGTAGCCAGTTGTCAATTCTACCGCTCTTGTGGGGCACGCTCTACATCTCGTTTGTCGCGCTTTTGGTCTCAGTGCCGATTGGTCTTTATGCGGCAATCTATTTGTCAGAATATGCCTCAAAACCTGTCCGCTCTGTCGCGAAACCATTACTTGAAATCTTGGCGGGCATTCCAACAATTGTTTATGGATTGTTCGCGCTTACAACGTTCGGACCGTTTTTGCGCATGTTCTTTGGCGATGGTGGGTTTTTGGGTGTTGAGTGGATGTCGGATTCACGTTCCGTAATAACCGCAGGGGTCGTCATGGGAATGATGCTGATCCCCTTCGTATCCTCCCTTTCTGACGATATTATTAACGCAGTTCCCCAATCATTGCGGGATGGTTCATACGGTCTGGGTGCTACGCAATCCGAAACAATTCGCAGCGTGATTTTACCTGCAGCCCTTCCTGGTATTATTGGTGCGATCCTGTTGGCGACATCGCGTGCTATCGGTGAAACAATGATCGTTGTGATGGGCGCAGGCGCGGTGGCAAAGTTTGCGGGCAATCCGCTCGAGGCACTCACGACAATCACAACACGCATCGTTAGCCAACTGACGGGCGATTTGGAGTTCGACAGTCCAGAAACGCTTGTGGCGTTTGCCTTGGGTCTGACTTTATTTGTTCTAACGCTGTGTTTGAATATCCTGGCCTTATACATCGTCAGAAAATATCGGGAACAATACGAATGATAAACGACGTCCCCTCAAAACGCTCGCTTTACGATATTTCTGAGCTTACCAAAAAACGTAACGCCGCTGAGGGGCGTTTTCGTCTTTATGGAATTATCGCAATTGCCATAGGGTTGTTGATGCTGTTGGTTCTGGTGACAACCATCATTTACCGTGGAACAAGCGCGTTTCAACAGACCTTCATCACTTTGGAAGTTGAGCTGCTGGAAAAGAAGCTTGATAAAAAAGGCAATCGTAGCATCGATGATATCAAAAAGGTTTCGACATTTGGATATACGCCGCTTTTGGCGACCGCGATGCAGAACGCATTAAAGGAAAACGGGATTAAAACCGACCTCAAGAAAAAAGACTTAAGCGGCATGGTTTCAAAAAGTGCGGCTGCACAAATGCGCGAGTATGTTTTGGCTGATCCTTCTGTCATTGGGACGACTGTCGAATTTCGCTTTCTAACGAATGGTTGGATCGACGGGTATCTAAAGGGGCGCTATACGCGTGAAAGTGTCGAAAATAGTAAGTTCGCAAGCGCTGCGCATTTTGATCTGACTGATAAATTGGTTGAAATTGGGGTTGTTGAAAAGAAATTTAATCTTGATTTCATTCTGGGTGCGGACTCCTCAGATCAGCGGCCAGAGGCAGCAGGCATTGGTGTGGCGATGGTGGGATCGCTTTACCTCATGTTGGTTGTACTCCTCCTATCACTGCCGTTGGGGGTTGCCGCGTCCATCTATCTTGAGGAATTTGCAAAACAAAATATCGTGACTGATATCATTGAAATCACCATTTCAAACCTTGCTGCGGTGCCATCGATTGTATTCGGAATTTTGGGTTTGGCCGTCTTTATCAATTATGTAGAATTGCCCCAGTCAACGCCAATTGTTGGTGGTCTGGTCCTGACCCTTATGACAATCCCAACCATCATCATTTCAACGCGTGCGTCATTAAAATCTGTTCCCCCCAGCATTCGTAGTGCAGCACTTGGTTTGGGCGCATCCAAGATGCAGACAGTATTCCATCACGTCCTTCCGCTGGCAGCACCGGGTATTTTGACGGGTACAATTATTGGCATGGCGCAGGCACTTGGCGAAAGCGCTCCTTTGTTGTTGATTGGGATGATCGGATACATCGCAACCAATATGCCAGGATCAGTGGCCGAAGGTTTGTTTTCACCAAATTCGGCGATGCCAGCACAAATTTACGAATGGGCAAAACGTGCCGATCCAGCATTTATAGAGCGGGCATGGGGCGGCATTATCATCCTACTGATTTTCTTGTTAACGATGAATACTTTGGCTGTGATCTTACGCCGTCGGTTTGAGCGTCGCTGGTAATCGCATCAACTCTGTACCCCATTCAGGAACCGTGTCAGGTTGATCCCCAAACTATCGCTTATATAGCCCCCTTCTTGAACCATCAGGCAAGGCAGGCCAAGAGTAGCAATGCGTGCACCGATGCGTTCAAATCCGTCCTCGGTAATCGCCAATCCTTCAAACGGATCGTCGATTGATGCATCTAGGCCAAGTGCCACAACGACGACATCACTTCCAAAGTTTCGGACACGCGCAAGGCCAATATCCAGCGCATTCAGAAAATCATCGTCGCCCGTTCCCCGCGCAAGTGGCAGGTTTAGATTGTATCCCAAACCCTGATCTTCGCCCTTTTCCTGTTCGTACCCCCAGAAAAATGGGTAAAACCGTTCGGGGTCGGCGTGTAACGATACAGTGAGAACATCATCGCGGCGATAAAAAATACCCTGTGTTCCATTTCCATGATGCACATCGACATCCAGTATTGTTGGGCGCATTCCGTTTGCCAACAAATACTCAGCTGCAATCGCCGAATTGTTCAAAAAACAAAATCCACCAGCCTGATCAGCATAGGCGTGATGTCCCGGGGGGCGGGATAAGGCATAGGCATGTTGGCCACCCTTGGCGATGAAATCAGCGCCGTTAAGGGCGCTTTGCGCGGACCAATAGGCAGATTTCCATGTGTGTTCTGCGATAGGGCAGGCCGTATCCGCCTGATGATATCCTGCCTGACCAACTGCGGAACGGGGATAACCATCCTCGCGTGCTCTGGGATGGATATTTGGAACAACCTCTTCGCCGCCACCAGGAATTCGCGCCCAGCGCTCGTGTATATTTTCTAAAAAAGTCAAATATTGGGGCGAATGTATTTTCGCGATATGACCTATCCCCATGTCTGTTGGTTCGGCAAACTCACACCCAGCATCCTTTGCGCCTGCGCTCAGTATCTCAACACGCTTGGGCTGTTCGGGATTTGGCGCAATTGCACCAGAACGCATAAAATATTTTGGATCATGCTCTGTTTGACGGGAATCAAGAAACGCTTTCATATCCACTCCGTTTTAAGTGAACGCTATCCTTGAGTTCGATTTCGGGTCAAGGGATAGGTTCGCAGCCTTATCAAAGGAAAAATGCTTCGCGGACGAAAAATTTGTAAATTAGAAATTGAAGTCCATTGAATTTGTGCGATCTTGCAGATGAGTTAACAAAAGAATTGGGTAATATTATGCAAGGTTTCTTATTCCCTTCGGATTGCGATTTGGATGCATTAAAAGCGCTTTGTTCACAAAATTTAAATTCCCAAGATGTGCCGTATGCTTCAGCGATTGATGCGAATGTGCCAATCTACGATTGTGCTGCGCTTAATGAAAACATCAATTCTGACAAAGTGCGACGCTCTATCATGGCCGAATGGTCCAAGGTTTTTATGGAGTTATCGGGTGTGATCGTTTTGCGCGGTGCCTACCAAAATACAGATGCGATCGACGCAGCGAGTGATGTTTTCCATCGCATCATAGCAGATGAAAAACGAACCTCTAAATCTGGTGCAGATCATTTTGCAGCCTCTGGGGCAAATGATCGTATTTGGAATTCACTGCAAAAGCTTTGTCTTAATGCGCCTGACGTGCATGTGAATTACTTCGCGAACCCGTTTATTGATGCCGCTTGCGAAGCCTGGCTTGGTCCGCATTATCAAATGACGGCACAAGTGAATTTGGTCCGACCTGGTGGTCAGGCACAAACAGCGCATCGAGATTATCACCTAGGTTTTCAAAGCGTTGATAAATCTGTGCAATTTCCAGTTCATGTGCATCAATTATCCCCAGTTATGACGTTGCAAGGCGGAATTGCGCATTGCGACATGCCAATTGAAAGTGGTCCGACCAAATTGTTGCCGTTTTCACAGAAATATTTGCATGGGTATCTTGCGTACCACCAAGATGCCTTCAAAGAGTATTTTGAGCAAAATTATGTCCAACTTGAACTTAATAAGGGTGATGTGATTTTCTTTAACCCTGCTATTTTTCACGCCGCTGGCGAAAATAGGAGTGCGGACACTCAACGTTTGGTGAATTTACTTCAAGTGTCCTCGGCTTTTGGTCGCGCAATGGAAAGTATTGACCGTGACGCAATGTGCCGTGCGGTTTTCCAATCATTGAAAGACGCAGAATTGACACCAGCGCAGCAGCATGCCGCAATTGCAGCGACAGCCGAAGGCTATTCCTTTCCAACCAACCTAGACAGTGACCCACCCATCGGTGGCCTCGCGCCAAAAACACAGGCACAAATTTTGACGGAAGCAGTCGATCAAGGTATGGAAAATTCAGAATTTGAAAATCTTCTTGATGCCCTAAATCAACGCCGTGACCCGTGATGAAATCTACAAAGAGTTTTCAGTAGTAATCTGGCCACATCTAACGTTATCAATGCAAATCAACGGCGTTTCGCGCTATTTATTAAGGACCAACCAATGACAGTTAAAATTGGAATATCTCCAATTGCTTGGCAAAATGATGATTTGCCTGATTTGACCAAAGATTTCACGATGGAGCAGGCCCTAAAAGAGTCGCGCGAAATTGGATACACGGGTGTCGAGCGTGGGCAGCGGATGCCGCATGATACTGACGGTCTTCGCTCCTTTTTGGAAAAATACGATATCGGCCTATGCGGCGGTTGGTGTAGTGGTAATTTACTTAACAATACCGCTTCAGAAGAATGTGACGCCGTCCAGCAGCAAGTTGACCAATTTATAGCTCTGGATGCACCTTGCATCGTTTTTGCCGAATGTTCGAATACTGTGCAGGGTATGATTGACGTCCCTGTAAATGATCGCCCACAAGTAACGCGTGATGAAATCAAAGCTTACGCTGAAAAATTGACCGATGTAGCAAAATGGATGCAAGATTGCGGTATGCCTATGGCCTATCATCACCACATGGGGTCCATGATCGAAAGTGAAGATGATGTGAATTGGTTGATGGAGTTTTCAGGTACAGAGGTTAATTTGTGTTTTGATACGGGCCATTTGTTATTCGGGGGTGGTGATATTGCTCGTACAATGGATCGGTGGATGGAGCGCATCCATCATGTACATTTTAAAGATATTCGTCCGGAAATCGTCAAAGATGTTCGTGAAAATAACCTGAGTTTTCTTGATGCGGTGATCGCGGGTGCATTCACTGTGCCTGGTGATGGATGCATCGACTTTTTATCTGTTGCCCAAAAACTTAAGGCGGCAAATTACAATGGTTGGATTGTTGTCGAGGCGGAACAAGACCCAGCAAAGGCGCCCCCATACGAATATTCACAAAAAGGCTATCAAAACATCTTGGATGTTTGTGCAACAGCAGGGTTAGAGATTAAACATGAAGCGTGAAATTCACATTGCGGGGCAGCCCGAAAATAAAATTGGACTGGAAAAATTACGCGTTGGCGTTTTGGGTATGGGCTTCATGGGCGGAACGCATACGCAGGCTTGGCAACGGGGCAAGGCAACGTTCAATTGGCCAATTGATGTTGAATTGGTTGCCCTATTCGATACTGACGAAGAAACGCGTGATTTACATGCGAACCGTTTTGATTTTCAACGTGTCACAGGTGATTGGCGCGAAGTCTGCGAAGCAGATGACATTGACGTTGTAAGTATCTGTACACCGAATTTCACCCATTGGGATATGGCCGGGGCGGCTGCGAAATCTGGAAAACACATTTGGTGCGAAAAACCAATGGCCACATCTATGACGGATGCACGGGCAATGGTGTCGGTGGCGCAGGAACATGGTGTTAAAACCATGCTTGGGTACAACTACATGAAAAGCCCAAGCCTATTGGCGATCAAAGATCTGATTACATCGGGCCGTATTGGTGAAATCACCCATTTTAACGGAATCTACTTAGAAGATTTTATGTGCGATCCAAATGTTCCACATTCTTGGAGGTTGACCAAAAAAGGTGGCGGCAAAGGTGCCCTGGGTGATATGGGCAGCCACTTGATTAGCATGGCAATTTGGCTATGTGGCCCATTCAAAGAAGTCGTTAGTCGATTACAAACCATTCATACTGAACGCCCAGATGCGTCCACGGGTGAAATGCTTCAGGTTGAAACGGATGATCAGTTTTCAGCACTTGGCACATTTGAAAGCGGCGCATTGTTCACCATGCATACCTCTTGGTTGGGTCAGGGTCACAAAATGAACTTAGGCTTTGAAATCACAGGAACTAAGGGTGCGATTAAATTTGATCAGGAGCGGATGGGCGAATTCCAACTGTTCGAAATGGACGGTAATTCCGAAATTTCCACCAACGGATATAAAACTGTTTTGATTGGACCATATCACCCATTCTTTGGTAATTTCTGCCCAGCACCTGTGCATCATGTTGGCTTCAATGAGATGAAAATCATCGAGGTAGGTGCGTTTGTGAAAGCAATCCTTGAAGACGATCAAGCCTATCCAAATTTTAAAGATGGTCTTCTGTTTGAAACAGCAATCCAAGCAATCCAAGATTCAAGCGATGAGGGGCGTTGGATTACGCTTTAACGGTATGTCCAGACCTGAGAACATCACTAACGAAGAATGGCAGGTACGTTGTGATTTGGCGGCGTGCTACCGTTTGTTCGTCAAATTTGGATGGACTGATTTAATCTTTACCCACCTTAGTGCGCGGGTACCGGGGACAACTGATCAGTATTTAATCAACCCCTATGGCCTACTGTTCGATGAAATTACTGCTTCCAACCTGATTAAGGTGGATTTTGACGGAAACGTTGTTCAGGGCGATTACCCTTATAATCAGGCCGGTCACGCCATTCACACTGCCGTTTTGGGTGCGCGACCAGAAGTGAACGTAGCGCTACACAGTCATACGCGGGCTGGTGCTGCAGTTTCTGCTATGGGCGAAGGGTTATTGCCACTTTCGCAGCACGCGATGGAAATTTTGGGGTTAACTTGTTATCATCCCTACGCTTATGCACCTGATAGCGCAGAGGAATGTCGCAGATTAGCACGTGATTTGGGTGATAAATGGCTTATGATCATGCATAATCATGGTCTGCTCGCTGCAGGGCGTACCGTCGCCGAGGCGTTCTATTATCTGTACATTCTAGAGGCCGCTTGTAAGATCCAAGTGGATGTTTTAAGCGCCTCATCAAAGCCAATTATTCCAGATCAGGACGCAATTGAATCACTCACCAAATACACCGCTGTACCTGATGAAGGTCCGCATGATTATGTAAACGTCACTTGGGATGCTATGCTCCGCAGTTTAGAACACGCAGGCATTCAGTGGATGAAATGAGCAGACTGCAATTTTCGGCAAATTTAGGATTTTTGTGGACCGAACTTCCGATTGATCAAGCAATTATGCGTGCCGCTGAAACTGGGTTTAGTGGTATTGAGATGCACTGGCCTGATCCCGGCGACATCCCAGAAATCAAATCTGCACTTACGAGCGCAAATTTGCCACTGCTTTCGCTGAATACTGTGCCTGGAAATAAACAGGAAGGCGATTTTGGCATATGCGCGCTGCCAGATCGTTGCGTTGCTGCGAAAGAAGCAATTAATCAGGCAGTTGATCAGGCACAGGCACTTGGGGCTAAATTTGTCCACGTCATGGCAGGCAATGCATCAGGGCCAAGTGCACATGAAACCTTTGTTGAAAATTTGGCCTATGCGTTGGATATTACACTGGGTTTGGATGTTCAGGTTTTGATCGAACCGATAAATTCATATGACGTGCCTGGCTATTTTTTGAAAACCGTTGATCAGGCGATTGATATTATCAATGAAGTTGGGTCGCCCGATCTCAAATTGATGTTTGATTTTTATCATGTGGAGCGTCAGCAAGGCAGTGCAATAACAAGATTTCAGGCTGCGTTAAACTTTGTGGGCCATGTTCAATTTGCATCAGTACCAGATCGATCTACACCTGATCATGGTGATTTAGACTTTGATGAAGTTTTCAAAGTCTTGGATGCAGATTGGAACGGTTTTTGTGGGGCTGAATATCGACCAACGGGGTCCACGGATAGCTCACTACATTGGCTGTGCAATCTTAATTCTGACCGCGGTATAGCCAGCGAACAAGAATAAATGCAACAAAGGCCCCAAACAATTCAGCCGGGATAAACATCAATAGTTCAATTGGTCGTATTCCTGCAAAGGTATCTGACAACGAACGTGCAATCGCAACCGCGGGATTGGCAAATGATGTTGATGCAGTGAACCAATAGGCGGCTGAAATATATAGCCCCACCAACATCGGAATAGATTTCGAATTCTGTGAAATTGCGGTGATGATTATAAACACCAAACCAAAGGTTGCGATAATTTCACTGACATAATTCCCAAACCCACTGCGGTCGACAGTTGATATTTGTACAATGGGTACTTCAAACATCACATGCGCCGCCCATGTTCCCAGAATGCCGCCAGAAATTTGAACTATGATATAGCAAAGTGTCATTGCCCCCGCCAAATCACCGCGCAGATAAAATACAAATGAAACTGCAGGGTTAAAATGCGCACCTGATACGGGACCAAAAATCGTGATCAGGACAAATAAGATTGCGCCCGTCGCTATGGTGTTGCCAAGTAAAGATATAGCCACATCATTTGAAAGGGCGTCTGCCATGATGCCTGATCCGACAATGGTCGCAACCAACAGCATGGTGCCCAAACCCTCGGCCAAGAGCCTACGATTTAAAGAAAATGGATGCTCCAACGTTCTGTTCCCCTAGTACCGGAACGGGTGATGCACGATGTCAGATAATTTGTACATCTTAAATTCAATATAATCAGGAGCTGTAGTTGCTTCCCTCTTCATCCAAGATCGCTTTAAGCTCAGAAAAATGACTTTCCGCTTGATCTGGATAATCGTCAAGTTCATTCGCTGTTTTTGCTGCGATATCATGCGGCAGTTCCCGAAGCGGTTGACCCGTTTGCAAGGCGCGAATGTATGTTTCTGCCGCCCTTTCAAAGTAATAAAGGCGATTGAATGTATCGGCGACGTCATTGCCTAAGACCAACACGCCGTGATTTCCCATAATCATGACCTTTATTTTTGGGTCTTGCAGCATCCCTGCGCACCGCATGCCTTCGTCTTCAAAGGCCAATCCTCCAAAGCCTTCGTCGATGACATATCGTTCGTAAAAAATAGCTGTATTTTGATCGATTGGCGGTAACCTACTATCCGCAAGGGATGCGAGTACGGTGGCGTGGATTGAATGCACGTGCATCACGCATTTTGCATGTGGACATTTACGATGAACCGAACCGTGTAATCCCCAGGCTGTTGGGTCAGGTGAGCCTGGTTTTTGCATGGTATCCGGATCGTTTGCATCCAATAGCAACATATCAGACGCTTTGATACGACTGAAATGTTTCTGATTGGGGTTCATCAGGAACTGGGTGCCATCTTCATTCACAGACAGGCTAAAGTGGTTTGCCACCGCTTCATGCATGTTTAAACGCGCCGCCCAACGAAATGCCGCAGCGAGGTCTATTCTTTCCTGCCAATAAAGCAAATTTTGACCGTCCATCGTTCGCCTCCTGATTTTTTGCAAATATGTGATCAGTGGTTTTCCCAGTCAATCCAAAGTTTATATGGACACAGCGCTCACCTGTCCCACAGTGTAAGATAGATTGGATACTTTTTAGTAAGAAGATGACATGCTGTTCTTTCTAAAAACATTTCACTTTATATCATTGCGGGAGACAGGCTGCTTTGGGGTTGGCGGATGGCTGCTTCAACATGTTCATAAACAAAATGGGTAGCGTCCTTCGGAAGAGGTGGTTCAAAGTATTTTTTTGATCGGGCTGCTGCTGCGTTTCCAGGCAATTAAGAAAATTTTACGTCGCAGATTGAATACTCTTGTCGCAAACCTCGTGCATATGCAGAGCGGGGTTGTGCCATCATGTCTTCAATAGTGTAGGAGTGTTGGCATGGGTCTTGATGCAAAGGCATACGAAGCATATCGCACAAACGGTTTTGTCTCGGGCATTCCGGTGTTCTCGTCGCAATCTGTTTCCGAGATACGCAGGGACATTGAAGCCTTAGAAGCCCAACATCCAAATCCAACAGATGCCCGAGATTTGAATCAGTTTTTCCGTGTGAATGGCCATTTGGTCATCCCGCTGCTTGCAGATCTGGCACGGACGCCCAACATTTTGAACTCAGTTGAAACGATTTTGGGCCCTAATCTGTTGGTTTGGTCAGTGGAATTATTCATCAAAGAAGCACAATCGACGAAGACAGTGTCGTGGCATCAGGACATTACTTACTGGGGAATGGGCGAGACAGATGATGAAGTCACAGCCTGGGTCGCATTAAGTAATGTATCGGTTCAGGCTGGATGCATGCGCTTCATTCCAGGCAGTCATCGCAATCCAATCGTTTCACACCACGATACATACGATGACAACAATTTGCTATCCCGCGGTCAAGAGATTCCAGGTATTAACGAAAAGGATGCCGTTAACGGTGCACTGCGCCCAGGCGAAATGTCATTGCATCATGGTCGTTGCTTTCACGCATCTGGGCCGAATATTTCAGATGATCGACGCATTGGGCTTGCCATACGGTATGTGACACCAGAGGTGCGGCACGAGGCACCTGGAAAAGACTATGCTATGTTGGTTCGCGGATGTGATGTGGTGCGTGGTTGGGTCAATGTCGCCGGACCGCGTGGCCTGTTCGACCCAAGGGACCTTGAAT
>Ga0213864_10001381_pt1 | contig 10924 bp, 12 predicted proteins | sample PICome_5_FD_160078 | JGI IMG/M metagenome (GOLD analysis project Ga0213864, IMG submission 160078) | Coastal seawater microbial communities near Pivers Island, North Carolina, United States - PICO247 | ecosystem: Environmental > Aquatic > Marine > Coastal | place: USA: North Carolina... | reverse complement strand
TTCTTTTCTTTATTTGTCTCGTGCCACACCACCAATCAGCATTGGAAGGGTGTGAGGTACATCGAGGTACATACCAAGGCCGAAGGAGGTCCCCATACCTGTAGCCCATTCAACAAACATACCAAGCAGGAAACCAAGCCCTAGAAGGATAAGGTCACCTTCCCGCTCAGCGAAAATAACTGAGAAGGTTGCGAAGGCATTTGCCTGAGGTGCTATGAGGTCAATTCGGCCTTCAGCGAGTTGAATGGATAGGAAGATCGCTACTGCTGCACCAATAATGGCACCCGGAACGACACCCATGATGTTTCCTTTCGAGATATGATATGGGCGATTACCAATGTACAGGCTGTTCTTGTAATCACCAATCACCGTTCCGGACATCGAGATAGCAGAGCCAAACACAGTTGTCCCAACAAGACCAAGAAGGACGGCGTTCTGAGTATTGAGGTCGAGTAAATCTTGGAAATTCAAGAAGACGCCAAGGAGCATGAGGAGAACGATGAACGATGTTCCCGATACCGGTTCAATACCTGTTTCACCCATGACACGTACAGCGATAGCCCCGAGTAAGAATGTCGTCAACAACAAAACGGTTGCGAAGACGATTGATGCAAGGATTGAAAACTCTCCAACCACGAAAATGATAATCATCGAAAAGAATGTGACGATCATGAAGATTGGAATATGTTTGAGTGGCCACTCATACCATCCTTTTCCTTCCATGAATTCTTGACTACCTTCGCCTTTGAACGCCGAACCAATATCCGAAAAGATGCTTGCAAATGTCCTCCACATTTTCGCAAGGCCGAATATTCCACCGCCGACAATCGAGCCAATGGCTATTGTTCGAATTGTTTTCGCGAAGGCGATCATCTGCAGCGATGCCGCACCTCCGGAAGCATAATCCTGAATTGGGACATTTGCTTGCTGTGCAGCATCATAGATTGGCATGTTGAAATATACGGCGAGAGGTACGAGGAAGAACCAACCAACAATGGTGCCTAGGTTAACAAGGAAAGCCACTCGAGTTTTCATGAACCATCCAATAGCAAACATGGAAGGCGTCAATGCCACACCAATGTAGGTGTATGCAAATGGATTCCATTGAGAATCCTCACTCCACTGCGTGTACTTGAGTGATTTGCCGTCAACCGTTCCCGATGGCTGATGGATTTTACCGTTTGAATAAAATGATGCAAGGCCAATATCCCCGTAATGAACGGATTCGGCAATGAAATCAAGGAGGGCAATTTTTCGATTTTCTACCCAAATGAGTGGATATTCAATCAGGAATAAACCAATCATGGTCAATCCTGTCCAAACACCGATTGTTTTGAGTGAATCACGTGCATGCTCAACTGCACCTGTACTCACATCTGATGCGATATCAAGCATCTTCAGTGTAGCCTCAAAACCTGGGAGAGGCAGTGGATCTTCGACAAGCCAAACTCTTCTGAAAATAATGAAGTACATTACCCCAAGGAATCCTGCAAACATCGATGCAATGATACCGATGAAAGCTAAACGAAACGCTTCTCCATCGCCTAGGCTAATCAGAGGACCATTCGCAAGTTCATACTGAGGTTGGCTTGCAAGCAAAAAGATTGCAGGGAAGGTGAAAATGAAACCCGTTGAAGCATGTGTTGCACCGGTTGTTGCCGAAGTTGAAATATTCACTTCTGAAGGTGACCATTTGAGAGCCATACCTAACAAGTAAGCAATATACCACGCTGCTGAAATGGCAAGACCTAATTTCAAACCAATGTATGCAGTGACTCCAGAGAATACTGCTCCAATGAGGATACCGATCAGCACCTTTGAAGTATTCCAGTGGGATACTTCAAATGATTCTTGAAGATTTTTTTCCTCGAGGTATTGTTCAAGTAAACCAGTATTGAGATTGTTGTACATCTCATCATCGAGCCAAGTGAGCGTACCGTTTTCTATTGCTTGGAGACCAGCAGGAGTGACTGGCTGTCGGTATGCTGACTGAGAAACTGTTTTTTTACCTCCCTCGCCAGTCATCATCTCACCTTTTTCGACGTGGGTAGACCTCACGCTAGTCTATTGGAAGGCAAGACACTTCATGACCGTTACGGCACTAAGTTGTCGAATCATGCTTGGTTTCGATTCTTTGCATCCTCTGCCTTTGCAACTGCTATTCCATCTTCAACATCGACTCGACGAAGCAACAGTGCACCGGCAACAATGAGCAATGATATTGCGAAAATGCCTACTCGTGAGTCAAACATGACCGTCATTACTGAATAGATCAGCGGGCCAAGTAAAGCCGCTACTTTTCCAAAGAATCCAAAGAAACCAAAGAATTCCGCAGATCGTGTCTCTGGAACCATTTGGCCAAACATCGAACGCGCGAGTCCCTGTGAACCACCGAGCAAAGCACCTGCAAATACTCCGAGAAGGAGGAACTGGAAGAACACACTTAATCCGAGTGGAGCCCATATGTAGGTACGGGCAGTCTCAGGAATGAAATCAAGAAGACCATCGCCAAGGCTTGTTGGATGGTTCACGCCAAGCCCTTTTGTTCCATCAAATTCGCCGCCTTGGATACTGAATGAGAACCGTGATTCGTCCATTGAATTTGTGAGGTTAGCAATGTTTTCTTGCGTCAAATATACGGTCGAGGGAATCGCAGTTCCGTTATCATAGTAGGCCCACTTGACGGCAAAGCCCTGACGTGTGACGTCTGTATTTTGTTCAACAGGGAGAATATCCCTAAACTCAAGTGCCCATTTTTGTTCATCGTTATCTGGCAATGCTGCAATTGCATTGACACCTTCCCGGGCCTCGACGGTGTAATTTGAGGATGTTTCGTCCCATGAATAGAGAATGTCATATTCTTCATGCTCGGATAATTCAAGCGGAGCGAAGCCTAGTGCCCCCACAATAACGACACACCAACACACCAATGAAAATTGAAGAGCCGATTTTGTGCCCCATTTTTCTGCTAATTTCGTAAAACCGATGGCCGCAGGTGCAGCCACAAATTGAATAATCAGAATGGTGATAATGAGGCCCGTTGTTGTAATACCGAGAACCACAACGCCAAACACCCCTGCAAGGGCAGTCACAGAGTTGATTCCATCGATAAAGCAGAAGTAAGCGAGCATGTAGAAAAATAATGTACGAAAACTCTTGATATCCATCAGTGTTTCTTTCACTTCACCTAGTGCCATCTTGGTTGAGTCAACAAGACCCATTTTTTCCATTTCATTTTCGATGTAAGGTTCGGGGACCAAGGAGAATGTCATTTGTGCAAAACCGATCCACCAGACACCTGATGATGCCATAACAAATGGAATGACCCAAGGAAGTACTGTGCCAGATTCATCGACAATCAAGGTGATCATGGCAAGGTGAACGACCAAGAGCAATCCTCCACCGAGGTATCCTGCGGCGAATGCTTTGTTTGAGATGGAATCCATTTCGGTTTCGTCGCCCATGTGAGGAAGTAATGCGTTGTAAAATACACCTGCACCGTTGAGACCAACATTCGCCAACATAAACATGATCAAAGCCCATACCCAAGCCAAAGACACACCAAGATATGGCGCTGCTGCAAGCAAAACACAAGATAAAGCACCTACAACAGTGAGAATTCTTAGCCACCATATTTTGATCATTCGCCTGTCTGCAATGACACCAAGCGATGGAGCACAAACTGCGACGATGAGTGCCCCTACCATAACTGCTGCTGAAAACATTGCATCAGCGGTCCACTCAGAACCAAGAATTTTTGTTGAAATCCCATTTGCTTCTGCGAATAGATACGCAAACCATGCAGGGAAAACCGCTGTTGTCACCGATGTTTCAAACGCACTTTTTCCCCAGTCATAAGCACAATATCCGCGTACTCGCCCGTCTTTTTCTACGTCAACATCTACATTGGACATACACGGCTAACGTTCAAATGAGTATTTGAACTGATACCCTATCTATGATAAAAAATCAGTGGTCTCGGATGATTTTGTATCGACCAAGGGCTTCCATCCACATGATTTCTTTCCCAGCCTCGATGTTCATCTCGGATTCCATTGGAAGAATCATCATCGAATGATCTCGCATATTCATTGCGTGAACTTCGTTGCCTTCGATGTGTGTCACCATGGCGGTACCCTTCTCAATCATTGGTACATTGATAGAATCTGTCACTGTTCCGACGTGGGAGATTTTTTTGTCAGTGAAAATTGAGACGAGTTCGAGGCGAGCTTTTGCAGATCCGTGCTTTCCTGGCTTCGATTTTGAGATGCTCAAAATTTTGTATGCTTCGTCATCGACGACGCAAAATCGTCCTTCCTTAAGTGTCCGAATTTCTACTCTATCTGTCCCAGGCATAGTGTTCCCTCATTTACCCCTCATCGATGGGATTTATGACAATATCCCTTGTTGTGAACCGATGATGTCAATTATCAACATTAATTTCACGAATGTCAAATCGTTGACCTGATTGTTCCATACCGTGTCCAAGAATCAGAGGAGCGAGGTTTACAGCGACATCACGTGGAGAGGATAATGAACCATCGTCAAAATAATCTTGAAATGTTTGCCTCATCGGAAACCTCTCATCTGGTGTTGAACGTATTGTCAACTGCATCGATGTATCAACGATACCAGGTGCTATGGAAATAGCACTTATTCCCGAGGTTTGCCCCTCGACTGCAATAGATTTGGCGAGCATATCCAAACCAGCCTTTGCAACACAATATGCACTCCATGATTCCAAAGCACGAAGGGAGGCACCACTTGAGATCGTGGTGATTCTTGAACGCTCAGCACGGCAGAGAAGAGCCCACAATTCCTTCGTCATATGTTGAACAGAAAGCAAATTCATCGTAATACATTTCGACCAATCTTCAACATTCACTCGATGGATAGCATCAATAGGAGATATTTGACCGGCGTTGAAGATAATTCCGTTCAAAGGAACTTGAAGATTGTTGATGTTCTTACATAATTCAGCGACTTCACTTTTCACGGTTAAATCAGCAGGAAAAACTGTGACATTCGACATTTCTTTGAGCTCGTCAAGTGAACTGCTCGGACGTGAAGTTGCTATCACGTGAATATCTCTTCTGACAAAATTTTCAACAAATGCTCGGCCAATGCCTTTCGATGCTCCTGTGATGAGCCAAGTTTCCGACATCGTTCGGCCTCATTCATATGTGTAAAATCCACGACCTGTTTTCCTTCCTAAAAGGCCAGCATCGACCATTCGTTTTAGAAGTGGAGCAGGGCGATATTTTGAATCGCCAAAGCCCTCATACAACACATTCATGATGTGCAATACAGTATCAAGACCAATATAATCTGCAAGTGTTAACGGACCCATTGGATGATTCATGCCAAGTTTCATGATGCCGTCAATGGCTTCTTTTGTTGCAACGCCTTCCTGAAGACAAAAAATGGCTTCATTAAGCATAGGGCACAAAATTCTGTTTGAAATAAATCCTGGGAAATCCTCCGATGTAAGTGGAATCTTGCCCATTGTTTCGGCAGCTTCAACGATGGATGCATTTGTTTCATCACTTGTTTCTTCACCATTGATAATTTCAACCAGTTTCATTAAGGGTACTGGATTCATGAAATGCATGCCGATGACCTTGTCGGGTCGGGATGTTGCACCAGCAATCTTTGTGATTGAAATACTCGAGGTGTTTGAAGCAAGAATCGTATGAGCGGGGCAAATCGAATCGAGATCTTTGAACAAGTCCAACTTCCATTCAAGGACTTCGGGAATTGCCTCGACGACTAAATCTGCATCCTTGCAAAGTATTCTATCTGTACCTACCGATATTCGACCTAATGCAGCATCAGCATCTTCTTGGGTCATTCGTTCCTTACTCACGAGTTTACCAAGTGAAAATTGAATTGTGCTTAGAGCCTTGTTGAGCAATTCATCACTCATATCGACCAAGATAACATCAAAGCCAGCACAAGATGCAACCTGTGCAATACCGTTCCCCATTTGTCCAGCTCCAATGACGCCTACAGTCTTGATTGTCATAACTTCACCATTCCTTTGGTCAACACTCATGTTGAAGAACTTGCGGTTGTGTAAATTTGCAAAGAAAGAGATTGGTAGCCCGACTCGGATTCGAACCGAGGTCAGCGGGACCAAAACCCGCTATGATGGACCCCTACACTATCGGGCTGTGTAACCCGAGCGAATCACAATCTCTTTTTTGGTTTGTCGGCCTTGAAAATAGAAATATTGTCGTCTTATTCTGATTCATTTCCATCTATTTTCTTAATTGGTGTTGGGTGATTGCTGGATGTGAAAGCCGCAGGCAAGAACAATGACGACCAAGTTGGACGTTCGACATCCCCTTCTTCGTTGACTGCTGAACGTAGTGCCATAGAAATGAAATCAATGATGACGACAACAACGAAGATGATAATCAGCAATGCTACAACCTTGTCATATTGTGCTAATTTGAGGTACGTGTTCAGATAAAGTCCAATCCCTCCAGCCCCAACGAGCCCAACAACGCTTCCATGACGAACATTGTACTCAAACATGAAGAGAACATGGCTGAGCAGGTTGTTTGCCGATTCAGGAATAGCTACAAGCCACGCAGTCTCAAAGCGATTCATCCCTGTAGCCTTCGCTGCTTCAAGCGGAGCATTTTTGATGCCCTCCATTGACTCAAACTGAAGTTTTCCAAGATAACCTACTGTGTAAAAGGTCATAGCAAAAATTCCAGCGAGTGCACCAACATCAAAAATAATCATGAAGAGCACAGCCCAAATAATTGAAGGCAGACTTCTCATACCTGCCAATAGTACACGTGCAGGAAGGGCAAGATAGGGTGAACTCAAATTACTCGCCGCCATAACAGAGAGGGGGACCGAGATTAAGAATCCAAAAATTGTTGCAACAAATGCGATTTTTAGAGTCTCCACCATTCCTAACCATGCAACTGAACAGAATATTTCGAATCGAGCTTCGCATACCGGATATGATTGTGCCTCAAGAACTGACCAATTTGGAGGCCACAGACTCTCCTCAAAAAATAATACCAAGTTGCCCCAACCGCCACTCAAACGACCCCAATCGCCAACGAGATCAAAGAATAAGAAGAACGCTAGAAACACAATGGATGATGCAAAAATTAGGAACCTTTTGTTCATCCTTACACCTCCTCAACAAGTCGACCATCCGTGATTTTCCAGATTCGATTGGCCACTTGACGGGCTAATTCTTCGTGATGTTCGACCATGACGAGTGCTGAATTTTGCTTGTTAATGACCTGCTGAACAGCATTCATGACAATTTCAACATTGTCATCATCTAATTCCCCTAAGAATTCATCAGCGAGTAGAAGTTTTGGTGCTTGTGCAATAGTTCTTGCAGTTGCTACTCGTCGTTGTTGGCCACCCGATAAGATTCGGACTGGTTGGTCTGCTAGATGGTCAATGCCTAAGCTCACAAGACACGAATTGACTTCATCAGCAAGTTCTTGTGGAAGAGGCAGAAATGGCGGATGCCATTTTGACAATCGCACACGTGCACCCATTTCTACATTCGAGCGGACTGAAAGATTCCCCACCAAACCAAGCCGTTGAGGAATATATCCTAGACCCCCCCTCGGATTGACACCAAGTTCAACCTCTCCAGATAATGGTCGAACGAGACCTGCCATGGTTCGGAGAAGTGTGGTTTTTCCTATACCAGATGGTCCTAAAATAGCAATAACATCACCAGCAACAATCTCGATGGTGATATCATGTACAAGAGGCTCGACATATCCGATGCTCACATCGTGTAGGTGGGCTAGTTCTTCCCCCATGTTCATGCCTCAAGATGAATATTTTGCGTCGAGATAGACCGAAATCCCCGGAACATGCTCAATGAGCCCAGAGTACGAACCAAGATGCTCTTCACTTGTCGTTTCAACAATACCAGGTGTGTTGAGAATTTCCGCTAATATTGCGCGCCCTTCGGCTGAATTTTCTAAATCAAGCAACGCTTTGACTAGGTCTTGTCGGACATCATCATCAATCGTTGATGGGTTGTACATAAGAGGATGACTCGGTGCTTTTCCAAATGAAGGAAGGGCAATATACTCATCCAAATCGAGACACCATGCTTCATTGCTATCTGCATCAGAATTGCCACAGTACGTATCAACTGTTGAATCTTTGACGAAAGAAACGGCCCCTTTACCTTCTGATAAACAACGTAATGCTCCTCCGTAATTGTAGTATGGTGTTCCTGAATCAGGTATTATTGCATCCTCTGAAAAGTAATTGAAAATCGTATTTCGCAAGGATTCGATGTCATCCTCGTCACCGACCACATTCGTGTAATTTTGTCCGATGAGATAACCCATAGGAATGAGCATTCCAGCAGATTTCAACCAACCGGTGTGGCACGAGGGGGTTCCCTCTAAAGTGGCAAACGGATCGGTTTCATTGTCATCATCAAGGTGTGCCTCAGCGGCTGGACTTCCATTAAGGACTATCGCATGTGCATTGTAAAACGTTCGACCATCTGCATTCATGTCGGCTGCCATAACTTCTAGGCCATACTTTTTCCATCCCATCCATCCTGAACCACCATCAAGAAATGCGATGTCAGCGCTTCCAAATCTTAACGCTTCAAGTGCAAGAGCATCGGATGTGATAGGGTAGATTTCAACCTTCATGCCTATTGAATTTGAAAGATAGTCAGCCAATTTTTGTGGATTTTCGTCGAAGTCGGTGTAATCATCTTTTATGGAAAATGCAATTTTAATCGATGGTTCTTCATCATCTGAAAGGCAACCACTGAGCAATGATAAATACATCATCACGACAATGGAGATAACCTGTATTTTCCTCATCCATCCACCACAGGTTTAGGTTGCCCTAAATGATGAAGAATATAAGTTTTAGGCCACCCTAAAAATCTCGATACAATCTTTCATACACTGTGTCTTTGAGCACTCTATCGGCACTCACACGAAATCCTGACAAATCAACATTGTACAATTCTTCATATTTTCTCGATTGTAATGCCATGTCAAGTTTATCCATCTGTTTTACAAATTGAGCCTCCTTGCTAATACCTGCTTCATACTCCTCGAACAATGAGAGAAATTGAGGTGCAATGTCTTCAAATGCTCGGTGTTCAAGCTCAGCCTTACCTTGAATATTATCTTGAGGTGTAATATCTCCAACAATAATTTCAGCAAGATCATGAACGATACACATTTTCAAAACTTTCTCAAGGTTATGGTCTGAAGGGCAAAATGTCATAGCGAGCAAACCCATTGACCATGAATGACTTGCAACAGATTCGACAGTTGGAAGTCCAGCACGCACCCAACCTTCTCGATTGAGATGTTTTAGTTCCAACCACTTCAACAAGAGTTCATTCATGACCCTAGGTGAAACGAACCCTCAATAAAGACTGCCGTTACGATTCATCATGCAACCTCTCGCCCCAGACTGGTGGAATGACGCTGTGAATTTCCTTAGCAAAGATGAAATTTTATCACCAGTTGTCGAAAAATTTGGTACATACTCTATTTCCTCAAAGAATAATTTGTTTCAAACATTGATGAAGTCAATTGTTGGTCAACAGATAAGTGTAGCGGCAGCTGATTCAATTTGGTTAAGACTTTCAAACCACATTGGTGAAATGACGCCCGCAAATGTCCTTAAGAAAACACAAGAAAGTATTGCATCATGTGGAGTGACTCGGCCAAAGGCAAGTTACATTTACGGTCTAGCCGAACAATCTGAGCACTTGCTCAACCAACCCTATGATGAGATGACTGATGGGGAAATTATGAAGCATTTGACATCCTTCCGAGGCATTGGTCCATGGACTGCAGAAATGATGCTTATGTTTCATTTTCTAAGACCTGATGTGTTTAGTATTGGCGATATTGGTCTCGTCCGTGCCGTTGAAAAATTGGTACCCGATGTAACTTCAAGAGAAGAAATTCTTGATGTATCGAAACGTTGGAAACCTTACAGGACTGCTGCTTCGTGGTATCTTTGGAGAACCGTAGACCCCGAACCCGTTGAATATTGAAAAACAGAATCATATGAAACTAAAGTTTTATTTCGCATGGTAGACAAACTACCTCCATGGCGAAAGAGTATGACAGAGCACCTGAAGAGCCCAAGTGGAGTCGAAGGGCGAGAAGTGATTGGATTGAATTAGTAAATATGGCTGCATTTGGTTTTTGTTTTTACACACTCGTCACCAATTACTCTGACCAAGACATAGATGTCGTTTACAAAAAACTTGATTTCATTTTGACTTCAGTGTTTGGGTTATTTGTTGTCTTATTCGACATCAGCGCGATGAGGCGACAGCGTAAGAAGCACAAATTCGATTTAGAACAATACGAACTACTTCGCAAGTCATGGCTAGATTTGCGCAAGAGGTCTATGGAAACCAGTTACACATCAAGTCAACAAAGTGAGAAAATCGAATCCAATATTGATGAAGAAGAAACTGTAGTTTAGCAAAGCGGTCAGGGAGAGATCGCTCAACCAAATCTTCAATCGATGCAAGTCGTTGATGCGTCGCAGATTAGATTGGTGAGTGAAAAAATGATCGAATCTCAAGAATTACCCCATTACACGCAGTATCCTCAATACCAAATGTTTTACAAGAAACCAGCAAAGAAGAGGTTTCGACGATTTCTATTGACCATTAATTACAAAGATGGATTTGATTTTGAGATTTTTCCTCCATATGCTGTTGGTGCTGTGACATCAACATTGATTTTCATGGTCGTCTTTCCATCTCTAGCATTCTTATTTCTGCCAATTTACGCAACAATTATCGCTGGTATTGCAATGGAATACATTGAATTTAATGAAATAAAACTCTACGAAGAAGAGTAATTCATCAATAGAGATAAAATATCAACAAATGAAATACATAAAACTGGAGATGATT
>Ga0213864_10001375_pt1 | contig 10934 bp, 11 predicted proteins | sample PICome_5_FD_160078 | JGI IMG/M metagenome (GOLD analysis project Ga0213864, IMG submission 160078) | Coastal seawater microbial communities near Pivers Island, North Carolina, United States - PICO247 | ecosystem: Environmental > Aquatic > Marine > Coastal | place: USA: North Carolina... | reverse complement strand
CAACATCATGATTGGCGGCAAAACCAATGATGGCTTCAAGGGTCGCAAAGGCAATGACCTACTACGCGGCAAAAAGGGATGGGACGATCTGCGAGGAGACGACGGACGCGACCAGATCGAGGGTGGAAAAGGCCGCGACCTGATCATGGGAGGCAAAGGAAGTGACACCATGCGTGGCGGTGGTGGCGCTGATTTCTTCCTCTTCACAAGCAAGGATGCCAACGGGGATGATCGCGATGTAATCGTGGACTTCAAAGGAAAGAAAGGCGACCGCCTGGGCATCTCCACCGTGAACAGCGCAACAGGACTATTCGGCGAATCAGGCTGGACCTACATCGGCTCAGCATCCTTCACCGGACAAACAGGCGAACTACGCTTCTCGAATGAGACGCTAAAAGGCGACATCAACGGGGATGGCATCGCCGACCTCAAGATCAGACTGGAAGGCGTGAGCGTGTTCCAACAGAACTGGATCAGCTGACGTACAGAACGTCATCACCGACTCAGAACAACACCATTGTGTGTTTGAGAGGGGGCGAGCCACTGAGCTCACCCCCTTTTTTGAACGAGCATCACAGCCAAGACCAGCAGTCAGACAGATTGAGAAAAGCGCGGCCACACCACCCCCACAACACAACAAGATGAAAAAGAAAACCATCCAAACAAAAAAGAACGAAGTCCACAGCGACATCGCACCAAACACAATCAAAGCGATTAGAGAAAGCCTCCACTCGGACCCCTCCCAATACCGCAAAAACCTCAAGAAAATCCATGAAATCGAGTGGACATGGAGAAACGGCGCCACAACAACCATAATTACGTACAAAGATCGATCACACGACAAACGCATCAACAAATCAGCGCCTCCCACCAAGGCATGCCACGACATCGCTCATTTCATCGCAGCTTTTCACAAAGACCTTGAATGGGACTACTTACAAACAACCAATCACTTATGCGAATACAACGCTGTTGCCATCGAAAGCATCATGAACAGCTGCTGCCACTCCATTCGCGGTCAGACAGTCATTGATCAAGAGGCCGCAAGCTCAGCAATAATAGAACATCTGAAATGGTTTCATGACGACTACTACCAGATCCCCAGCAAACACCCGTCCAAAGCAAATCACCATGCAACGATAAACAACCTTGTAGACCGCTTAGACACGAACACCCTCAACAGGTACTTTGACATATTTTACGAACTATGGTGCATCGAAGAAGAGAATCGAGGCCCCAACTTTCAAGCCAAGGTTATAGTAACAGCAGACAAGCAAGAAAGCAGCATGGCGGCTCGCTCAATCATGGAGCAACTAGTAAATAAAGTCAGATTGCTAATCAAGCAAGCGGACCAAGGCCTGGCAGAGCCAGATCAAACACCTTAACTATGTTCCCGCGAATTGTCCGAGGCAACCCATGCCTCATGAGGCAACGGCTCAGTTCCATACTCCCAATCGTCATAGTCGGGGTCATTACGGATTTGCTGATGCACTTGCTTTTGTGCATCGAAATCATGGGAATGCTCATCAGCAGCAGGCGCTGCCTGGATCGATGGATCGTTCGAGGACATCGCACATCAGCAACTCTTCCCATATTGCAGCATCCAAGCGAAATGGGCAAAACCGCATGCCGCAGAAAGCACAAACCCACAGATGCGCATCTGTGGGCTACCAGCAAACCGCCGGAGGTGGAATCAGAGTGCAGGAACCGTGCCAACGCCATGCAGAGCCAACGATTGCCCGCACACCTCTCATCTCGGCACAACGAAAGCCAGCAGCCGCAGAGCACTGGTCAACAAGCGCCATCATGCGATCGCTCTCGAAAAGCGTTTGTAGAAAACAGCCTGGAGAATAAAGTGCGCGAATTTTCAGGCTCCCTGCTGAGCTGGAGCTGGGATGAGCGCAGTGCCAAAGCGAGTGGCCTGCTCTGGCGCCACAATGAAGTGGCTCAATTTAACTGGCGCATGCACAGTGGCGAGTTTCGAACCATAGCACTGGTCCGCCTCTCAGCCAAAGCACGTCATGCGCATGCGCACATGACGCCTGCCCAACCAATCAAGCTCAACAGAATACCTCTGTAGATCAAAGAAGCGCTCTACAACAGCCATGACAGGGAAGACGCACGATCAGAACAGCATCAAATCAGAGCATCATTTCACCGATCAGAGCAAAGCATTGCAGCAGCTTTTAAAGCATGCAGCCACAAGGTTGAGCCCCCAAGAACAAGATGCTTGGAGGCAGCAGATTCCAAGAAGCTCAACCTGGGATGACCTGATGCCCAATTACTGGTCGATGCAGTAGATCCCTTAAACGTTAAACAAGAATTCCATTACATCTCCCTCTTCAACAACATATTCCTTACCTTCGGCACGCAACCAGCCTTTGTTACGGGCTTCAGCCAAGGAACCAGCCTCTAGAAGCTGCTTGTAACCAATGGTTTGAGCCCGGATGAAGCCACGTTCAAAATCGGTGTGAATCACACCAGCCGCCTGGGATGCCGTCATGCCTGCCTTGATCGTCCAGGCGCGTGTTTCCTTTTCGCCGGTGGTGAAATAGGTGCGAAGACCCAACAAGGAATACGTGGCACGAATCAGGCTTTGCAAGCCTCCTTCTTCAACGCCAAGCCCCTCCAGGAACTCTGCACGCTCGGCCTCTGGCAAGGCAATCAACTCCGCTTCCACCTGAGCTGAAATTCTCACCGTTCCCGCCCCTTCTTTATCAGCCAATTCGGCTACTTCATTGCAGTAGGCGTTTCCATCGGCGAGCTCGTCTTCAGACACATTGGTGGCATAGATGATTGGCTTGGCGGTGAGCAGGCCAAGCGGCTTCACCATGACAGCTTCATCATCGCTTAAGGCAACTGCCCGAGCAGCGCCCCCTTGCTCAAGCACAGCCTGCAGACGCTCGAGAGCCCCATCTTCAAGCTGAGCCTCCTTGCTATTGCGCAATTGTTTCTTTAAGCGCTCGCGGCGCTTTTCCACCTGGGCCAGATCAGCAAGAGCAAGCTCGAGGTTGATCACTTCTGCATCACGCGCTGGCCCCACCGAACCACTCACATGAATGACGTCCTCGTCTTCAAAGCAGCGAACGACGTGAACAATGGCATCCACCTCTCGGATGTTTGCGAGAAACTTGTTGCCAAGCCCCTCACCCTGACTGGCCCCTTTCACCAGCCCAGCAATGTCCACAAATTCCACCCGGGTGGGGATCAGCTCTTTGCTGGCACTGAGATCCGAGAGCTGCTGCAAGCGAGGGTCCGGTACGGCCACAACGCCTGAATTAGGTTCAATGGTGCAGAAGGGGTAGTTCGCCGCTTCCGCTTGGGCATTGGCCACAAGGGCATTGAACAGGGTGGACTTGCCCACGTTGGGGAGTCCGACGATTCCGGCTTTAAGCATGCCAAGAATTTAAGGGGTGACCCCTCCGCCCACATCACCGCACATGCGGAAGTGAGACTCAACGGTTTGGAGACTGCGACACCTGCGCCGCGCGAACAAGGGCACAGTGAACGCAAGACACCTGCAAAGGCCATGGCGAGCTCCACCTTCTCTCTCTCGGGCGCCGTCGCAGCGGGACCGCCCATTTGGCGAGGAAGCAGCGCACTCAGCATGCTGGAAAGCACGCTGGAACAGATTCAGCGTTCCCAACGGCGCCGACAATTGCTTCAAAGCAGGTCGCGGCAACGCAGCCACCAGCCGCAGGAAACGCAATGGAGCCAAGCGAACTGCACCCCATGGTTTGCGAGGTTGAATAATCTAACAAAAACCTATGGAAAGCGACCTTCTCTCCAGGGGCTATCGCTGAATCTGGCGCAAGGAAGCATTTACGGTCTGCTAGGGCCCAATGGTGCCGGCAAAAGCACCACATTGCAGATCCTCGCCACGCTACTGGCACCCGATAGCGGCACGATCATGATCGGGGATGTGGATGCACGCAAACATCCACGGCGGGCGCGAGCCTTAATAGGTTATGTGGGCCAGGAATGCGCGCTCGACAAAGTGCTCACGGGTCGGGAGCATCTTTGGTTTCAGGCTGACCTCCACCACCTCAGTGATCAGCACATGCAGGAGCGGGCTTCAGTGCTGATCGAGCAGCTCAACATGAGCGATTGGATTGATCGGCGTTGTGGAAGCTATTCCGGAGGCATGCGACGCCGGCTTGATCTGGCCTGCGGCCTCATGCACCAGCCCTCGCTGTTGATTCTCGATGAGCCCACTGTGGGGCTTGATATTGAGAGCAGAACAGCCATTTGGCGAATCCTTGAGCAACTACGTGATCAAGGAACCAGCATTCTTCTGAGCAGCCATTACATCGAAGAAGTTGAGGCTCTCACCGATCGCATCGGGATCATTGAGCAGGGACGCATGCTTGCCGAAGGAAATGCGGAGGAACTGAAAAAAAGCCTCGGCGGTGACCGTATCAGCGTTCGCATCGAAGAGTTCACACCTCGCGATCAAGCAAATGAAGCTGCAGATCTGATTGCGAAATGCAGGGGTGTTCGCTCTCTCGTCATCGATTCCGAACAAGGAAATGCCCTGCACCTTGTGGTTGATGACACCAATGCAATCACACTCATCAAGGAAGAACTAGAGCGCACAGGGATGCCCCTGTTTTCCCTCAGCCACGCACGCGCAAGTCTCAATGATCTCTACGTACAAGCCACCGGCCGCAGCCTTTGCGATGCGGATCGCAGCGGCAGTGCCCAGCGAGATCTCAAGGCAGAACGGCGCCAATCGATGCGTTGACCGCAACCGAACCAACGAACAGCAACACATTTCATCCACTCCCAGGCTACAGAACCATGTCTTACCAAACCAAACAACGCACCAGATCACGCCAACGCTCCCTGCTAAGACGCAATCCCCTGCTCCAGGAAACAAGTGCTATCACACGAAGGCTTCTTCTCCAGCTAAAGCGCCGCCCCAGCTCCCTGATCGTTGGCCTTCTGCAACCCTTAATTTGGCTGGTTCTTTTTGGATCATTGTTTACAAATTCACAACTCAGCGCCCTGCCACCAGCCATGAGTTATGGCCAGTTTTTAACAGCGGGATTGATTGTTTTCACCAGTTTTAACGGCGCCCTAAATGCCGGATTGCCCGTGATGTTTGATCGGGAGTTTGGATTCCTAAACCGTATGCTCGTGGCGCCATTGCGCTCACGCCACAGCATCGTACTGGCCTCAATCATCGAGATTACGGCTGTAAGCATGCTGCAAAGCATTGCCATCCTCCTTTGCTCAGCCCTGATGGGAAATGGACTGCCAAGCCTTGCCGGTATGCCCATTCTGTTGATCACACTGCTGCTGATCAGCACAGCCGTAACAGCCCTAAGCCTCGGCCTTTCTTTTGCCCTCCCAGGGCATGTGGAGCTGTTGGCCATCACCCTGCTCGTGAATCTACCCCTGTTGTTCACAAGCACGGCACTGGCACCACTCAACGCCATGCCGAATTGGCTGCGCTGGGTGGCCAGCCTCAACCCACTGAGCTGGGCTATTGAACCGATCCGGTCCAGTTACAACCATCATTTTTCCTGGAATGCCACCGTGCTTCAAACGCCCTTTGCCAGCCTGAGCAACACGCACTGCCTGATCCTTCTCACCATATTCAGCGCGGCATGCTTGATGGCCATCCGCCCACTCGTGAATCGGAAACTTGCATGAGCACTCTTCACTCTGTGATCTTGCTGTTGCATCTGCTCAGTATGGCTATTCTGGTGGGAGGCTTCGCAAGCCAAGCGAATTCCTCCTTCCGAAGCATCAGCCCAGGCCAGAAACATGCAAGCATCAGTACGCTGATCACTGGCCTCCTACTGGTGGCTTTTCTCGAAACCAGTCAGGCTGAAACAACGGGGCTAAACCACAGCAAAATCGTCCTTAAGCTCCTCATCAGCCTGGCCCTTTGCATCCTCTGCTTCATGCCTCGAGCCAAACGTCCGTGGCACAAAGGCTGGCTTGCATCTGGCATCCTTAGCATCACCAACACCAGCATTGCGGTGCTGTGGAGCTAAAAAGGGAACAGACCAGCCGCGCCAAATCCCCCAGACGCGAAAAAGCCCTGCATGCTAAGCATGCAGGGCTTTTTGACATGGAGGCTAAATCTCATCAACAACAAGAAAGCGAGGGGTTTGGTGCTGAAACAGACTAGACAGTGAACCCAGGAAGCGCAGGAGGCCTAGCGCCCAATCAGGCACCTTGTCCAACTCAAGGTAGTCGCCCGAAAAGTAGGCGATCATACCCACAAGAGATAATCCTCTTTTGGCAGAAGCAACAACAGAACAAACCACAAGGGCCAAGCCAATCGGCTACAAATCAACGTGACAATCATCACATCAAATCAAACACAAACAGCAACCCCACCCCTTGTTTTAAGCATCGCTCACATCAACTCCAGAACACAAAAACACATCCATGCAATCGTCAGAAAAGCAACAAGTCAAATTGCATTTGCCATCCCCCAAGCACAACGATCCGCACACGTCACCATCGACCAGCCTCTGCATCTAGAGCTAGAATTCGTCATATTGAAAGCCAGAAGCTGAGCAAGACAATGCCCTCCACCCTGCCTCATTCAGCTGAAGGCAAAGCCTCCGTCTCACAGCCGCAAAAGCATGCTCCTGTCACGGCTCTAACCTTTCCTCACAAGCTTGTGAAACGGCCGTTCCTGCAACGAAAACGCCTTCTGGCCTTTACGGCCGCTGGACTGGTTGCTCTTGCCGCCGGTGGCGTGCTGGTCAATCAGCGTCGCGGCGACAAACAGGAGCAGCTCCTGCAGCAATACACCACCGTGGCTCGGGTGGGTTCACTGCCCGGCGTGATAACGGCCAGCGGCGAACTGGAAGCCTTCCGCAAAGTGAACGTGAGTCCGAAGCGCCAAGGTGTTTTGGAGGAGTTGTATGTGGAAGAAGGCGACAGCGTGGGTTCAGGGCAAGCCTTAGCCCTCATGGACAGCGGTGATCTTGATGATCGGCTGGATGAGCTGCGCGCTCAACTGCGTTCAGCAAAAGCAGAGTTGAACCGCAGCCAGAACGAACTGGAACGGCGTGAAGCTCTGATCCGCGAAGGTGGCATCAGCATGGACGACTACAACAGTGCGCGGTCGAGCTACCTCGTTGACGCAGCAGCCGTTGAAGCCGCGCAACAGCGCCTGGAGCAGCGCCTGAAGGAACTGGGAGATCTCACCGTACGGGCCCCCTTTGCTGGCATTGTCACCGCTCGCTTCGCTGATCCTGGTGCATTCGTAACACCAACCACCTCTGCGTCCACCAGCGCAGGTGCCAGCAGCTCATCGATTGTGGAGCTTGCGCAAGGGCTGGAGGCCGTGGCCAAAGTGCCGGAAAGCGATGTGGGCAGAATTGAAGTAGGCCAGAGCGCATCGGTGCGGGTGGATGCGTTCCCCGACAAGCGCTTCGGTGCCCGTGTGCGGCAAATTGCCCCGCGTGCCGAAAAACTCAACAACGTCACATCGTTCGAAGTGAAGCTGGAACTTGTGGATGCCCCACAGGAACTGCGCATCGGCATGACAGCCGACATTGACTTCAACACCGGTGCCTTGGCAGCACGCACCGTGATTCCCACCGTTGCTGTGGTGACCGAACAAGGCCAACCCGGTGTGCTGCTGGTTGGGCCAGGCAATCAACCCACCTTTCAGCCGGTGAAACTAGGCGCCAGCAGCGGCAGGGATACCCAAATTCTGGATGGATTGGAAGCTGGCACTGCTGTGTTCATCGACCTTCCCCCATGGGCGAAGAAACGTCGCGATTGAGAAAGCGACGGCTCGCTTCAACGATCCTTTGACTGGCCTGGCCATCCCCAAAGGGATTGTGTGCGCGTGCCATCTGTTCGTAGTCGCTGGGGTTTTCCAGCAGCTGTGTGGTGGCAGCAACAATTTCGTCGGTATCCGTGCCGATCAGCCGGGCGGTGCCGGCGTCAACGGCTTCAGGGCGCTCCGTGGTGCGGCGGAGCACCAGCACAGGCTTACCAAGCGCAGGTGCTTCTTCTTGAAGGCCGCCGGAATCGCTTAACAGCAAGCAGCACCCGCGCATGGCGGCCACCAGCTGGTCGTAATCCAGAGGCTCGGTGAGAAAGGCTCGTGGGTGATCGCCGAGCAGAGCCTGAAGAGGTTCGCGCACCGTGGGATTGCGATGCAAAGGCAGCAGTAGAGCGGTGTCTGGGAAACGATCCAGCAGCGCCAGAAACGCCTTGCCGATGTCCTTCAGACGCCCGCCCCAGTTCTCGCGACGGTGCACCGTGGCCAGAATCACGCGCTGGCGCTCAAAATCCAAACCAGGGAGGCTGAAAGGCGGAGCCTTCTGCGCCATCAACAACAGAGCATCAATCACCGTATTGCCCGTAACCAGAACCTCGCCAACCACACCGGAGGCGCGGCAATTGGCAGCCGACAGAGCCGTTGGTGCGAAATGCAACTGGGCCAGCTGCGAAATCAGGCGGCGGTTCGCCTCCTCCGGATAAGGGTCGAAAATGTCGTCGGTGCGCAAGCCCGCCTCCACATGGCCAACGGGCACCTGGGCATAAAACGCTGCCAGGGCAGAGGCAAAGGCTGTTGTGGTGTCACCTTGCACCAAAACAAGATCAGGACGGTGTTGCTCAAACTCAAGCTGCAGGCCCTGGAGCGCCGAGCAGGTGATGTGTGTGAGCGTTTGATTGGGGGCCATCAGGGCTAGATCGTGATCAGCCTGCAAACCGAACAAGCGCATGACCTGGGCCACCATCTCGCGGTGCTGGCCGGTCAACACCACCCGGGTATGGAAGTCAGGCGTAGACAGAAAAGCCTGAATCACGGGGGCCAGCTTGATGGCCTCAGGGCGTGTGCCCAGAACGATGCAAACGGTTTTGGTCTGGAAAGTGCTCACGCGGACCGTGGATTCACCGAAATCCTAAAGATGCCGCCAGCAATGGCTGGGCAAAAGCCGTAAATGTCGCGATGATGCAATCAGCGACTCTCGCCTGCGTTGAGCGCCAACTCACCGTTTCCACCAGGACTGTTTCCACCCCTAACGCCGCAAACCGCGGCAGCTCAACCGACGCAGCCGACACCCGCAACTGCAGCAGGTGCACTCAATGGAGCTCAGCCAAGCTCCCTTGAGGGAATTGTGCAGATCGCCCACACCAACAATTTCTCCGATGTGCACCTCGGCGTGGGCGAGGAACCTAGATACCGAGCGCGTGGCGACATGCTGCGCACAGGCTGGCCCGTTACCGATCAAGCCACGTTCATGAGTTGGGTGCGGGAGATGCTTAGCCCATCGCAGATCGATGCTTTTCAGATCGAAAAAGAGTTTGATGGCTCCCATGCCTTCCCGTTCGTGCGGGTGCGCATCAATCTGCTGGACTCGCTGCGAGGACCAGCGATGGTGCTGCGTCTGATCCCTCAGACCATTGCCACACTGGAGGAACTAGACCTGCCGGCAATTCTAACGAAACTCGCCGGTCGGCCCAAGGGCCTGGTGCTCGTCACCGGTCCAACCGGTTCAGGAAAGAGCACCACCTTGGCGGCCATGATCGATTGGATCAACCGCAACATGACACGCCACATCCTCACCATTGAGGATCCCGTGGAATTTGTGCATCAAAGTCGGGAGTCCCTGATTCGCCATCGCGAAGTAGGGCAACACACGAAGGTGTTTCAAAATGCCTTACGTGCCGCACTCAGAGAAGATCCCGATGTAATTCTTGTGGGCGAAATCCGTGATCCTGAAACCCTTAAAACTGCCATCGAAGCATCCCAAACGGGCCACCTTGTGTTTGGAACGCTCCACACAAACTCTGCCGTGAAAACTGTCGAGCGGGTGCTTGGAATGGTGCCTCCCAATGAACAGGAAGGGATGCGTCGCGCTGTGTCAGAAAGCCTTTTGGGAGTGATTGCGCAAGGTTTGCTGAAAACAACAGACGGCAAACGCGCTGCTTATCACGACATTTTGATCAACACTGACGCCTGCAAGGACTACATCCAAAGAGGAGAGCTAGAGGAAATCGAAGAAATCATGGCGCGAAGCAGCTTCGATGGCATGCAAACGTCCAATCAAGCCCTGCAGGCATTGGTTGAAGCAGGACGCGTTGTTGGAGAAGACGCCATTGCCCAGAGCCTTAAACCCAACGAACTGGCGCAAGCCCTTCGTGGCAAGACATAGACCCTGCCAGTACTTAAGCCTTACCCGCGATACGGCCAATCAGGAGCACGCCCAAGCCAACGGATAGGCCAAGCATTGCCATGCGACCGTTCCAAATCTCAGCTTGAGGCGTGAAACCGCGCTTCCACTGATTGAGCTCGGAGGGAGGCGCTTCAACCGCCATACTCTCGAGTGCTGAAGGAGCCTCCGAGCCAGGATCAGCGGAGGTGGGTGCCGGTTGGGCGTTCGCCATAGCCGTGACCATCAGTGAGCGCCAGCCTACTGACCTCAAAAGGCGGGTTGAGGTTCATAGAGAACCGATGCATCTTCCAATGCAAGACGTGGGGCCACAGCCAACTCCACTGAGCTGAACGCACCAGAAAGCAAACGCTGCTCCGCCGCAACGCCGATCATGGCGGCGTTGTCGGTGCAGTAAGCCAGCGGCGCCAGGCGCCAATCAATGCCGAGCTCGGCGCAGCGCTTCTGCATGCACGCACGCAATCGCCGGTTTGCCGCAACACCACCCACCATCACCAACGTGGTCAGGCCCTGATCCCTCACGCATCGCGTGGTGCGCTCCACCAGCACATCGGCAACCACTTGCTCAAAGCTGGCCGCCACATCAGCCAATGGGAATGGCTCACCACCAGCATCGGCTTCCGCCTTGAGCTGGTTCACCAGACGCAGCACCGCCGTTTTCAAGCCACTGAAGCTGAAGTCGTAGGGATGAAAACCACCCTCAGGCAGCGACACCCGCCCCTTCGGCAGCGAAAAGCGACACGGATCACCCGTAGCGGCTGCTGCCTGAAT
>Ga0213864_10001374_pt1 | contig 10935 bp, 6 predicted proteins | sample PICome_5_FD_160078 | JGI IMG/M metagenome (GOLD analysis project Ga0213864, IMG submission 160078) | Coastal seawater microbial communities near Pivers Island, North Carolina, United States - PICO247 | ecosystem: Environmental > Aquatic > Marine > Coastal | place: USA: North Carolina | collected... | reverse complement strand
AACGATCCAAGTGAATTGAACGATCTGGGCACAAGTGCAGAGCACGAACCCATCAGACAAAAGATGTTCGAAGCCCTAAGCGCATGGGCACGCCGATTGTCCCAACGCACCACCATGAGCCCCGCAGATGTCATTGCCGAACGCAAACGATCCCCTGCACGTGGGATATTATTGGGTGCCCTTGATGAAACCGAAATGTCCGATGCACAACGCGCCTTTTATGGGAAGCGTAAGGGGCCAGAATTCGATGTTAGTCGTTAGGTCCGAATTATATCAGTCCTATGAAAGCAGAAGTGTTATTCGTGATTTTTATTTGTTATCAATTTGATATTTAATCAAATTCATGCAATTCTATCCGATAAAGGGCTTTCATCCATTTGGGCGATCAAATGATTATTTAGCCGTTCTGCAAAATAGGCACGGGTTTTTGTGTGGGCGGGATCATCCCATAGATTGTTTGTTTCCTTGGGATCAGACTTTAGATCATAAAGCTCGCCCCAATCTTGATCCCGATAAACGCTATAGCGCCAATCTTTGGTCACGACGGAGCGCACGCGCGCGGGTTCTGCAAACCCTAGTCGCCGCCCCCCATCGTTATATTCAATCAAGGCTTCTTCGCGGGGTCCCTCCGCACCTTGGGTTGCGGAAAGAAAGCTTTGTCCTTGGTTGCCGTTAAACGGCGCAATCCCTGCCCGATCCAAAATGGTGGCTGCGATGTCAACCGTGGAACAGATCGCATCGGTGGCCCCTGACTGACGGGTTTCAGGATCGGACCAGATAAAGGGCACCTGCGTGATCGATCGATATTGCAACGCGCCTTTTAGGATCATGTTATAATCACCCATATAATCGCCATGATCCGAGTTAAAGCAGACAACCGTATCCTCATACAATCCAACATCCCGCAAACCTTGCATCACATCTCCAATCGCATCATCAACAAAGGCCATCATGCCCGCACTTAGCGCCATTGCCTCTTTTATCTGTTGATCATCCAGCATCATGGCCGTTTGCGGGGTCATTTGTTCACCAGCCCCCTTCCAATTGTCATATAGCCATTTTAACGGCGGTGTCGGATTTTGATTTGCGTCATACGGCAGTGTCACCTCAAAATCATCAGGGCTATACATGTCCCAATATTTGCCAGGCGGATTAAACGGATGATGGGGATCAGGAAAGCTGACAAAGGCGAAAAAAGGTGCATCCTGATCCTGTCGCGACTTTAGGTAGGCAATCGCGCCGTCGCGGATATAGGCCGTTGGATACAATTCTTCGGGAATTGGTGTGCGATAGGCCTGTGGACAGGAATAGTTGTGCGGCAATTGATTTTTGGGATCATGGAGCGCTTGCCAATCAGGGGCGTTTTCACGAAACCATTGTCGATAATGCCCCCCACATCTGTCCCCGTGTGACGTAACCATATCCACATGCTGATACCCATAATAGGGGGTGGTTATGTTGTATCGTTCATCGCCCTCATAGGCCTCTGGTTCTTCTTCATAAGGTTTTGTGCGCTTACCCCGCCATGCTTCAACAACACTGTCATCTTTGCTGCGCCCAACGGGGGGTAGTCCCGTAAAGGGTTGCAAATGGCTTTTGCCAATTGCCGCTGTGTGATACCCTGTGTCCCCCAGTAAATCGACAAATGTCACCGCATTTTCCGGCAAGATACAGCCGTTATAGCGCAACCCATGCAAACTCGGGTACCGCCCCGTCAAAAGTGATGCGCGATTTGGCATGCACACTGGCGAAGCCGTGTAAAAGTTTTCAAACCTAACCCCCTGCTCCGCAATGGCATCAATATTGGGTGTTTTCAAAACAGGATGCCCGTAACACCCCAACCAATCCGCGCGTTGTTGATCGGTGATGAAGAATAGGAAATTGGGGCGTTTTGTCATGTCATTCATCCAATAGGTTTATGGCGTAGCGTTCTAACATCTGCGCCAACTGATCTAAGGTCTCTAGCATGCCACAAGACCATACACATCTGCCTCACGCAGGTTTTGGGGCGCGGAAGTGGTGAAGCCCCAAGACGGCGAACCCTGCCAAGATTGCCCCAAACTGAATGGGATCTGGACGCATCAATATTCCCACAGCGAGGATCAATCGCGCGGCGATCCAAAGCGGGGTCAAGGCACGGGCATCAAAGGCAGCAAGTGAGCTGGCCACCAGATACAAGGCTAAGACCAAGCGCACCAAGAGCCATGCAAGTGCTCCATAGTTGATCCCATCCTCATACCCAGGCAGCGGTTCACGCGCAGTGCTGGAGGGATCAATCAGGGCTTGATCTACCAACAACAGCTCTGGGTAAAACGCAAAGACGAAGGGAATTGCAAACATAACAATGCCTGAGCGCACGGCGCTGAACCCTGTCGCCATGGGTTCGGCCTTGGTGATCGTCGATGCTGCAAAGGCAGCCAATGCCACGGGCGGTGTAATGGCCGAGGCCACCGCAAAGTAAAAGATGAACATATGCGCCGTAAATGTTGCAATGCCCAATCCCACCAACAAAGGGCCCATCAACAGCGCAACATTGACATAGGCTGGAACCGCGGGCATCCCCATTCCCAGCAGGACTGCCAATGACATCGTGATCAATAGTGCAAAGAACTGGAACAAGGTTGATCCACCACCTGCCAGATCGAAGGACAACAAGAACCGCAACACGTCAATTGCCACAAATTTGGAAAGGCCTGTGAAAGTAAGGCAAACATCAATTATCGTTACAGCCAAAAACATGAGGTATAGCGTGGAAATTGTTATCCCTGCCTCAGCCAATGCATCCAACATTTTGCGAGGTTTTTGCCGGAAATCCACATCCAGAAATAAGAGTGCCAGAACTAAGAGCGTAGCCCACCACCCTGTGGCCCCTGCATCCCCTGCCGCGTTTTGAAAAATCTGCATGCCCCAGTTTAGATTGCTGACTGAGCAGCGATCACCCTGCATCACCACATCTGCCCCCGTGATCCAGCCAAGGAAACCGCAGCCCACCAAATCCTTGGGCGTCAGCAATAAAAGCAAGATAAGCAATATTGGCAACGCGATTTGACACAGGTGCAGAAGTTCCGTGCGCGAAATGCGCATATCCTCGGTAAATTCGCCGAATGCCTCGAGCCCCTGTTTGCGCGATTGGAACGACGCGGTAAGGAACAGGCACAGGAAGTAAGCCAGTGCGGGGAGTGCTGCGGCGATGATCACCTCCCTGTATGGCACAGCCGTCATGGCCGCCAAAACAAAAGCCGCAACGCCCATCACTGGGGGCATAATCGATCCGCCTGAGGATGCGGCAGCCTCCATACCGCCTGCGAAGACCTTCGAAAATCCGCGCTTGATCATCATTGGGATCGTCAACACCCCCGTGGACAGCACGTTAACAACAGGTCCCCCCGAAATGGTTCCAAACATCGCTGAACTTACGATAGCCGCATGCGCGGGACCGCCACGCAAGTTGCGCGTCCAACGGAAGGCCAGTTTGATCAGAACTTTTCCGCCTGCAGATTTACCAAACAGCGATCCCAAAATAATATAGGGGAACACCACGTTCATGATTACATTCATGAATCGCCCCAATAGGCCCGAGGCGCTGTTTACCAAAGCATCATGGACATTGGGCACACCATCAAGGAATGTGCGCGGCTCCCCCCCAAGTTTTGTGACGAAATATTTATTGATCCCATCGGGTCCATAAAAATACCAAACCATTACAGTGGCGATTGTATAGCTGGCAATTAAGATCGACACCAAGACCAACGGCAGGCCCCAAACTTTGATATTGTAGCCTAAGAAAATCACAATCGCGATGCCGACAATGGCCACCAACCACACACCCGTGGTTTGAACGCATTTAGGGTCTTCGACTGTATCAGGGATTGGCAACCCCATGGTTTCTGCAAACTCAACCTCGGCCTTTAGGGTTTCGGCCATAATACGGGCGCGTTCCCCCGTCACCGCATCAATCAAACACACGCTGTCGATTTCAATTAGATAGGTCAGAGAAATTGCAAAGGCCGCAAGAACTAGGGCCCCATCCATCAAGGCACCAAAGGCGGCGCGGCTTGTACCCTGCCATGTGCGCCACATGGAGTGTTTCAACGAGACCACAACCATCATCAAAAAGAAGACAATTGGATAAAACCATTCGGTCGAAAAGGATCGTGTTTTCAAATCATCGACACCCGTAATGCTCCGCCACAACGCATCCCAACCTGGGATCAACGGCGTGCTATTAATCAGGCCGATGAAAATAAAAACCAATGCAAGGAAATAAACTGCACGGTTTGGAAAAACCGATGCACGGGGTTCGACCGTTTCTGTATCAGACATAATTTACCTGTATGTTAGCTGATCGCCTTCAAACGAAAAATGGGCACCGAATTGATGCCCGTTTCTGGATTTAATAATTAGTCTGCAGCAACCGCGCAATCATCCAATGCATACCCTGCCTCTCGCCATGCGCGAGCTGCAGCAACGTGATATTTAATTGGATTAGCACCGCACATACCTTGCATAGGGAAATCGTATCCTACAGTAGTTCCATATGGCGCCTTAGACATCAAACTATCCAGTGTTTTGATGTAGCCAGATACTAGGTCGTAAACCAACGCGTCATCCATGTTTTTATGGACTACATTTCCGCCAATAGTAGCAAAAGCGCGAAACGTGTCGTCTTCTGAGATAAACGTCCAATCTTCTCCCATTATTGCTTTTATATCCGCTACAGGCGCAGTCCAATCAGCACTTCCGGGAGCCTTCATGTACTTTTGCATTGCTTCACCTTCATAAACTGCTTTTGGCATAGACCACCCAGTCATTTTCCCTGCAGCGCTGGGAATTGTTAGACGTGGACTAGGAAACAGCTCCGGCAAAACTACCGCATCCGGTTCACCACTACTTATCAATGTTGCGCCCTGACCCCAATTTGTCTGTATACCTTCATAATCGTCACCCTCTTTCAAGCCAGCTACGATTTGGATCATACTACGCGCATTGGTTAAAGCTCCGCCTCTTGGCGGCCCATTATAAATTTTGCGGCCCTTCAGATCATCCCATCCATCGATATTCTTGGAGTCGTATGCAAACAAAAAGAAAATACCAAGCACGAAAGGGTTTATTGCTCTCAAATTACCGGCTAGTTCAGAACCTTTTTCAGCACCCAATGAGCCATAAGGGCCCACACCTCGGTTCATCAAGAATGGTAAAATATATGGAGTTCCAGCAATATCTGTTTTACCCTCAGCAACATTTTGAATAGAGTTTGTCAGTGTTTGACCATCGGCCAGCTGGATATTTGCTATACCCATAGTTCCGGCTATCTCAGTCATGTGTGCTAGCGAAAGGTGCGTGGCACCGCCGGGGCTAGCCGTTTCAGCTGTGAGATTTGTGTCTGCATATGATGCTGCGGCCATAGTCGCAATGCCGAGTGTTGCAACAAATTTCGTTAAATGTTTCATAGATACCTCCCAGATTAAAAAAAATATGAAAAACCAAGCCTATGATTATTTTTCTTGGTTGATACCTAAACTATGCTCATCTGATTTTATAAAACAAGAATAATTCAGTTTGATACAACGTAGTTAAATTTGACTGTTTACATACAACTGCTTTTGCGGTTTTTTATTTACCATCAAATGAGAGGCTCAAGTGATAATCATTAATAACTTGGCAGCTGGTCTAATTGCATTGACGACAATCGCGGGCACCGCTGAACTTGCTGATTTCCAAAGAAAGCCAATGAAAAATAATAGTTTATTTTTGATTTTGCGGAAGGCGATGAATTAGTGCTGCCTGTTTTACACCCGAAGATTGTATTGAAGGAGGCAGCGCATTCATGGCAAAACACAAACAAAAGTTTGAAGGTCACTAAGGTATACCTAAAATATGAACATGCTATTTGATGCCCTTGTGGCACCGCTTGAAATGCGTCGCGATGCAGTATTGATCCGTCCCGATGATTCAGAGGTGACAGGTGAACAGCTTTTCGCACTATCCGGACAGATTGCAAATGTTTTACGCGATGCAGGCGTGGAACCTGGGCACCGCGTCGCGATGCAATGCGAAAAATCGGTCGAGGCTTTGGCGCTTTATCTGGCATGTTTGCGTGTCGGTTCGCTGTTTTTGCCGCTGAACACGGCCTATATGCCCGCCGAAATGGATTATTTTGTAGGCGACGCCGAACCCACTGTTGTGATATCGTCTATGCAGGCCGCGGATCAAATGGCGCCAATCTGCGCAAATCATAATGCCACCTTATTCACGCTGGGTGAAAATTCAGATGGGACATTGATGGATGCGGCGCAAAATGCATCAAAAGATTGTCCCGTTGCAGAACGTGAGCCTGATGATTTGGCAGTAATCCTTTATACCTCTGGCACGACGGGTCGATCCAAAGGCGCGATGCTTAGCCACAAAAACCTGCTGTCAAATGCCGAGAGCCTATCAGAGGCGTGGCGTTTCACATCAGAGGATAGATTATTACACGCGCTGCCCATTTTTCACGCGCATGGATTGTTTGTGGCCGTGAACGTTTCACTAAACGTTGGGGCATCCATGATCTTTTTGCCTAAATTCGATATTGACGTCGTGATGGACAAAATCGGGGATGCAACCACGATGATGGGCGTTCCAACCTTTTACACAAGAATGTTGACAGACGCACGTTGCAACCCCGAAAATCTGGGACATATGCGCCTGTTTGTGTCAGGCAGCGCGCCACTTTTGGCGGAAACACACCACGAGTTTGAGGCCAAAACAGGTCAACGCATTCTAGAACGTTACGGCATGACGGAAACCACAATGAATTCGTCAAACCCCTATGACGGGGAACGGCGTGCGGGCACGGTTGGATTTCCCCTGCCCAATATCGAATTGCGTGTCGTCGACCCAGAAACAGGCTATGAATTGTCAAAGGGCGAGATTGGAAACCTTGAGGTTCGCGGGCCAAACGTATTCCAAGGATATTGGCGCATGCCTGAAAAAACGGCCGAAGATTTCCGTGATGATGGATTCTTTATTACGGGTGACATCGCCAGGTTTGATCAGGATGGGTATATCACCATCATTGGCAGGTCCAAGGATTTGGTCATTTCGGGCGGCTATAACGTTTATCCCAAAGAGGTTGAGTCCGAAATTGATGAACTGGATGGCGTGAACGAATCTGCCGTTATCGGTGTTCCCCACCCCGATTTTGGCGAGGCAGTGGTTGCTGCTGTCGTGCCCAAATCAGGTGTCACATTGGAGGCTGACCATATCATTTCGTCGTTGCAACAGCGATTGGCAAAATTCAAATGCCCAAAAATGGTGTTCTTTGTTGATGCCCTGCCCCGCAACACAATGGGCAAGGTGCAAAAAAACGAATTGCGCAAAACATACGCAAATACGTTTCAGGCATAAGGAATAGGTGCACATATGACATAAACGGCCATTCCATGTCTCTTCAAGCTTGTAGGGAAATCCCGCAGGCCCTATTTCAAATGCGCGGATTGGCCAGAGGATTTGGATGATTTGGCCATTGTCAGTATTGCAACTCCGACATCTTGTCGACAATCATTTTAGAAACACAGGCGCCCTCATCGTGTCAGGGATCGCCGCCCCCAGCAATGATAAAATAGTTGGGGCAAGTTGTAGTTGATCCAGCAAGGTATCCACCTCAACAGCCTGCGCATCCCCGAAATAGTAGAGTGCAAAGTCCTGTTGCAGTGCATCGTGCCCGCCATGATGACCCCGTGCATCTTGCCCGTGATCGGCGGTGACAATCACCTGATACCCCATATCGCGCCATTTTGTGATCCATGGGGCCAACATATAATCCATCATGAAACAGGCTTGATCCACTTCGGGACTGTCATGATAAAACCGATGCCCCATGCTGTCCAATGTGCAGGTATGCAATATTCCGTAATCCAAACCAAAGCGCTGACACAGCATGGTTAGGGTTGCGAATAAATCGGCATCAGATGGCGTCATTTGGTTGTTATGACCATATCCCGCCATTGTATGAAATCGGCCATGATTGATGCTCTGGCTTTCGGGTTCATCGTATTCAATGTCGCGCAGGGGATCAAAAGGCGCGCGGTTAAAAAATTCAGACCAAAAACTATGGGTCACGGCCCCCGTTAACAGATCAGATTTTCGGGCATGTGAAAATACATCTGGCTGAGACAGTCGGAAAATCGTGTCATTGCCTGTTACCCCATGCACTTGTGGCGAAACGCCTGTATGGATTGAGGCATAACAGGATGCAGAGGTGCTGGGCAAAACCGATGACATTTTAAAGCGCTGCGCATCGCCTGATTTCACCCATCCTTCCAGGTTTCCAAACAACCGCACCCAATTGCGATAGGGCACGCCATCCAAAATAATCAACAGCAGTTTTTGCGTCATCAAACACTCGGACCTTATTCAGATGCTAGTGGCCCAGATTCTGCGCATTTGGGCAAGTATTTTTTAGAGCAGCGCATGCATTTATGAATTCATGGTATAGGCGGTTGCAAGACGATATGGAACCTGTGTAACAATTCCTATCCAACGCGATGAAAGGGTACCACATGACAGAGGCAGTTTTGATTGAGCAAATGCGCAATTGGCGCCGCCATCTGCATCAAAACCCCGAATTCGGCCACCAAGAAATTGAAACCGCCACCTTTGTTGTTGATAAACTGCACTCGTTTGGGATCAAAGATATCAAAACAGGCATTGGGAAAACGGGTGTTGTCGCCTCGCTGCGCCTTGGCTCGTCGGATCGCACGATCGCGCTGCGTGCGGATATGGATTGTCTGCCAATCCACGAAACAACAAACCTGCCTTATGCCTCAACAAAACCCGATCTTATGCATGCCTGTGGTCATGATGGGCATACCACCATGTTGCTGGGGGCTGCGGCGCGACTGGCATCAGAAGGTGGGTTTGATGGCACCGTTCATTTCGTCTTTCAGCCGGCCGAAGAATGGGGTCAGGGAATGCAATCCATGATTGCAGACGGTTTGGGCAGCACGATCAAATTTGACGAAATCTATGGCCTGCACAATATGCCTGGCCTGCCCGTTGGGCAATTTGAAACGCGTGCGGGTGCCTTTATGGGGGCCGAGGATGGATTTATAATTTCCGTCCATGGCACAGGCGGTCACGCCTCGCGCCCACATGAATGCAGCGATGCGATTGTATGCGCCTGTTCTATTGTGAGCGAATTGCAAACCGTTGTGTCGCGCAGCATTGACCCTGCGGATTTGGCCGTTGTGTCCGTCACATCCATTGCAGGGGATAACGTGAAAAACGCGATTTCCAGTTCCGCGCGAATTGAAGGGGACTGTCGCCATTTCAGTGATGAGGTTAGTCAAAAAATAGAAACCTCAATCAGACGCATCGCAACAGGCGTGGCCGCGGCGCATGAGTGCACGGTGGAAATTCTATATGATCGCGTGTTTGTGCCCTTGATCAATGACGCCGATTCTGTGGATCATTGCGTCAACGCCGCAATTGCCGTTTTTGGGGCCGACAATGTAAATGCACACGGTGCCCCAATGGGCGCGTCCGAAGATTTTGCACGCGCCCTAACATTTGCACCTGGGGCCTTTGTGATCATCGGAAATGGCGACAGCGCACCCTTGCACAACAGCGGATATGATTTTAACGACGATGCCTTGGCATATGGCACGAACTGGTTTGTCGAGCTGACACGACAACGATTGAAATCAAAGTCTTGACGCACAAGCGCAAAGGTCGTCAAAGTCGGGAAAAGTGACCCAACTTGGTGCCTGAAAATGACCAAACCCGCCTTTTCCAAACCCGAATATGATCGCCGGTTATCCCTGACGCGTACCGCAATGCAAGAACGTGGTATCGACATTTTGTTAGTTACAGACCCTTCAAATCAGGCCTGGTTGACGGGATATGATGGATGGTCGTTTTACGTACATCAGGGCGTTATTGTCACCTTGGATCGCGATCCCATTTGGTGGGGGCGCATGATGGATATGTTCGGCGGACGCCGCACCTGTTGGATGTCGCACGAAAACATTATCGGGTATGGCGATCATTTCATTCAATCGACTGAGTTTCACCCGATGGCCGATCTGGCCCGAATTATCAAAGACATGGGATACGAAACCGCGCGATTGGGCGTTGAATTGGAAAACTATTATTATTCGGCCAAGGCGCATTTGGTTTTGACCTCTGAGTTGCCCAAGGCAACTGTGATCGACGCCACCGCATTGGTGAATTGGCAACGCCTTATCAAATCAGCGGATGAAATCGCCTTTATCGAAAAAGCCGCCCGTATTTCGGAAAAGGTGATCACCACCGCCATTGATCGCGCAGCCCCAGCTGTGCGCAAAAATGATTTGGTTGCCGATATCATGCATGCGGGCATCTCGGGTGTTGGGGATGATTGGGGGGATTACCCCGCAATTGTCCCCCTGACGCCATCGGGCATGGATGCGACCGCCGCGCACCTTACGTGGGATAGCGCACCGATGCGCGCGAATGAGGCAACGTTTTTTGAACTGTCTGGCTGTTATCGGCGCTATCATGCGCCACTGTGCCGAACAGTGTATTTGGGCACCCCATCAGATGAGGTGCGCCGCGTTGAGGCCGCACAATTAGAAGGGATTGAGGCAGGTTTAAATGCCGCTCGCGCAGGCAATCGAACATGTGATATCGCCAATGCCTTTATGGCTGTTTTGGCGCGTCACGGGATCGAACGCAGTGGCCGCATGGGCTATCCAATCGGTCTAAGCTATCCTCCCGATTGGGGAGAGCGCACCGCATCCATTCGCACCGAGGATCAGACCGTTTTGGAACCCGGTATGGTGTTTCATTTCATGCCCGCACTTTGGATGGAGGATTGGGGATTGGAAACCACAGAAACCATATTGATCACCCCAGACGGACCCGCAAAACCGATGGCAAATATGGAACGAAAACTCTTTGTCAAAGAGATTT
>Ga0213864_10001373_pt1 | contig 10936 bp, 21 predicted proteins | sample PICome_5_FD_160078 | JGI IMG/M metagenome (GOLD analysis project Ga0213864, IMG submission 160078) | Coastal seawater microbial communities near Pivers Island, North Carolina, United States - PICO247 | ecosystem: Environmental > Aquatic > Marine > Coastal | place: USA: North Carolina... | reverse complement strand
CTTTGTAATCAATGTAGATAAGTCTCGTTATGTTAAAGAGAAATCTAAAATTCCTATCACAGTTTCGTGGGAAGGTGGTGTACAAAAGTATTCAGGACTTCTAGAAGCTGCACTAGCGGGTGGCTATGTTGTTAAACCATCTAATGGGTGGTATTCTGTAGCAGGTGAAGAACGTAAAGTACGTTATGATCAAACTCTAGAAAAAGAGTTTTGGGACCCTATCTTTGATGGTACAGACTTTAAAGAGTTCTTAAAGAAGCAATATAGTATTGGTTATAAATCTGAAGTAGATATGGATACAATTGTAGATGATGGAGAATAAAGATTATGAACTAGTTCCTAGTGCGGCTGGCGATCATTGGGATGTTCGCATCCTCACAGGGGATTACATTGAAACCGTATTCAACTTTGGTGCTATCAAAGTATCTGATGATGGGGAAAGTCTTAACTATTCTGCTGAGATCACGGCACATCAGTTTGGCGAAGATTGGGACCCCGATGAGGACATGAGTTGGCACGAAACAACAGGTAACATATTATTAAATATTTTAGAAAGGTCTATAGAAAATGATAATCCTGATAATGGGACTGCCGGGAGCGGGTAAGACGCATCTTGCCATGCGACTACAAAATATTCTTAACTGTGCATGGTACAATGCGGATGCTGTCCGTAAAATGGCAAACGATTGGGATTTTTCAGATGCAGGTAGACGTAGGCAAAGTGAACGCATGAATAGCATTGCCTTGTTTGAAGGAACACGAGGTCGTACCGTCATCTGCGACTTCGTGTGTCCTACTGCAGAAACTCGAAAGAACTTTAGTGCGGATATTACTATTTGGATGGACACTATCGGTAAGAGTAGATTTGAGAACACTAATAACATTTTCGAGAAACCTACAGATGTACATCATGTTGTAAAGTCTTGGATGAGTGATGAAGAGATCGAAGGGTTTGCGGCTATGCTAAAGGAAGAATACAATGTTTGATTACAAGAAACCTACTACACAGATGTTAGGTCGTTGGCAACCATGGCATGATGGTCACACAGCTTTGTTCAGGAAAGCGTTAGCGGAAACAGGACAAGTTGTCATCATGGTTCGTGACGTTGGTGGCATCATTGGGATTGATGCAGGTGGTGGACGTACCGAAGGACAGTATGATAATCCCTTTAAGTGGAACGAAGTTCGACAAAATATTGTCGCAGGTCTTGCAGAACATGGGTTTACAGAGGGCGTTGAATATGTTATTATGCAAGTACCAAACATCGTAGACATCAGTTATGGTAGAGGTGTTGGCTATACATTTACACAGCACGATCTAGGTGAAGATATACATGCTATATCTGCCACTAAGATTAGGGCAAAGATGCGCAATGAAGGTAGTTTATGAGCAATATTGAACAAACCATACTAAAAAATCTACTTACAGAAGAGCCTTACATGCGTAAGGTTCTTCCTTTTATAAAACCCTCATACTTTCAGGGTGTGTATAAACTTTTATTCATGGAAGTAGCAACCTTTGTTGCGAAGTATAATAAACTGCCAACACAGGATGCTTTGAAGATTGAGGTTGATCAGAGTGATAAGTTTAATGATGATCAGTATCAAGCTGCCATGGAAATTCTACCTAATATCTTTGTACCCGAAAAGGCAAACGATAAATGGTTAGAGGATGCCACAGAAAAGTGGTGTCAGGATCGTGCCATTCATAATGCTATCATGGAGTCCATCAGTATCATTGATGGCAAGCATAAGGACCTTACAAAAAATGCGCTTCCCGATCTTCTTACGAAAGCACTCGCAGTCTCATTCGATACCAACATTGGACACGATTATCTCAAAGACGCATCCAATCGTTACGATTTCTACCATGAGCAAGAAGCAAGAATTGCATTTGACCTTGAATACTTTAACCGTATTACGAAGGGCGGTCTTCCGAACAAAACTCTTAATGTGGCTCTTGCTGGTACTGGTGTCGGTAAATCTCTCTTTATGTGTCACGTTGCTGCTTCTGCTCTAACACAAGGACGTAATGTACTTTACATCACTATGGAGATGGCAGAGGAACGTATTGCTGAACGTATTGACGCTAATCTATTGGATGTCCCTATTGATCAGCTAGAACACTTGTCAAAAGAGATGTTGACCACCAAAGTTCACAATATAGCAGCAAAGACCAATGGTAAGCTTATCATTAAAGAATACCCTACTGGTAGTGCCCATACAGGGCATTTCAGGGCACTTCTGAACGAATTAAAGCTAAAGAAAGACTTTGTGCCTGAGATGATCTTTATTGACTATCTAAACATCTGTGCATCAAGTCGCATGAAAGGTATGGGTGGTTCTATTAACTCATATACATACATCAAGGCAATCGCAGAAGAGTTGCGTGGTCTTGCAGTTGAGTTCAACGTTCCTATTGTGACTGCAACTCAAACAACTCGTAGTGGATACTCTAACTCTGATGTTGGACTAGAAGATACCTCAGAGTCATTTGGTCTACCTGCGACTGCCGATTTAATGTTTGCTTTGATTTCAAGTGAAGAACTAGAAGCACTTGGACAGATCATGGTCAAGCAACTTAAGAATAGATACAATGATCCTAGTACTAATAAGCGGTTCGTTGTTGGTATTGATAGGTCACGTATGAAACTAATGGATGCTGACGATGCAGAGGGCGGTCTAGTAGATGATAGTCCTACCTTTGATAAATCAGATGCAGCAGAACGCTTCAAGGACTTTAAAATGGAATGATGAGAGAGCTATTTGATAAGTATGGTTGCGATAAGGGATCAAAGCATTTCTATGAACTTGTTTATGAGAAGGACTTTGAAAAGTTAAAAGACCTTCCCATTAACATTTTAGAGATTGGTATCTTCAAGGGGAATAGCGTCCAAGTTTGGTTGGACTATTTCCCAAACGCAACTGTATATGCAATAGATATTTTTGAACGTAAACTACCCGAAGATATTCCTATCTTAACTCATCCTAGGGTCATATGGAAAAAGTGCGACTCCACCTCAGATGAAGCAAATGATTTATGGAACGACATTGGATTTGATATTATAATAGATGATGGTATGCATACCTCAACACATAATAAGCTCACCTTTTTTAAATTTTTTGATAAGTTAAAGGTTGGTGGTGCTTATTATGTTGAGGACGTTATACAGCACAACATTATAACCCCAAGAGATAGGTTGCCCGGTTCTTATAAACAAACTTTAGAAAGCTCTTATTATAGAAAATGGGGTAATATTGGCGATTACGATTCTATGTTAAGAGCGTTCAGATCTCTTGGTAAAGGTATATTCATATATGACTTAAGAGAGGCTTCTAGCTATATTGATTCATGTATTATAAAGATTACGAAATGAAGTTAAAAAAAGTTGAATTTTCTGATTTTTATCCTAGTGAAGGTATGCAGAATCATCCTCAAATAGATTTTTACAACAAAAATCTAAAAAAATGGAAACCAATTGAGAAATGTTCTGTATTAGTAATTCAGATATATACAAATAAAGAAGATGTTGGGTTTTCTACTGATAATAATACTATACAGTTGAGTGAATATCTTCCTAAGAGCAGTAAATCTGTTCGTAACTTTGCAGATCGTAATGGGTTTGATTATAGGTTGGTTGAAAGAGATTATATTAGTCCATTTAAAAAATTTCAATCTTCTAATTTTTTGAAGTATGAAAGTCTTAAATACTTAAAAGATTATGATGTGGTTTTATATGTTGACACCGATATTATAATAGGGTATGATGTTGAAAACTTTTTAGAATATTATAATGGATGGTCTAATGTTGTTCTAAGAACTAGATTGGGTGGTATTGAAGAAAATAATAATCTTGCAAATAAAATTTATCGTAGTCACATCAATTCAGGTGTTATGATATTCTATAAATGGTCGGTGATAAATCTTATAGATGATAGAGTTTTTAAGAGATTGGACAATTTTAGTAATATAATACCTTTGGATATGATGCAAAAATCCGTAACTGGATATTACATTGATGATACATTTTTTAAACATTTTTTAATATATGATGAAATACTGTATCAACACTTGTCTAATAAATTTAATATGATGTATAATATGACTCGGGATTTAACTAATTTGGAAGATGTTATAGTTCATTACACTGGAAAAACGAAAAAAAGAATGCTTACAAGGAGTATATAATGGCTAAAGGCAATAAGAAAACAAGTCAAGGACGTAAGAATATCTCTACGTCAACGATGAACAAATCTAAGAAACGCAGCTTCAAAAAATATCGGGGGCAAGGTAAGGTATAATGAATGCACGTCTCATCTCATATTCACAACCATTTCCGCACATCCACTCAGGTGAACCAGGGATCATGGGACTCGACAACATCCAAGACCTCGTTGCCTATTGCGCCCGTGTCTCCAATCCGTCGAACCAAGCTAACACCAAGACAACGCCAAAGTTACTTGACTATCTCATCAAACACAAACACTGGTCACCATTCGAAATGGCAAGCGTCTGCATCGAAATCGAAACCACAAGAGATATCGCAAGACAACTCCTCAGACACAGATCATTTTCATTCCAAGAGTTTTCTCAAAGGTATGCTGACATCCGTGATCTTGATGACTCTGTTGTAATCCGTAAGGCACGTTTGCAGGATGAAAAGAACCGTCAAAATAGTGTGATCAAAGATGATCTTAACCTGCACATGGCATGGGAAACACATCAGCGTACTGTATGGAATGCGGCTATGAAAGCCTATACGTGGGCAATCGATAACGGTATTGCAAAAGAACAAGCACGTGCAGTTTTGCCTGAGGGCAACACGCCATCACGTCTATATGTGAATGGAACTATTCGTTCTTGGATTCATTATATTGAGTTGCGTTCTGCTAATGGAACACAGAAAGAACATATGGATTTGGCTATTGCAGTGGCAGAGGCTATTGCTAGAATCTATCCAAAGGTAATGGAGTTTACAAATGACGGAACTGACAATACGTAATCAGGATATTCTTGATCAGTTAGAGTATGTACGTTCTGCTGTGATGAATGCTAATGTTGAACAGTATAAAGATAGTTTTAGATTTAGACCTGATGAAGGTGCTATGACAGAAGGTGAAAAATATTTAACTAAAGAATGGTTAGATACACACATGTCAGATCCTTATCATAAAGGCTTTCCTGTTGAACATTATTCCATCCCACTTGAAGGTGTTATGAATAAAAGTCCTGAATTAGAAGGAGTGTATAACTTTAGTCGTTTTGATTTCATTTCAAACCTAGGCGGCAATCAAAGTGCAGTGTTCTTGTATTATCCACCCGGGGGGTTCGTTGGGTGGCATACTAATCAGAACAACTCAGGATATCAGTTTATCTTTTCTTATTCTGAAAAGGGTGATGGATACTTTCAGTATTACGATAAACAAAAACAAGAGATCGTGAAGATACCTGATGTGTCAGGTTGGAATGCTAGATACTATCACTTTGGTGAAGACCAACCTGATCATTGTTGGCACTCTGCATATACTAACGTACCACGTATTACTATTTGTGTTCTTTTCAGATGGTGGGATAAGCCACAGATGAAAGATCAAATTTTGGCTATGAAGGATCAACTCATAGAAGAAATAGAAATGGAGATTTAAATGGGAAAGAAACTGCATACCTACTATCACGATAACGGCGAAGAATATTGTGAAGTACATATTGACTTTAAAGAAGAATTATTGTATATTAAATACTTTAAAACTGATGCTGCAAAATGGTTTCATAAAGAAGAATTTGTAGGTAAGTCATTACGTTACGTAGAAGATGCAGCAGAAAATTGGGCATTAGGAATTAAGAAAATTGATCCACAATATGAGGGCACACTATTATGATAGATAATGTAAATAATCCCATGCATTACGCAAGAGATGGTATGGAAGCAATTGATGCTATTGAAGCAATGACGAGTCGTATGTCGGGATGTTACGCACCACATGCAGCTAACGTAATGAAATATGCTTGGCGATTTGAGTACAAGAACGGTCTTGAAGATATTGATAAGGGTATTTGGTATTTTAATCGTTTGCGTGGAGTTTGGCTGAGGAATCACCCATGACAGGCATTTTTTATGATACAGTGGAAGTAGAGAGTATGACAGAAGAGTTTACTGTGCGAGTAGAACAAACGCCATTAGACATGGTGGTAGAGTTTGGAACAGCTATGGGGCAAGACGTTGGTGTGCCGTATGGTAGAGCAACAGATCTTGAAACAATGCGTTTGAAACTAATCGAAGAAGAATGTAAAGAGGTTCACGAATCTGATAGCACAGAGAACCTACTGAAAGAACTCGCTGATCTTGTATATGTTACCTATGGAATGGCGGCTACTTTTGGTTGGGATCTTGATGAGGCGGTTAGACGAGTCCACGCATCCAATATGAGTAAACTTGGTGAGGACGGTAAGCCGATCTACAGGGATGATGGTAAAGTCCTCAAGGGTCCTAATTATAAAAAGCCTGATCTTAGTGATTTAGTATGATCTTAAGATTTCTTAAGTTTATATTTAAATCAAATAGTAAATGTACACATGATTGTAATCAAGGGAGAGACTGTACGTGTTCACGATAGAATTTGATCTAGACGAAACTTTAATTACTATCATGGATAATACAGGAGAACTAGAAGATGTTTCTGCTCTCCTGTATGATGACTATTGCCACTTCAGACAATGGAATGAAAAGAGACAAAGGTTTGATGTTATCACACTAAAGCCTGAGATGTACCTAAAGCTAATGAAAGCATTTAACTTAGGTGAAGGTACATACGAACTTGTTAATGTGGACAGAACCTAATTATTTCTTTTCGGGTGCCTTGCCTTTAGAGTATGCTTGCGCACCAAAGAATGCAGCAACAAGACCTGCAATAGCAACAAAGTAGGTTGGGGCAATGTCCCCAATCAACTGTGCAGCATCCTCTACACCAAAAATACTAGTAACAAGTATAAGTACAGGATACAAGAGCATACCCCATAAAGCGAACCATGCCATCTGACGGATTTGATCCTCTTTGGCATCTTCGTTTTCTTGCATTTTTTTCTTATGTTCAAATTCAGCAATCTCTTTTGCTCTTGCCATTTCTTCATCAGTGATAACTCCATCCCCATCCGTATCTAGATACGCATAGATGGAATCAGCTTGCATCATCTTGGCTTCTGCTTTTTTATCAGCCATAGTTCTTAACTCCACTCCAAAGGCGTTCTTTTCGCCCATTACCCTGCAGGGACCATTGCGGTAATCGCAGGTCCAAAATATGATACAGCACCTAATAGGATTGCAATACCCGCAATACCAATCAAAGCCCATTTCATCTTGAAGTCATCTACAACCATTTTAATTCCAACAAGTTCGTTACCAAGAACTCTTAGCGATAGCTCCATTTTACCTTCGGGCATATCGATTGGAACGTTCTTTAAATCATCTGCCATATCTTTCTCCTTTTTGAATATTTATAAAAAAAGGGTCTTGACAAGCACATATAGACTATATAAACTATAGATATGAGTAGAATAGTAAACATAACAAGTGGAGTAATAACAATGGGCGTGTTAGCCACATTGGGTATTGCCGCTATGATGTCTGCCCCTGTGGTAGACCCTAAGCAGCATGAATGCCTATCCATGAATATCTACCATGAGGCAAGAGGTGAACGTATGGAAGGGCAGATTGCTGTTGCTCACGTAACAGTTAATCGTGTCAATCATGATAATTGGCCTGAAGATATTTGTGAAGTTGTGTATCAATCGAAACAATTCAGTTGGACACATCTTATCAAAGACCCTACACCAAAAGAGAAAAGAGCTTGGAAAGAAGCTCAAATCATTGCACGAGATGTGATGATTGGTAACACCGAAGATCCTACAATGGGTGCGGTGTTCTATCATGCAAACTACGTCAATCCTGATTGGGCAAAACAAATGGACTTGAGTAAAGTGATTGGTCGTCACTTATTTTATACATGGGATGGAACTTGGGACTAAATACAAACATACCGACAACACTTGAAAGTTTTATGTCAGACATGGGTCTTACTGCCAAAGAAGACTTACCTGCAAAACCTGATATAGTATGGCCTGAAAAGAAAGAAATGTATCAAGCATGGAAGCCAAGCTATGATGGTGAGGAACCGCCATTCTGATTTATACATCAGTCCATGTAAACAAGTCTGTAGATTAGACAAAGGTGTTTGCATTGGATGTGGGAGAACAACGGATGAGATCACTAAGTGGTCTCAATATTCATATTATGAACGCATGAAAGTTATGAGAAGGTTAGGCTATGGAAAAAGAACTTCGACGCAAGATCGCATGGCTAGAGAAGCAGCACGAAGAGCAAGCAAAAATAGTTGATGGTATTGAGAGTGATCGTAGATTAGATCGTAGTGATAAGGCAATGAAAAAGCTTCGAGATGCTAAGAAAGAAAAACTTAGATTAAAGGATCATTTAGAATGGATGAAAACCTTAGAAAAGAAGCTAACAGATTTCACTGGATCATAAAAGGTCATCTCATTCCTGAATCTTGGTCAGACTTTCAGGTAGAACAAGTCTATTATAGTTACATGAAAAGAATATGGGGTAATCATGAAGCAATCATCCACGAAGAAGGATTCGAAAAAGCTTGGGCAGAAAGAACTGGAAAGCTGTAGAGATTGTGCGGAATACGGTGGTCACTTCTGTGATGAATGCCTAGAAGAACTTCTTAAGCGTAAAGAGAAAACTTCATAAACATTTCACATAACTTTTACACGTTTGTTACATTCGTCTTATATATTATTATGTACAGTTAAATGAAAAAAGGGCGTACAATGAAAAATCTACTTACCTTAACAGCAGCATTTGGTATGGCTGCATCTCTAGCAACCGCACGTGATCAAGTTCACATTGCAGGATCTTCCACAGTATTACCATATGCATCTATTGTAGCTGAGGCATTTGGTGAAAACTTCGACTTTCCAACACCAATCGTAGAAGGTGGTGGATCAGGCGCAGGGCGTAAGCGTATGTGCGAAGCTATTGGTATGAACACAATCGATATTGCTAATAGTTCTTCTTTGATGAAAGATGATGAAGCAGCACGTTGTGAACAAAACATTGGCGAGTTCACTGAGGTCCGTATTGGATACGATGGCATCACTTTCTCTATGCGTCATGAGAATGCAGGGTTCGATAACCTAACACCCATGATTCTTTTCTATGCATTGCATGAAAACTCGACAGCAACGACATGGGATCAAATAGATGAAACTTTACCCAATGTTCCGATTAAAGTTTTCTTACCAGGTACAAAGCACGGCACACGTGAAGTGTTTGATAAAAAAGTCATGATTGATGGTTGTAAGGCTGCAGGTGAGTATGATAATCTAGGAAAGAAAGGTTGCATGAAAGTGCGTACTGATGGATTGTCTGTAGACATTGATGGAGACTACACAGAAACACTAGCATCACTAGAAGCAAGTCCTGAGGGTGTTGGAGTGTTTGGTCTATCATTCCTATTGAATAATACTGATACAATCTATGCAGCTAACATTAGTGGTGTAGAACCAACAACTGATACCATTGCATCGGGTGAGTATCCTATTTCACGTCCACTACAGTTCTATGTAAAGAATGCTCATCTTGATAAGGTTCAAGGTCTCCGTGAATATATTGAGTTCTTTGTTTCTGATGAAATCGCAGGTCCTGATGGTCCTCTTGCTGAGTATGGTCTTGTATCAGATCCTGAACTAGAAACAACTCAGGAACTCGTATCAGGTCTGTGACATTATAGACACACTTTTAAATAACTAAAAGAGGGGGTTGACTATCAGCCCCCTTTATGATATAAGTATGTCTGTAAATGTTATAAGGGTTATATGGACTTGGGGGCAGTACCCAACTGCTCCACCATAAACACATAAAGTGTGTTTTTGATGGGGCAGAAATAGGTTCGACATGTGGTCTAGTTTACAAAACACAAATGCAAACGATAACTTTGCACCATCTGGATTTGCTCTAGCAGCATAATCACAGGGGGTTGGCTACTTACCTAGCAACAGAAAAGTAGCACTTTATTTTATGTTAACATTTAGAAGGTAAGACAAATGAAAATCGCAGCAATCGCAGCAGCAACAATGGTAACACTTGCAGCATGTGCAGGTACAGAAGCAGAAGCAGTCGAACTAGGTAACACAGGCGTGTCACTAGGCGGTAAGTTCGACACAAAGTATGACACTGGCGCAGAAGAGTTTGCAATGGAGTTCGTTCCAAAAGCAGGTATTAATCGTTGGGGTGTAGACTTCGAAGCATCAACAACATTTGATGTACTAGGTCTAAACGAAGATGACGTATTCAAAGGCATTGATCTAGAAGCTGGTTACACAATCGGTAACACAGGTCTACGTGCATATGGCGAGATCGGCACAGACGCTGATTTCGAGTTCGGTGATGCAACAGTTGGTGTATCATTCGAGTTCTAAACTTGCTATATAGTAATAGGGTCACTACTCAATAAGTGCGCAGGGGGCCATGGTTAGCCCCCTATTTTTATTTGAGGATATTATGCACGTTGAAGTTTTAGAAGTTTTAGATGATATAGATTATCAAAAAATACTTGAAGAGGCTAACTCAGTCAAGATGGCACTTGGCAAGGGTTGGAGAGATATTGATCAAGTAGGTATACAAGGTCATAAACCAAATCTAGATCCTTTAGAGGAGTGGGATAAGTCTATAGGATATCCTATCGTAGATGGTAAAAGTGGTTATCCCGGCCAAATTAAATATCCCGAAACTTATTTTAAGTATCCGCTTTTTGATATTCCGACTATTAATCGATGTTTAGACAAATATGGATTAAAAAGAACAAGGATCATGAAAAGTAATTCTAAATCCTGTTTAAAACTTCATAGTGATTTAAC
>Ga0213864_10001372_pt1 | contig 10943 bp, 14 predicted proteins | sample PICome_5_FD_160078 | JGI IMG/M metagenome (GOLD analysis project Ga0213864, IMG submission 160078) | Coastal seawater microbial communities near Pivers Island, North Carolina, United States - PICO247 | ecosystem: Environmental > Aquatic > Marine > Coastal | place: USA: North Carolina... | reverse complement strand
GTTTTTTTCAGGAGTGTAGTAGTCAAAATATATATTAAAATTGTTATATAAATAATCAAAACCTGTTATATCATTACCTAAAAATTTATAAATATTAGGAGCTGTTAGAATTATATTTACTGTAGTGATGTAATCTTTAAAATACTCAACATTAGACATAAACTGTTCTAGTTGAGTAGTATTAAAGCGACCTGCTGGATCATAACTAACTGCTAGTTTAATTTCTAGCCTATCTAACATTTGTTTTACTCTATCTTTATCACTCCATATCATATTAGATGTTATTAAAAATTCACTATTTTCAAAAGATTTTTGACATCTAAGAATCAAACTCTCAATTTTATTCAAAATTTGATTTGAAACTGAATCACTCAAAATCTCTCCGCCCATAAAATGAAAGGAAAATTGTTCTTTATTTTGTGAGCGTAAGTTTTCATAGACGCTTTTTATCGCAAAGTATTTTTCTGGGATGGATTCTACACCCTCAAATGAATTATGATTTTGAGAACAAAAACTACACGCAAGATTACAGTGTTCGAACAGTGTTACAATAATTTCTCCTAGAGTAGACGCTTTTTTATCTATGATTGTGTTATACATAGCCTTCTCTAAAACTGTGATGATCCGTTAATTTCCATTCTTTTGGAATTTTTTTATTTCTTTTATATTCATTTATAAAAGGTTTAAATATTTTGTCAGTAGTTTCTAAAGAATACTCGGATAGTTTATCGTATCTTTTTTCTGTTGCTAAGAGATAAAAATATCTTAATAAGTAATGAGTAGTTCTATCTTGATATTGATATTCTCCAATATTTCCGCCTGCATAAACTGTATTAATATCTATAGTTACTATATCTCTTAGTCCTAAGTTACCTTCGATGAATTTTTCCATTAAAACTTCACTATTATAAAAACCATTATGACCATACTTCATTACAGATTTTCTATAAAGACTAAATAATGTTTTTAGATCATAGTTTTCTTTAACATATTTTAAGTCAGGATATGCTTTTATATTCTCATCCATTAACCAATTGTATTCTTTTGGTAGATTTAAGTCTTCATAAACAGCATTTTCATACAAATGAGAGCCATATTCTATGTTATCAACTAAATCCCCTAACTCAAATAACTGACACATTACATTCATTTTCCAATAAGTTAATTCATTTAATACTGTATCAGCAACTATATTATATAGTTTTTTATATAATATATCTTTATGAATATATTTAGTGTTTGCTAAATAACTAGCTAAGTGTAGCTCTAAACAGGCTCCTTTTATATAGAAATTATCTAGTAAGTGTTTACTACAAGTTTTATATATACTACTAAATTCCTTTAACGATAATAATGTTAATGAGCTCCAAGGAGATTTTAGATTAGTAGATCCATCATCATGTGCTAAACATGATTTTCCATGTAAATAAATATGTTTTTGTAAAAGGAGTTTATAAAAATGATACACAGACTGCTCTGTGCAGTTTGGTAGGACTGATTTTAAATATGTAATTAATATTTCGTTATACACATCTTCTTTTGCTAAAACTACTATTTCTGTATTTTTATCTATATTTTTTAAAGTATTACTTTCAAATAAGCTATCAGCGTCTTTGAAATAGTTCCAAGTATTTGGTAAAGGCTCTTCATACCCTACCAATAGTTTAGGGATTTCAGAGGTATAACAAAAATTATATTCTAAATATACATTATTTACTAGGTTGAACACCGGCTGCTATTCCTGATACAAAAACTAAGAGAGGTACGTCGTTGTCGGTCATCCAGCCGTATAGATTTTTTTCATCATAAATATACTCTTCAGAGTAATACTTAAAATATCTTTTTCTACTTCCACTAGTTTCATATAGTTGAAATATAAAAGGATTATTAATTAAGTTTATTATATTTTTACCTATTATATCGGTATCTTCTACTACATCATAATTTTTTAATTCTTGATTTACAAACTCTTTTAAAGAGGATACAAAAGAGAGAGTTGTAATAGGTAAAGATTCTAAAAATTCTGTTACAGTCATTAATTTATTCATTTTTTCTGTTATAAATTTTTCAGTATACTCAGGATTAAGAATTGAAAAAGAGTATAAGTCGTCTACATTACAGTTATTATATTTAAGTACTAAATATGTTAATGCCAACTCAAGTTCTTTACAGGAAATTATTGAGTTAGAATTAAGATAGAGATCCAATAGTTCATATCTTTCTTCTTGTGTGGTTTCATAAAAATTTAATTTGAACTTAATGTCTAGATTTGCTACATAATTAAAGAAAGTTCTTCCTTTTATATCACTATCATAATACATTAACTCAAACATTATTTCTTCTTCAGATGAAAAATATTCTTGTAAGAATTCAACATCTATAGGTGCTTTAGTCTTAATTATTTTCATTATCTTCTTCCCCTAGAACCGTGACAGTTTGAATGACAACTTGCATGACAAGTATCAACATAGATTGTTACTGTATTTTCTTTTAAAGTATTCCACTGTGAATATAAATCTGCTATATAGCTTTCAAAGTCAGACGCATCAATTAGATCACCTTCTTCAATATTATAAGTTGTAGCATTGTCTGTAACTGTTTGTTTGTATGTTTCAGCGTTTAGATGAATGTAATCAGTAGTTGTTTGTTCTAAAACCAGATTACCGTTACCACTAGGATATCCTGTTTTATTAAATCTCAATCTCCAATTTAGTTTTCTTACTTGACTATAGTTTCTAGTAAGAGTTCTTAGATAATTGGCTAATCCAGCAGCATCTATAATAGTATCTGTTAGACCTCCAGTTGTAGCAGGAGATACTGTAGGTGCTCCTACATGATTAATAGGAATACCTCCATCTCCTGTATTTGTTAACTCTCTGTATGTTCCAGTGGAAAAAGGCGTTCCAGAACCCACATCAATAACAGGATTAATATTGTCACGCATGACTTCATTAAATCTTTGTAAAACTGCTGCTTTACTAATTTCATCCCCAGTGTTTTGAATTGGCATAATACGCTCCTTCTTTTATTTCTTTTATCGGTGTTTGTTTTAATAGCTTAAATAAACTTTTAGGAGAGGGGCAATGAGTTTCATCCCAGTCTAGCTGATGACACCCACTCCCACATAAATCAAATACTTCACAACTATAACATCTTTTATCTCTAGCTGCTTCACAAGCTATTATATATTTTCTTTTTGGATTCCAAAGTAAATCCCAAATGTCTTGTTCAATATTACCATAAACTTCTTCTGGAGCCGCATTAGGACATCCACTAATTGTTCCGTCTGCATTTACAGTAAATAATTTTTGTTCACAATCCCTACAAAAAGTAGCTGTTTGAGAGCCTGCTAGTCTTGTTTTTACTATTGAATCTATAAAACTATCTTTCCACTCTCTTTTTGTTTTACACTTGTATAAGTTTAAAAACCAAGTATCTTGTTCTTTGTTAGTCGGAAAAATTTCAGGATGTAGTTTTGCATTTCCGTGATTAGTTAATCTTTCAAAATCTACTTCATCTACTCCTAAACTATTAAAATATTCTATAATAGTTTCAGGATCAGTATTGCAAAGTTCTTTAGTAACACTTACAAATAATGTTATATAAACACCTAAAGACTTTAAATATTTTACATTATTTTCCCATAACTCTTTTTGTTTTCTATTAGTAAATCTGATACTTTTATCCCACGAAGTGCCTATTATACCATTTAAATCTTTCAATATAAATTGTGTTTTTTCTTCGTCTAGATTAAGAGTTAGATTACTTGTCATTCCATAACTTACATTGTCCCATAGTTGTTTTGTGTTTTCAACAACATATTTCATATCTGAGACTGGGGCTAAAAACGGTTCTCCACCGTGAAACTCAAAATGTATAGAGTTGTTTTGATAAGCTGTTTTTAATTTATTTATCCATTCTACTGTCTTAACAGGGTTAAAATATATTTTTCTACCGTTTATTCCGTTAGTAAAACAATGTTTACAATTTAACTGACAAGTTTCTGTAGTTTTAAGATATACTGTTATATGATGCATCAGCCGCCATCTGTAATGATTGAAGTTTTAAATCTATGTATTTATAATACTTTCTAATACCAAAACTTAGAGAAATATTTTCTGTTACGTTATCAGCATAGTGTGCTTTATTTCCTGGAATATACACAGTATCTCCTGGATTTAGCACCTGTTCTTCATTATTATCAGGAAATACCATTTTTTTAGTGCCAGAAATCATTACTATTACAACATCATAAGGATCAACATGAGTTATAAAACTAGATTTTCCCTCTTTACCCCAATATAAATGGCAGTCTATATATTCATCTTTAGTTTTACTATCACACACAGTTGCAAGATATTCATCAAACTTTTCAAAACCTTCTACTTTAAATGTATTCTTGCTATGAGCTTTAATTTTTGATATAGTATTTTTATAAGAGTCAGGAAATACCATATTCTCTTCACCATTTTCAATGAAGAAAACTTTTCCATCTCTTATGAAGTGATAATTTGTTATTATCTCAACTGGGTTTATATTTTTATATCTTTCGTACAACTGTGTAGAAAAATTTTGTAAGTGGTTAGGTAAATACATATGACTATAATAGCACTAAAACCAGATATTGGCAAGAAAAATTTTGCAGTATACTGTATAGATTGTGGTGAGGAGTTTTCTTACCAGAGAAGAAAACTGGGTTATAAAACGTGTCTTGACTGTGGAGAAGATAAAAAGATATTTCCAACAGCTCCTGCCTTTAATAAAGGAGCTTATACTATTGTAACAGCTAATAATGTAAAGGATATAGGTAAATGAATCGTAGACATTGGAATGAGCTAGCAGATCAATATGTAAATGATATTGAAAAGTGGTTTCACAAGTATTCTCGATTCTCTAGTGCTGAAAAGTTTGCACTTGTAGAATGTAAACTTGATTGGTCAAAGAGGCGTCGTTGTTCTCGTGGTGGGTGGAGAAACGGTGGACCTGTTATTTCAATCGCTATGAGTGTTGCAATTCCTGACGAAAGCTATGACGCTCCTCGTCGGGTATATGAATATGCTTCATTTGATAAAGATCCTGTAATTGGAGGTTTCTTTACTAATAATCTTGAACATAAGCTATTACACCATATTACTCATGAGATGGCTCATGCAGCACAATACAACCACAAAAGATTTCATCATATGCACTATGTTCAACCACACGGTAAAGAGTTTAAAATGTTTTACAAAGAGCTTCGTGAAGTATTTTTAAATCCTTTTTTACCCGACCAAGAAAAGATGGAACTAGAATATAAAAAACACAAAAAGATGGCAATTACTTCAGAAATGCCTAATATGATTGCTGCAAGTAGGGTTTAGTATGGAAAAAAATATTCTTTTTCCTACGGTAGTTTATGAGTGGAAACACGTTCTTAGTGATAAAAATTTTAATTTTATTTCGTCAGCTAACTTAGAAGATGGGGCATCAGTTTCTCATACTAAACTACAGGAAACAATAATAAACTATGTAGAAGAGATACTAAAAGACATACAAGTTGAAACAAAATATGAAATAGATATTACAGAAATGTGGTGCAACGTAAATGACTTAGGAAAAGACCATCCTGTTCATGTACATCCTAACTCTATATTTAGTGGTATATACTATATAACAGATGGAGAACCTACATTATTTATTGATCCTCGGCCTGCTGCAACCAGTTTTCAGCTATGTTCTAGATACAATAGTATATTACCATCTAGTCAAGCATTACCTAATAAACTTATTATATTTCCTAGCTGGTTACCTCATTTTGTCAAGCAAAATACAACTAGTAAAGTAAGAAAAACAATTAGTTTTAATATACTACTCAGAGGGCAGTATGGAGTTCCAGGTATGCGAGCAGAAACAAAAATATAGTAAATGAAGCAATTAAAATGAAAACATTCTTGCTAATTATATTTCTTTTTGTTATACTAATTCATATGTTAGCAATATATGACTATACTTATAGCGTAACAAAAAAATTATATGACTGGTCTAAGGAGGACTAAAATGCGAGATATACTTCTCAGAGCTACAAGAAAGCACCTAGAAGGTCATCTAGAGAAACACCTAGCTAATATCGAAATTCTAATCAATAATCCTGTCGGTATCGGTGAACACGGCGATATCATGGAAGAAATTGAGAAAGAATTAGAGCAAGTATCTAAATACGATGACATGATAGACTCTCTTGATAACTATTTTGAATAATGCTACTCCCTCATCAACACTCAGAATTAGTTGAGTTACTATTAAAAATAAAAAATGTTTTATATTGTGAGGATGAGATAGTTCATCTTCCGACTCAACTAGATGAGATAAAAGAGATAGTCGAAGAAATAGAAGAGATAATAGACTTAGATTAGCTCTGCGTAGCTCAGCTGGATTAGAGCAACGGCCTTCTAAGCCGTGGGTCGGGGGTTCGAGTCCTCCCGCAGAGGCCAAGCGGGATTGGTATAGTGGTATTATGACAGCCTTCCAAGCTGACGAGACGGGTTCGATTCCCGTATCCCGCTCCAACTATAGAGGAAAATATGAAAGAAAAATATGTAGCAGTAAGTGGTGGTTTTGATCCTGTTCACAAAGGTCATTTAGAAATGATTGAGGATGCGGCTACTTATGGTAAGGTTATTGTTTTACTTAACTCAGACAGATGGTTGAGTAATAAAAAAGGAAAACCCTTTATGACTGAAGATCATAGAGAGTATGTTATGAATTCTATAAAAGGAGTACACGATGTAATCATTATGGATGATAATGATGGTACTGCTTTAGACGGTCTTAAAAAAATGAAAGAACTCTATAAAGATGCAGATCTTTATTTTGCAAATGGAGGAGATCGCAGAAATACAAACGTTCCTGAAGTAGATTATTGTTTAGTTAACGATATTGAACTGCTATGGAATATAGGAGGTGAAAAAACAGAATCATCTTCTCATCTACTGTCTAATTGGGCAGGAGAGCACTGTATTCGTGACTGGGGGACATGGACAGTGTTAAAAGACTACGGGTCTGTAAAAGTAAAAGAGCTTCATGTTTTACCTGATAAAGAACTTTCTTTTCAAAGACATGAGCACAGATCCGAACACTGGTATGTAGTAAAAGGAACTGCTTATGTTTATAATAGTAAGGTAGTTCCTGGAGAAGTGCTAAAAACCCACGAAACTATTGATATTCCTCAAGGCGCTTGGCATCAACTCTGTAACTACTCTACAACAGAGCCTTTATTTATTTTAGAGGTTCAACAAGGAGATAAATGCATTGAGGATGATATTGAGCGCGCTGATGCTCCTAGCCATGATTGGAGAGGTAAACGCGACGAGCGAACCCAAACTAACTAATGATTTAGATTGTTTAACAACTAATTCTTATTTTGAGGCTAAAAACCAGTCTTTAGCAGGACAACTAGCTGTAGTACTAGTTGTCCTCAATAGAGTTGAAAGTGAACATTTTCCAAATGAGGTCTGTGAAGTTATACTGCAGGGACCTGTTAAAGAAAGCTGGAAAACTAAAAAAGATCCTTCACTAGATGATTCTGAAAGAGTATACTATCCTATTAGACATCGTTGTCAGTTTTCTTGGTACTGTGACGGTATGAGAGATACTATTAAAGATGAAATTGCATATGAGAAAATAAAAGAAGCTATCAGATCATTTTTAAAATCTGATATGTTTGACTTTACTGAAGGCTCTACTCACTACCATGCTAATTATGTGTCTCCTGACTGGGCTGAAGAAAAAAAGATAACCACTGTCATCGATGACCATATATTTTATAGGTAGTAATATCTAAATTAGCAAAAATACCAATTGCCAAACCTGATTAATTCTTGTATTATGACACTATACAAGAATTTTTGTGAGGTACTGATGGCAACCATAATTCCCGTTTCTTTGGGTGGTACAGGTTCAAACAATATTTCTGGGGCTATAGATAACCTTGGAATCAGTGATGCAACTGTACAAACCAATCTATCAAATGTAGATATAACAACAGTAACCATTGAGGGACTTACTCTTAATGAACCTACTGGTGTGCCTGCTATTATTAACGCAAACCTATATATGAGTCCTGGAACTAGAATTAATGGGTCTCCTGTTATTGATAGTCCTATTCTAAATAATGCCTCAATTTCTACTGGTGGTTTGACATTTATCACAGACAACGGTAACGCCTTTGTTACTACTGCTCGTATGATATTTGGCACAGCTTTTACCAGTAACAATGCTTTCCCACCTGCTGACACCTATAATGGTTATTTTGCTGTAGACCATGCACATAGTGCTGCCTTTTTCAGTGATGGTTATAAATATAATCGTATATTAACTGCTAATAGTTCTATTATTCCAGATCGCAATTTTGGTACATATGGTTTTGATCCTGATTATGGAATTACTGTTCTTCAATCTTATATGGATATAGGATCCCCAGCAAGTCAGCTTAGAAATATTACAATGTATGGAACTCTTAGAGGAGCTAATACTGTTACTATTACTGAAGCACTAACTGTTGGTGATAACGGTTTCAGGTATGTAGCTAATGATGAGGTTGGGGACCAGGTCATTATTGGTCCAGGAGGTATTGTTCCTAATACTCAGTTTCAGGTTAATGGTAACTTAAGAATTAATGGCAATCTTGTTATTGTAGGACAAACTTTATCTCAAGATATTGCTGCAGGTAAAGTTCAGATTAACTTACATCACTATGCATCTACCACTAATACAACTTTAAATTCTTTAACCTTTGGTTTAGACTCTGCTAATTCTTCTATAAACTTATTAAAAACTAATCTAGATTATTTTGCTTCAACAGCTAATACTAATATTGATAGTGTTCAAAGTAATCTTACTCCTATTGGTTCTAGAATAGATCAATTACATGATGATTTAGTTGCTAATGTTAACTCGGTTCAAGACAATGTCGTAGCAGTTCGTTCTGTAGTTGATACAGCAGGTACATATTCTAATACTACTTTTGCTTTAGATGCTGATTTAAACACTGTTCAAGACAATGTAACCGCTATTCATTCAGGGTCTCAAAATTTTACAGTTGATAAAACTTTTGAACAAGATGTGCTTGTTAGAGGTGATTTTACAGTTCAGGGTTCTACTTTTACGGCTGATGCTACTAATCTATTAGTACAAGATCCTTTCATTGTTATTGCTAATAATCAGTCTGCTCCTGCTAGTTATGACGCAGGACTATTAGTTTATCGTCCTTCTGTAGAAAATATGGCATGGATTTGGGATGAAGCAAATGACGGTTGGGCAGCATTCAGCACTACTGATGATGGTACAGCTGCAGGATCTCTTTCAGTTACAGGTTATCAAGATGTTTATGCTAGAGATGTTTTACCACAAAGAGATATGAGATCTCCAAATGTGTTTGTAACCGGACAAACTTCTGGAAGAGTAGTATATACGACTACTAGTGGACAACTAGTTAGTGATGCAGACCTAACTTTTAACGGTACAACTCTTACCGCACAGTCTGTTGATATTAATGGTGGTTCTATTGATGGAGTTACTATCGGTACTAGCTCTGTTGCTACGGATATTCGAGTTGATAACCTACAATTAAACGGAAACCAGATTAGTTCTACAAATACTAATGGTAATATTACTTTAGAACCTAACGGTTCTGGTAAGGTTGATGTAGGCAGTCAACTAACAGCTGATTCTTTAAATGTTGAAGATTTAACTTCTGGTAGGGTTGTTTATACAGGCACTAGCGGTGAATTACAAGATGACCCCGACTTTACTTTTAATGGTACAACTGTTACTATTGCAACTGTAGATATTAACGGCGGGGCAATTGATGGAACTAATATTGGTGCCGCATCACAGGGAACAGGTAATTTTACATCTCTTGAATCTGACTCATTATCTGTAACAAATGCTACTGCCTCTACTTCTAAAGACACAGGAGCAGTAATTATCACACAAGGTGGCTTAGGTGTAGAAGGAGCAATTCATGCTGGTGGCGATGTTTCAGCATTTAATACATCAGACTACCGTCTGAAGCATAATGTAAAATCAATTGATTCTGCACTTGATAAGATAGATCAAATACAAGGTGTTGAGTTTGATTGGGATGCTTCTGAAGCTGGTCTTCACTATGGACATCTAAAAGGTCATGATGTCGGTGTGATTGCACAAGAATTGAAAGAAGTATTACCAGAAGCAGTAAAAGAAAGGGATGATGGTTATCTATCTGTAGACTATGGTCGAGTAGTTCCTCTACTGATTCAAGCTATAAAAGAACTAAAAGCTCAAATTGAGGACAAGTAAACAATGTTTAGTAAACAATGCAAGGCACACTTAGAAGAAGTAGGTGAAACTGGTCTACAACATATGCTACACGCATTTAAGGTAGCAGTTAAACTACAACTGTTAGTACCTGCATTGATTATACACGGAGTTGTGCCACGTTTCTTTACCAAAACTGCAACTACTACAATAAAGAAAATATTGGAAGATAGATAATGGCAACACCTACCTCTGGTGAAATTTCGATTTCAGACCTTCAAACTCTCTATTCTCCTGTTCGTACCGCACCTGGTAGTTTAGGTGACTACTATGCTGGCGGTTCTGTTGTAGCAGCAGGAGAACGCTTAGGTGGCGGTCCAGGTGCTGCTATCCCTTCTTCTGGAGAACTTTCTCTCTCAAACTTTTATGATCTTCGCGCGACAGTTCATGGAGCTCCTGCTATTACTGCAACAACTGCTGCTTCTGTATTTGATGGGGTTGATCTTTCTTGGACTGCTGATACAGATGGTGAATCAGCTAACTCATGGCAAATTGGTTGGAGACCTTCTCCTTCTACTGATGCGTATACTTACATTTCTACTGACTATCTTGGTTCTCCAATCACTTCTACCTCAGCAACTGTTACGATTCCTTCAACTCCTGGAGGT
>Ga0213864_10001369_pt1 | contig 10958 bp, 11 predicted proteins | sample PICome_5_FD_160078 | JGI IMG/M metagenome (GOLD analysis project Ga0213864, IMG submission 160078) | Coastal seawater microbial communities near Pivers Island, North Carolina, United States - PICO247 | ecosystem: Environmental > Aquatic > Marine > Coastal | place: USA: North Carolina... | reverse complement strand
CTCAAGTGGTTCTATAAAAGAATAAGACAAACCTATTGAAACACAGTTTTTTTGCCACGGAGCAGAATAGTAACCTGGCTTGAAGCTCAAAACTCTGTAATCATTTATCTCAATATCGTGAAACTCTTCGGCTTCCTTGAGAGCTTCTTCTTCTGAAATATACTTAGAGGAAAATACATAACCATTTCCCTTTCTAGATTGCGTGGGAATTTCCCACATCCATCCAGCATTCATGGCGATAGCACGAGTGAAAGGATGTATTTTTCCGCTTTCATCTAAATCAGTTTGAAAAACGAGTGCAGAATCGCAAGGTAAGTACTTATCAAAAGAATTAAATTCGATATTACGCATATTAGAACTTAAAACCCTAGAAAAGCCTGTACAGTCTACAAATAAGTCTCCCTTTATTGGAGAAGGGAAATTGTCTAATTCAATTGAGCTAATATAACCATCATTTAATAAGTTTACTTTAGTTATTTTTCCTTCAACAAAATTAATGCCAATGTCACTTGCAACTTTCTTTAGGAATATATTTAATTTATGTGTATCAAAATGATATTGATTCGTACCAAAATGAGTCTTGTCATTTCCATCTTCATCTTTTAACTCCAAGACTTCATCATTTTCTAACCCCTTCCATGAAAGAGCATTCGTTAAAAGAAGATCATTTTCCAAAAGGTAACTATATGTAGCTAGAAAAGTACCTACGCTTAAAGGGCTACCAGCTATGGAGTGAAAGTAACTTGGGTTTTTAGTATTCCAATTTTCAAATCTTATTCCATATTTATGGCTGATATCGGCATGACGAACCATGTCATCGGGAGAAATACCAATAAAATCCTGAAACCATCGCCAATGTTCAGTGGAACCTTCTCCAACACCAATTATTCCTATGTCATCACTAAAAGCGACGGTGACGTTATACTTTGGAAACATTTTTTTAATTATTAAAGATGTAGTAAGCCCTGCGGTACCAGCACCAGCAACGACTATATGTTTTTGATCAGGCACTATGACACTCCTTTATGGACCAAGGTGTAACTGACAGATTCTGTTAAGTGAAACACACTGGAATTTGGAAAGTCACAAACTTTTTGATGAACATCAAAGTAAAAGTGACCATCTCTCTTAATATAAAAATACCCTTGCTCGTTTGAAGCCGACAAGACCAAAAGCCCTCCCTCGGCTAAGTGATTATAACATTTTTCAATCAATGAGAAATCATATGCTTCTGTAGATAAGTTCATTAATATAAAATCATAATCTGAGTCTATATTGCCTGATTCTATGTTTTGCCGGGTGATTGCCCTAGAGGAACTGGTATCTAAACTGTAATATCTTTCAACATAATCAAAATCTATAGTATTCAAAAAATCAATTTGACAACTAGGCGCTAACGCTCTAGCAGTATTGTACATAACAATATCAATTTCATTAAGAAGGACTTTAGAAGGATTCTTTATTTTAGCTAAAGATTCACAAACTGCGCTGTGATGACGCAAAACATGGTGAAGGTCAGAAGTCTCGCTAGCTAACATCTCGTGATATATTAATAAACCAATAAAGCCTATACTATCGCTTGATCTATCGGCACCGAAAGATAGCTCTTCTTGTATAATTCTAGAACTAATGTCTGCTACTGTCTGTATATCATAAGATGATGATACTGACGAAGTTATAGTTGGAATAAACTTATAAACATCTAAAGGCGTACTAAATCTATTGGACATTAAGAATCCTATTCTTTAATAAAGTGTAATTGTAAAAAATTCTTTTAACATTACTTTTTGAAAAACTATATCTACCGTGTTCATAATTTTCGCTGTACAAACCATCATTATTTGATATAAGATCAGAAAGAGATTCATCTTGAGCGTCAAGTATATCAACTAAACTATAGGTATCTATAAGCTCTGGATCAAGGCCAACCATTGATAGTATAACTACCATTATTTCGTAATGATAATTAAAATCTTCGTTTATATCATAGATCATTATCTCTGCTTTCATCTTCGTCTAAATAGATAGTTGAACCATCCATAAAAAAACAGTCAACTACGTTAGACCCATTATAATATCTTCCAGAATCTTCGTCAAAAAAGAAATTAGGTGTAGCTTCCTCTTCCATACTATCTAAACCAAGTTACAAGAGAATATTTAATACTTTCATCTTCTACACCAGCTGGTTCTGCGATATGCGTATAGGGAAAGTTAGAAGGGAAAATAACACATGATCCAGCTTTAGGTTCAATAGTTACATCAAACTTTGGAAATACAAGTTGACCACCAGTAAAATCATCATTTAGAAAAGCCACCAAACTAAGCACCCTAGAATTTCCGGGGCCATGATCATGGTGAGCGCGGTATTCTGCACCTCTTCCATACTTAAGGACGCGGTACCCCTCATCTGATTCTAGCTGAATTTCATTTTCTTCCCTATAATCCCAGACAGCCTGATCTACACCCCTAAAAACATTAATCCAAGCTTCTTTAATAGGAATAATTCTCTCTATCTTTACATCGTCTACACTGAGAGCATTAAGCTCGCATGCCATTGAGGTTCTTATTTCAGATATGTATCCATCGCCAACTTCTGCTCGTACCCAAGATAGATAACCCCAATCATTTGCGCATTCTTCTTCTATTAAGTTGATGAATTCTTTACCATTGTCAAATAAATTCTCATAAAGATATAAACACGGTGCTAATTCTTGTTTTTTCATTACAGTCCTATTCTACGAAATATTTACAGATTATACCACACTAAACAATAATAGTCTAGCCATCAAAAGAAGTGTTAATATTGTAATTACTTCTGTGTCCTTGACGCTCATTAACAATTTGAGACATAGATTTTTCATTAGTAAAAAACCAATGATCCTTATCTACAAAATGATAAAAAATAACCCCAACTTCATTTTGTTTTGGATTTGGAAATCTAGGTCTCCAATGATATTGGTCTTCCCCATAATAAACAATAGCTTCATTTTCCTCAGCTAATAGCTCTTCACCTTCAACAACTAAAGGCCAGTTATCGTTGTAGTGAATCATAAGATCAATCGTATATGTGCAGGCATTGTCGTCAATGTGCTTAAACAGTCTTGCCTTGTAACCTTTATATACAGAGTATATGCAGTAAGATTTTTCTATATTTGGATTATTAAAAATCTCTCTAGCCAATGGTACCAATTTTTCATGAGATTTAATAAAAATTGACTCTGGATCTGCATCTGTGCTGTGATGAGTTTTTCTGCCAAAACCAATATCATACTTAAAGCGAGTATTATTTTCTTTTAGATCTAAAAGATAAGATTTTAAATTATTAAAGTATTGATCTTCAAAAAGGCCACTGTAGACATAAGCGCTTGGTCTTATGAAGAGGTTAGAACCAGAAGCATGGTCGTAATAAGTTTCTGTCATGCCGTGATTGGCTCCTGAACCTCTGAATGTTCAGCACTAGGGTCAGAAACCTGTTTATCGCACAAGTAAAAAGAACTTATTATCCATTTATCGCTACCTACTGGAACATTGCCTTGATGTGGATGGGTCCAAGCGGCTGGGAAAACAGCTATATCACCCGCAACTGCTGGAACAGAAATGTCGTGCTCAGGAAAATAAGTTTCTCCACCATATTCTACAGTATTCAAATATATTACTGAAGCTAAAACTCTATCTTCTGCCGCAACTGGGCTCCAAGGGTTACCGTCAACATGCTGGCGATAATAACCAAAATTTTTTATATACCGCTGAAGCCTAAAACCAGTATCTCTTAAGTTGGGCCAATTCCATAATTCTCTAAACTCATTAATATAATAAGCTACACATGCAAGTGATCTCTCAGCTATCACATCTTCGTAAGAGCCAAAAGGCTCTAATGGTACATCGTCATGATCTTGAGACAGTGAGTATCTACTGAAATTAAAGTCCATACTATTTTTTATAAATGTATTTACTCCACCTATGGTTGGTCCTGGAGTAAATATTTTGTCATAATATTTCAAGCACTCTGAAAGAAGTCCGTCACATATTTCTTTTGGTATTACATTTTTTGCGTGTAAAATATAAGAAGACTTTCCATTTACAAATTCAAACTCAACATTTTTCATCTATTAAATAACCTTTTCGTAAGCATCAAATAACTTTCTTAAAACAATTTCAGAATTAAAAAAGGGATTTGCCTGATCTGTATTAGGTTGCCAAAGAATGACACCATCTTCAAAAGGAATGCTATCAGGATCTAGGCCAACCGTCAAGCACAGCCTATAAATATCTTCTTCCATTCTTTTTCTTGCTTTTTCACGAGCAGATGCCTTAACCTGATCGCTAACATTTACCGAAAGTGACACTTTAAAACCTATCTATATTAAAGAGCTGCCTCTACTGCATTAAGTAATTCTATTTCTTCTAGAGCTGAGACCAGCTCTCTCTGGTTATACACTTCACCTTCGTCAAGGCCAGCTTCATCTGCTGGAGTGTATGTAGCTTCATTAAATGTTTCTGGATTAATACCCAATCTAAGTAAATAGATATAAATTCTTTCTAAAACCTGTTCTTTCTGGTCAGTAACTATTCTTGTTTTAGTCTCTGCAGACATAGATGTAAAAAGTGCCATTGTAATCTCCTTGTGAGTGTGTCATTAATATAGTACTAATTTTAGTCAATATTTATAATCTTTGCAAAGTTTGAGTGACCTATTTGATTCTGCACATTTCCAGGGTCTTGAGTCACTACAACTATACCACCAGTTGAACCTGGATTAGTTGAACCAGTGGTTGTTACGTCTCCGCCATCACCGCCAGCTCCGCCTGCCCCACCAGTACCTCCGGTATATGGAAGGTTTTCATACGACGTATTATGGCCTGCTGGATAAGGTGTACCTGTATGACCATGGGCTGGAAGTTCACCACCAGTTCCATGGGGCTGAACATATGAAGCAACGTCGTGACTACCCGTTCCATGAGAAAACGGATTTTGACTTGAATTAGACAGTGCGAAAGCTTCTTGGTCATTAGCAGGGAGGCTAGGTCTAGCTAAGTTAATGTAAGATGGCGAATTGACAGGGGAGTTTTGCAGAAGATGGGCAGCAGATGTAACAGGCTGTGCTTTACCAACATTATGAGCTAACCTATTAGTTGTGTGGCTTCCAGGATTATGGCCTTGAGGACGATAGTTCCCAGTATGGTTACCTGCACCCACATGGCCAACAGCTGCACCAAGAGGGCCATAGAAGTCAAATTCTCCCAATCCAGTAGCCGTTATGGCAGTAGGATCGTTTAATGGGCTTACCGGCCCAGTTGCATGAGTATGACTACCCGCAGGCCAATAACCCTTATTTAAATTGGCGTTAGAATGCTCATTGCCAGTAGGACCAATACTTGGATTATCTACACCTATATGTAGCAGGTATTGGAGAGAAGTTGAAGCTTGTGGACCAGCAGGATGATAATGCGTTCCAGCGGTATGGTGTGTTGGAACAGGCGCATTTCCCGCACCGTAAGAAGCATAATTTCTAGTACCCGAATGCCCCTGCCCTGCAGTATTACTATGGCCGACTGGGATACTATAAAGACTTAAATACGCACCACTGCTATTTGTGCCGGGTTGACTTGGAGTATCAAAAGTATGAAAGTCAGAGTAAGGAGAGGTATTGTGCGCATGGGAACCAGAAGTGTGCGCTGGTGGGTTAAGCGAACCACTTGTATTAACGACTGATGGAGAATTATCATTTCCGAATGCAGCATGATGGCCTGAAGGATGAGGTAAAGCGTTATGGCCGATTGATTGACCACCAGGGTTAGTATCATGACCCACAGGAGCTATATTAGCAGGCACCCTTGTAAGGTGAGGGGTGGCTCCACTCGGATGAGGGTGACTTCCTAAATTATGACTATTTGAAGTATTAGCATTGTGATTATGGTTAGAAGTAGGATTTGGTGCATGCGATCCTGCATTATGCGAGCCGTGAGGGTTATGGTAAGGGTGGTGACCTGCGTTATGAGTACTGTGATAATTTGCGTTATGGTTGTGATTAGTTCTTGGATAGAAAGGCGCGTTACTAGGGTGACCTATGTATCCGACGTGTGGGTGATTACCAGCATTATGATGGTTATAAGTGTTACCATTATGCGCAGGGGGGCCGGAGCTACCTGCGCCATGTGGATGATTACCATGATTATGGTAATGCTCACTGGTTTTAGGATCATAACTTTGGTTTGCATTATGGTTATGTTTATCTCTCGGATAAAAAGGAGCATTACTCGGATGCTGGTAATATATACCATGACGATGATACCCAGCGTTATGTGAAACCGCATTACCATCACTATTCTTAGGATTAGGCCCAGTACCACCAGCAACATGAGGAGAGTTACCAGGATTATGACGATTATAACTATTAGAATTCTTAGGGTTAGGGCCGTGCTGACCAGCAGCGTGAGGATGATGACCTGGATTACCTTGATGATGCCCGTGATTATGGTGATGAGTGGTATTAGAATTCTTAGGATTAGGCCCATGACTTCCAGCGCCATGATGATGACTACCAGATGGGTGACCGGCTGGATAGTGCCCTGAGTTATGGTGATTGGTTACAACAGCATTGTGGGCAACTTTGTTGGCTGGATGCGGACCGTAACTATCTAAAGTTGCTTTAGAAGCATTTGGCTGATTAGACCATGGGGTATCAGCAGGGTGAACATGACTACCGGCATTAACAGTAGCAGGAGTGTAAGGGGCGTTGTGATTACCGTATGTGTTCGCATTTACGTTTGCCGGAATGGGAGCAGAACTAGACGAATTAGTAGCAAGAAAATGATTAGAAGTAAAAGACGTATGTGGCATATGATCAGGAGAAATATTGCCCTTATGCGGATGACTCGGTCTTTGTACTATATTAGGACTATCAGAATCTATAACATGAGTATTTCCGTGATGAAGTGTAGAGGGATTATAGCTGGGGCTTGTTGGGCCAGCTCCGTGAGAATAAAAACCCGTGGTATAATAAGCAGGAGTATAAGTTGCGCTATGCGTAGTTATAACATTAGAATCAGGCGCGGGACTTGGAGTATGCTGACCTGGAGGATACGTTGGAGAATTACTAAAAAGAGTAGCGGGACTAGAAGGAGCAGGAACGTTTAAGGAGCCTTTTTGAGGATGAGAATGTGTTCCTGTATTAATGCGAGCGTTAAACTTTGTTCCGCTGGTCGGAAAAGGTGAACCAGTTACCGGATCAAAAATATCATCTTCATGGTAAACATCTCCATGAGAGTGCGTACCTGCATTATAAGTGCCACCAGTTACATTAGCATTGTGAGTTAAATTTCCCGTTACGGAAATTAAAGGACTAGTTACATTACTTCTAGCAGGGTGGGGATGGCTAGAAGCAGGAATAGTACTATCACCTGCGTTAACACCGGCAGGATATGGTGAACCCTGATTAGCAAAAGAAGGCTGATCTGGAGCAGGATTGCCCGGTGCACCAGGTGTCCCATCAGGGCCATCAGTACCAGGATTACCAGCACTAGAAGTTCGCCCAAAGCTTTCAATCGAACCTGAACCGGCAATGTTTTTTGCTACCAGTAAGATTATTCCGCCACCCTTACCAACTGTACCTGCTACACCCGCTGTAGAAGCGGTTCCTGGATTACCTGGCGCACCAGGATTACCTGGACCACCAGGATCTCCTGGTTGAGCAAACGGTTTAGTCCCAGGATTGCCTGGCTGACCAGATTCGCCATCAGTAGGATCAGTTACGGTATCAACTGGAACAGTACCAGGATCACCACCTGCGACAGCATGCACAGAACCATCAGCCGTGACTAAATATCCTTCTATTGCGATATTTAAGTCAGCTTGAGAAATGGCACTGCCGGAAGAACCTTCGCCCCACCGATAAGCTTTTGTGGTATCACTTCTGCCAGAAATAGTAGACGAATTAGCGGTTTGCAGAAGATTAGACGGCATACCTATCGTACCGTTGTTGGTCAATGTATCGTTTACAAAAATTCTAAAACCATTTGTAAACAGAACCGCTCCAGACTGCACAGTTAAGTTCTCATAATACATATCATTAGAAAGATATACGGTTTGTCCAGATGTAATTGTAACGTCACCATCTGAGCCATCACCAAACATTTCATCTACACCGGCGGTTAAAGTTTGCTCCGCTTTAGTTCGGCTAAATTTACTATTTACTTTTCTTATTCTAGCCATATCAAACTACCTGACAATAAATAACAGAACCCGCATCGCCCCCGGTTCCGCCACTAACATCTGTTGCAACACTACTATTTAAAACTTCATTAGCTGAAACGACTATAATGACGCCACCTCCGCCACCACCTGAACCAGGTGTTCCAGGAGCCTTCACGTAAGCAGTACCTGATGTTACAATTATATTACGTGCTGACAGTATTACCACACCACCACCAGCTCCAGACGTGCCACCTGCCCCTCCCCTGAGGAAAGTCGGGGACCCAACACCAGCAGTTAAAGAGTAACCACGAACAGCTTGTAACGGCTGCTTATAATAATTTTCCCCACCCTCATCTGCAGTTGGTAAAGTCCTTGTCCTGTGAACAGTAGAACCACCCAAACTATGAGTTACGGCCTCAGAAGCTGCCCCACCCTGAGCAATAGACCCCGCGGTACTAAAACCAGTTTCAAATCCGATTACAGAATTAGAACTTAATGTTAGATTATTCCTGACAAAAACCCTATATCCAGCCGTTTTTAACTGAACAGATGAGCCAATAGTCAAATTGTAGCAAAAAATATCTCTATCCATTGTGTAAACACTTGCAGATGGGGCCATGCCAAGAACTGTCGCACTTCCATCAAAATTTACACTGCCATCATCACCAGAACCAAATATAGCGTTAGCTACATCTAAATTGTTTATAAGAGCCAAAGTTTCATCCTCAAGAGATGAAGATGAATCAAAATAGCTCTTACCAATCCCGAACCGATTGTTCCGGCGAAATCCGGCCATTAGTACTCCTCAATACCATTAATAATAATATTCACTGAGGAGCCAGCACTACACTGAGCTACAATTTGATCTGAATTAGCTGAACCAGCTGTAGACCCGTTGTTATTTAAAACCAAAGAAGTTGACAAAGCTAAAGTTTCATCTGCAGACAAAGATATATCATTAAAAAATATTTGAGAATCAGATATAGCTTCACCAGCCACTTTACAGTGAAGTGTTACGGTTCTAGTGCCAGAAGAATAGTTGCAAAGTATAATTTCCTTAACTATTGTAACAGCATCTTGAGGGACAGTGTAGACAGCAGACTGAGACGTTGTTAAAGTAGCTGGTCCCGAAATTCTTTTTTGCATTAAAGCCATAAAATCTCCATTAATTCATGTAAACAATTTTAGCACAAACACCAATGATCTTCAAATATAGTAACCAATATACACAGTAACAGCAAAAAGCCTATATAGGGTAAAAAGTGAAAAAAATTTTATAAGGGGTTTTTTGTTTTAAGTTTTTTTTTGAAATCTGGTTTTACATTATTTTTACGTGCGGGTTTACTTTCTTCCACCTTATCATATCAACCTTAGAATTCAATAAAGGTTCACCTTTTATATTTAAACTTGTATTCAATAGTACTGGTATATCAGTAATTTCCTCCCATCTTTTTAAAGTATGATAAAGCCCTGGATGCTGGTGTTCATTGACAGTTTGAACACGAGAGGTTCCATCAACGTGAACAACAGAAGGTATCTCCTCTGGTCTTCTACACTTAACTGCATACTGCATGTAAGGAGATGGCGAATCAATTTCAAACCATTCACTAGCTGACTCTTCAGTTACAACAGGGGCAAAAGGTCTAAACATCTCCCTCTTTTTAACAGTATTAACCATATCCTTAACAGACGAGTCCCTAGGGTCGGCTAAAATACTTCGATTACCTAATGCACGAGGGCCAAACTCTGCCCTACCCGACGCAACTGCTACAACACTACTTCTTTGTAACTCTAATATAATTTTATCAACTGGATACTCTCCAGGTATATTGTGCCCTAAATATGGCCCTAACCAATTGATATGCTTTTGATGATACAGTAAAGCTGCCCCTAAACTAGACCCAGCATCGCCTGGGTTTGGCATTATCCATATGTCTTTCCAAAGTTTTAGTAGCTTAGTATTTGCTGAACAATTCAGTGCACATCCGCCCATATATACGAGGTTTTGACAACCAGTTATACTCCTGGCTAAAAACATAAACTCTATCAATCTATTTTCAAAAACTCTTTGAACTGCTGCGGCAATATCAAATTTATCTTGCTGAGAGACTATTTCGTAAGGGAAATCTTGAACTCCATTATGAAAGCTCTGTGCCTGATACTCAAAAGACGGAAAAGAATCATTAATATAAGAAAAATACTTTTCAGAATCACCAAAAGCTGCCATACCCATTAATATGTACTCTTCTGTTCCAGGCAATAGGCCTAAAAACTCTGTGTAAGCGCTATAGAAAAGTCCAAAACTGTAAGGATATTTTAAAGAATACTTTTTAATAAGTTTTTCATCTTTTGCATGCCATATAGTAGCTGTTTCAAACTCCCCAATCGCATCTACCACAACAACAGCAGCTTCCTTAAAAGTACTTGTATAATACCCTGCTGCGGCGTGAGATAAATGATGGTCAGATTGATATTCTTTTATGCTCTTAAAAGAGTTTAAATTTTTCTTATAAAGCCCCTTGTACTGCCCATTTACACCACCATGAATAAGGGTTCTAGCTCTTTTTAAGCTTCTATTTTCAAAATAGCCAATTATAGAAGGATCACCATAAGACATAGCCTCATTGGCAACTTCGCTATTTAGGAAGTAGTCATTTTTTTTTCTAGAATATCTTTCTGCATGCGCAGCGAACAGCACATTCTCCTCATCAACTAACGCAATAGCTGCGTCGTGGCTGCAATCGTTGATTCCTAATACTTTCATA
>Ga0213864_10001367_pt1 | contig 10973 bp, 10 predicted proteins | sample PICome_5_FD_160078 | JGI IMG/M metagenome (GOLD analysis project Ga0213864, IMG submission 160078) | Coastal seawater microbial communities near Pivers Island, North Carolina, United States - PICO247 | ecosystem: Environmental > Aquatic > Marine > Coastal | place: USA: North Carolina... | reverse complement strand
CTTATCCGTTTCGATTTCAGCCAAAATATCTCCTTCTTCTACCTGATCTCCGACTTTTTTGAGCCATGAGGCGACCGTTCCTTCTTCCATGGTATCACTCAGCCTTGGCATAGTAATGATTGATACTCCCTCAGGTATTTGAACTTCTTGAGCGGGTGCAGCAGCCACTTCAACTTCAGCCGCAGGGGCCGGTGCCTCTTCAGCTGGCGCTTCTCCACCGCTTAGTAATGCCGAAATGTCTTCACCTTCATCTCCAATAATTGCGAGTAATGCATCTACTGGCGCAGTTTCTCCTTCATGTATTCCAATATGCAGAAGGACTCCTTGATGAAAAGATTCGAATTCCATCGTAGCCTTATCTGTCTCGATCTCGGCTAAAATTTCACCTTCTTCTATAGTATCTCCAACTTTTTTTAGCCACTTTGCGACAACACCTTCTTCCATGGTGTCGCTCAAACGGGGCATATTAATTATTTCTGCCATCTGTGATTACAATTTATGAGATAAGAATGGATAATCTGTTTGTTCGTATACCGTATCGTACAACTGTTCTACTGGTGGGAAGTCAGATTCCTCTGCAAACTTCTCGCACTCTTTCACGCGGTCTTTAACTCTTGCGTCAATTTCTTTGATTTCTTCTTCGGTAGCCCATTTTTTACCGAGTATTTTATCTTTCACCTGTGTGATAGGATCTATTTTACGGTACTCTTCAACCTCTTCTTTTGTTCTGTAGTGCTGTGCATCTGACATTGAATGTCCGCGATAACGATAGGTCTTAGCCTCTAAGAAAGTTGGGCCTCCTCCGCTTCTCGCTCTTTGGATGGCCTCTGAGATGGCATTGGCTGATGTCTCGGGATTCATTCCGTCAAACGCTCCACATGGCATGTCGTATCCCAATCCCAACTTGTAAATATCTGTAGTATGTGCTGTACGCTCTACTGAAGTACCCATAGCGTAACCGTTGTTTTCACAAATGAACACCACAGGAAGTTGCCAAAGCATTGCTAAGTTGAAAGTCTCGTGTAATGAACCTTGTCGAACAGCACCATCTCCCATGTAACAAAGTGTAACAGCATCTCTTTTAAAGTACTTGTCGGCAAAAGCCAATCCCGCTCCTAGCGGAATTTGTCCTCCAACGATTCCGTGACCTCCGTAAAACCCATGCTCTTTAGAAAAGATGTGCATAGACCCTCCCATACCTTTAGAAGTACCTGTTACTTTTCCGAATAACTCAGCCATCACTTTTTTGGGATCGACACCTAAACCTATGGGTTGCACGTGGTTTCTATAAGCTGTAATCATTCGGTCTTTTCCAATTTCCATGGCGTGTAAAGACCCAGCTAAAACAGCTTCTTGTCCGTTGTAGAGGTGTAAGAATCCTCTAACTTTTTGCTGAATGTAAACCGCGGCTAATTTGTCTTCGAACTTTCTCCAAAACAACATGTCTTCATACCAGTTCAGGTAGACATCTTTTGTAAATGCTTTCATTGACTAAGTTTTTTCTTCTTTGTATTCTCGATGAATGTCGCAAAAATACAATCTAATAATTTATTCAAGAAAAAAATATTCAACCTAATTTCTACTCGTAAAATCCTTTGTCAATGGCAAAAGAAATAGAAATACGCAAGGTGTTTTCAAGCGGGTTTTTAATTTGTGAAGTTGAAAACAAATAGGAGAGATCAAAGTGGGTTTCTCTATAGTCAAAACCTGCCCCAAAAGTGGCGTAACTTCTAGAGCCCTTGTCTTTACTCTCATTGAAATATCCGGTGCGCAAGGCGAATTTATCTTGATAGCTGTACTCCAATCCTAAAGACCAGGCAATTTCTTTTAATTCTTCGGAGAATCCTCCAGGAGCATCAGAAAAAGAGTTTAAAAATCCTTCGAAAAATCCTATACTCTGGTATTCTAAATTATCTGCCGCATCGATATCTCCGTCATTGTCAAAATCCCGTGGTGTTGGAACTAATAATTTCTGCGTTTCAAAACTCACAGCCAATTGAGAATCTGCGTTAAAGATAAAATCATAACCCACACCTGCACGAAGGATACTAGGCAAGAAATTCTCCTGCCCTCCTCCGTCGTATTTTATTTTGCTTCCGAGGTTCATGATCGAAAATCCAGATCTAAAGCGTCCGTCTGCTCCACCGTTGTTGTAAATGATATCTGATTCGTAATATCCGCTGATTTGAACGGCCAAGGCATTTGCCGCACGAGTATCTTGAGTATTGTCTGTAAATCTCAAATTTGAAGTAATAAATCGCGTTCCAACCGATAAACCAAATCGATCTGAAAGCTTTAACGCATAATTGAGATCTAAGGCCAATTCAGAAGGGTTGACAAGTTGTGGGATTTCGTCAATCGTTTGTCTGAATTGAATCTCACCTAGTCCAAAATAAGTCAGACCTGCACCCCAAGCACTTCGATCACTTGTTCTTTTGGTATAGTTAAATCCGATGAGATTTACATCGTTAACGATACTTTCTAAGTAAGGCGTGTAGCCAAACGAAATCAATACGCGGTCTTCCGAGAAAACAGTTTTTGCGGGATTCCATCGGGCTGAATAGGCATCTGGACTCGTGGCAACTCCAACATCGCCCATTCCCGCAGCGCGCGCATCAGTGGGGATTAATAAAAACGGAACTCCTGTAGGAATTGCACGCTCTTGTTGCGCACTTATTCTTAAATTGCATAAAAGGAACAAAAACACCGTTAGGTACCAAAATTTTATGTTTGAATTCATCCTCATGGGTAGTGAATTTTAAAAATCAATAATGTTGAAAAAGCGCTTTAATATTACATTTAATCGATATAATTTACCTTTAATCTGAAAATTATTGGAAATTTGTAAAATATAAAGAGCGGCTTTTCGTTATATAATCATAAATGTACAAGAACATTATGAAAAACTATCAACCCTTAGTAGTAATTTTAGCAGTATTAGTTTCATTTTCTTCCTGTAAGAAAATTGAACAAGTCCTTGGTATTAGCGGACCTGAACCCCAAATCAAATCAGGCCGATACCAAAACACCTCGATCGCAACAGGTTGGGATATAGACGACAACAGCCTTAACAAGCGTAGAGTTGGGGAACAAATTCCTTCTGGAATGGTCTTCGTTGAAGGTGGTACATTCACCAAAGGAAGAATTCAAGACGATGTGATGCACGATTGGAATAATATGCCAACTCAGCAGCACGTTCAGTCTTTTTATATGGATGAAACAGAGGTAACAAACGGAATGTATGTGGAATACCTCGATTATTTAAAAGCCGTATATCCTCCAAGTGATCCTCGCTATGCCAACATTTATAAAGGAGCGCTTCCTGACACTTTAGTTTGGAGAAACCGACTAGGTTTTAATGAGGCGATGATTGATAACTATTTAAGACATCCCGCTTATGCACTTTACCCAGTTGTTGGAGTGAGCTGGATTCAAGCTACTGAATACGCACAGTGGAGAACAGATCGTGTAAACGAAAAACGTTTAGAAGATCAAGGCTTTTTAGAAAAAGAAGCACGTCTAAAAGTGGTTAGCGGTGAAATAGAAGGCACTTTTAACACACAAGCCTATCTCAATAACCCAGAAGAGGTTTACAACGGGCAAATGGAGACTTTAGCTCCTGAACAAAACAACGAGAAAAGCAGATATGCAGGTAGAGGATCAGGGATATTAGTTCCAGAGTTTAGACTACCTACAGAGACAGAGTGGGAATATGCAGCTCAGGCTCAAGTCAGTGATACGCATTACTACACTGGACGAAAAAAATATCCGTGGGAAGGCGACAGAACACGTAAGACCAAAGGTCGTGATAAAGGCGATCAATTGGCTAATTTCAAACAAGGTAAAGGTGACTACGGCGGAATCGCAGGTTGGTCTCACGACAATGCAGACATTACTGCAGAAGTTGGGTCATACGCCCCTAATGATTTCGGACTCTACGACATGGCAGGAAATGTATCTGAATGGGTAGCCGATGTATATCGACCAAATATCGCGAGTGACTACAGTGACTTTAACTACTACCGAGGAAATGTCTTCACCAAGAAAGCCATCAATTCTGAAGGTAAAGTAGAAATCATAAGAGACGAAGTTGTATACGATACACTTCCTAACGGACGATTAATCGCAGTAAACTTACCTGGAGAAGTGAAAAACATTCCATTAGATGAAGAAGACACTTACCTCAGACCAAACTTTGATCGTGCAGACAACATTGCTTACGCAGATGGAGATGGCATGAGCCAGAAAGCACAATACAACGGTGGAGAAGATTCGAGAATGTATAACTCACCACGTCATAACATCAGCCGCGACGAAAACGGTAATATGGTTAGAGAATTTGATAAATCCTCAAACAGAACATCACTTATTGGAGACGATGTTAGAGTTTACAAAGGAGGATCTTGGAGAGATCGCGCCTATTGGTTAGACCCTGCACAGCGACGCTACCTGCCAGAATATATGGCTTCAAATGATCTTGGATTTAGATGCGCGATGACGCGAATCGGATCAAAATCAGATCAATCTAGAATCAGAGGTGAGATTCGCAAAAAGGTCAAGGATAAGGAAAGAGCAAGAAAAGGAAAATAATTCGAGAGTATGAAAATAGATGAGTTTCACAACTTATTTCTAGCTCATCCTAAGATATGCACAGATAGCCGCCACATTATTGTAGGCGGCATCTTTTTTGCACTAAGAGGAAGTAATTTCAACGGAAATGAATTTGCACTGCAAGCCATTGAAAAAGGCGCAAGCTATGCTGTAGTCGACGAATCTTCGATCTCACACCCCAACTGTATTCAAGTTGAAAACGTCCTTACATTTCTTCAAAATCTGGCGACCTATCACCGCAACTATTGTAAAACCAAAGTCATTTGCCTAACGGGTAGTAACGGAAAGACCACCACAAAAGAATTACTGCATGCCGTATTGAGTAAACGCTTTACCACTTTAGCCACAGCAGGAAATTTCAACAATCATATTGGCGTACCCCTCACCCTACTTCGCCTGAGACCTGAACATGAATACGCAGTGGTCGAATTGGGTGCAAATCACATGGGTGAAATTAAAATGCTGAGTCAAATCGCACAACCTGATTTTGGACTCATTACCAATTTTGGTAAAGCTCATATTGAAGGATTCGGATCCATAGAAAATATAGTCAGGGGTAAAATGGAACTTTTCGATTACCTCATATCCAATGAAAAGACCATTTTTTATCACGCTAATGATGAACGTCAATGTAAAGAACTCAAGGAATACCCAAACAAACATCCTTACGGATTGAGTGCTGAGCTGAAACTTTTACAGGCCACACCTCAGATTGAGATGCAGCACAAACAATCTGTCATTAAAAGTGAGTTATTCGGAACCTACAATGCAGACAATATCAGTGTAGCAATTGCTGTTGGTTCGTATTTTGAGGTTTCAGATGAGCAGATTGCCCAGGCTATATCTGCCTACCATCCAAGCAATATGAGATCACAGCTTTTGACAAAAGGTGAGCACGAGATTGTTTTAGACGCATATAACGCCAATCCTTCAAGTATGGAAGTGGCGCTGCGTTCATTCCAGCAAACGTATAAAGAAAATAGCCTACCTATACTTGGCGATATGTTTGAATTGGGTACGCACAGCGCAATTGAACACCAAAAAATGGTGGACCTTCTTGAAGAACTAGGTTTTAAGCATGCAATTTTGGTGGGAAAACATTTTTCAAATACCAAAAGCACTTACCGACAATTTCAAGATGTAGAAGGTTTTATTGAGTGGTTAAAGGAACATCCCTTAAAAGAAAAGCACCTTTTTATCAAAGGTTCGAGATCTATGCAACTCGAAACCATTCTTGAACTTTTATAAGAACGACTCCCCTACCAATCTCCATATTCAGCAGAGTTTTTGGCCGTTTCTATCAGGGTAATATGCAATTGTTGATTCGATTCTAAATGCACCTTGAGCAAGTCGTAAATGATTTTTGCAAAGTGCTCTGTAGAGGGTAAAATATTTTCGAACTCCGGACAGTCTATGTTGAGATTTTTATGATCAAATCGATACTCAATCTCAGTTTTAATCAAATCTCCAAGTCTTCCTAAATCGATTACAAAACCAGTTTCTGGATTTACTTCACCCCGAACGCGAACTTCCAATTCAAAGTTGTGTCCGTGAAAATTTGGGCTAAAACACTTACCGAAAACTTCGATATTTTTCTCTTCACTCCAACGCTCATTATAGAGTCTATGCGCAGCGTTAAAATGCGCTTTTCTACATATTGTCGCAATCATGGCGCAAAAGTAAAATTTTTATTGCATCTCGAATGCAATTATTGCATAGGAATTTCCATTAAAAGGATTTCGCTTTTTTGAAGACTTTTGAGCTCCAATCGTTCTATATCAGCAATGGCAATTGCATCTCGTCTACCGAGTAATTGCTCATTACACTCTATTTCACCTTCAAGCACGAATAAATAGACCCCATTGCGCTTTTGCTCTTTAAGCTCGTAATTGAGTGCACGACCGGCATCTAAGTCACTTAAAAACATCCATGCGTCCTGATGAATCCACAAACCTTCATCCTCAGCATTGGGCGAGAGAATTTGCTGAAATGTATTCTTGCGGTCTTCGACCTTAAAATGTAATTGTTGGTATCGTGGAGCGACATTTTTCACCTTTGGAAAAATCCATATCTGTAAAAATCGAACCTCTTTATCACTATTGGCATTGTATTCACTGTGATAAATTCCAGTACCTGCACTCATGACCTGCACATCACCTTGTTTAATCACTTCTGCGTTTCCTTCACTATCCTGATGTTTTAAATCACCGTAAAGGGGAATAGAGATAATTTCCATATTGTTGTGCGGATGCGTATCAAATCCACGCCCTGTGGCAACCTGATCATCATTTAAAACACGCAGCACACCAAAATGCATGCGTTCTGGATTGTGGTAATTCGCAAAACTAAAACTGTGATATGAATTCAGCCAGCCGTGATTGGCATGACCTCTTTGATTCGCATAATGTATTGTAGATTTCATCAACTTTTTTTGGCAAAATTAAAGCAAGTAGAACATCATTTACATTGACCTATGTTAAAAAGGAAAAACAAAAGAAATGCTATTTACACCTCAAGACAGTTTTGATTTGAGCTAAAAAAATGAGATTTAAAACTATTAGAAAATATAAATCCCGTGCGATGCACGGGATTTAAGAACCTAAAAAATCGAAAATGAAATAAAGTGATTTTACTCACTATTCTCTCACAAATATAGTAAGAAAAACATTACAGTGAGTTTAAGCGTTTCCTTATAGATTTTCGGTAGAAATCGTCGATAAACGGCATTTATTATCGATAATGTGAAAAAAATCTTTGAAAAAGTAGCAAAGGTTTAGTGTGATTTGAATAATTTCAAACAACCTCAAACCCAAAACGATGAAAATCGTTCGACCTCTTTGCATTGTAATGCTCATTTTCTTGATGAGCCATACCTCTCTTGCTCAAGAAAGATATCAGACCGTCAATCAAGAAGAATTATATCGACTTATAGGAGAATGGAAAGTAGATTCCAACGAGAGGGAATTATACAGCACCCTTCGTTTTTTTGTGCACTTTAGCAGTTCAGTAAGTGGCATTAAATTAGGGACGCTTTGGAGCATCTTTCAAGACAAAAAGCGTCAACCATTACCTCTTGTTACAGAATACGCTTTAAAAGAGGGATGTTACTATTTGCACAATGAATTTTACTTTAACTACGCACTGGTTTGTGTTGAACTCAATGAAGAGTACAATAAAATGAAAATTACCCTAAAGCCTCAAGACAAGACAGATCAAATTGAGGAGCGCGTCTTTTATTACGATCGAATCGTTTTTGGTCAGGACCAAAACAGCAGAACCTATAGAATGAAATAGTGTTTATTGCACAAAAAAAAGGAAGGTCTGAGAAACCCTCCTTTTTCAACTAACTAACCAAACATGAAATAAAACGAATAATCATTTGACTAATTAAAAGCACATACCGTGCCAAAGTCTCTTAAAGTTTTGTTAAGTGTTTTTTTGAATCTTTTGCATCTTTCATCCCTAATGCCAAAATATTTGCAAACTATTTTCGTTTTGTTTTTGTATTGCAAATTACTTTGAAATGTTACGCAGTCTTCAAAACAAGAGCGCCATTAGTCTTAACAAAAGAAAAAGAGGTAAACTATCTAAGAATCCAACCTCTTTATTACTTCTTATTTTGATTAAATATTATTTCGCTCAAAGCAGTTCAAAATCCTAATCTGAACTATTTTCTCATTCTTTGTCGAATAAGGTGAATCACCAAGAGAATCGGGCAAATCAGGCCAAATCCATACAAAGGAAGGATTAACAGCTCTCTAAAGACTCCAACAATAACAAGTTCGAATTTCAAGAGGTACATGAGGTAAAACACCCCTATTCCTAACCAAGATAAAACTGTAAGGATGATCAGGTTTTTTGTCTTCACTACTACGCGTTCAAATTATTAGTCGTTTGCTTTTTATTCCAAAGGGCTATAGTTGAAGCCGTAAAAAACAAAACGAGCATCAAATTGTAATAGCCTCCTATGACAATAGTCCAGATGCTACCCTCAAGGATTTGTTCAAAGAAGGATTTTAAGCCAAATGGAATAAGCGGGAAAAAGAATAAAATCCAACGAGGATAGTGAGTTTTTTTCTTCCAAACTTGTATTATAAATACCACTGAACAGAGGGCAAAAAGCGGATAAATCAATAACCTTAACAGCTCGTCAATTTGTCGAGCCAAAGCCGTAGTAAAAGCCAAATCTAAATCGTTAGCCACCGCCAATTGAGCCGAAGTGGCTATGGCCATGAATCCAGCGTGAATAACACCGTAAGCAACTAAAATAGCTCCAAAACTCAATACAACAATTCGCCTTAATACTTTCTTTGAGGATGAAAATGCGAAGTGAATTTGACCCAAACCTAAAGTATAAAACCAAGCCGCAAGTAAAGCAGTTAGTCCACTTAATAGAATTCTTTGTTCAGAGACATTACCCATATTGAGTAATAAATCTGTGCTATCACCCAAATAGTATATCAACATGTCGCCTGCAAACAATAATAGACCTCCTATTATTCCAAAAAGCCCGCAAATTCTTTGATCAACTGTACTCATCCTTTTACTTATGAGTTGATAAAATACTAATTTTAAAATGGTTTTTTAGGTAACTTGTAACAAATCTTACATATGAAAACAAGTACGTTTATTTTAATAATAGTTATGGCTTTAGTAACAAGTTGTACAGTACAGAAATCACTTTTTAAGGAGGTTGATAATCAAAAAGAATTTATTACAAATAAATATGGTGAACCTGATGAGACTCAAAATATAAAAGCTAATGAGGTATGGATTTATAATAAGAATATGTTAGTAAAAGGCGGACGCGTTGTCATTTTTGATAAAGAAGGACGTATTGTATCTAACACAAAAGATTTAAGCCCAGTTGGTGTTATTGCTAGAGGGATAGTTTTAGGTTATGTTACTTTAGGTGTTTTCGTGGTTTTGTATATGTCAGGCTATTAGGCTTGTTATATCAAAATAGACACAAAGCTTTTTGTCTAACACTTGGGAAGCCTTATAAAAAAAGGTCCTCACAGCTGAAGACCTTTTGAAATGCTGGTGTTCCGTATTGGATTCGAACCAATGACCCCCACCCTGTCAAGGTGGTGCTCTAAACCAACTGAGCTAACGGAACGCGTGGCAAAAATAGGCGATTGTCTAGGTAATTTAAAGTATAATTTCAATTATTTGGCCTGACTAATACTTGAATAAAAAATAAGGAGATGGAAAATGAGAAGCTACCATGGGCATTAAGTCCGGTGAGATGTAACCCCAATCTAGGTAACCTTCATTTACAGCACGCTCTGTTAGAATTTGAAGATGTACATGACAAAACCAGCCGCCGCTATCACTCTCTTTTCCAATTCGAGCAAATTCTTGACCAGCCTCAATTTGATCTCCTACAGCAATACTGTGAGGCGTCTTTAGGTGCCCATAAAACGAATAAAAAGTTACCTTATTAACACAATGCTTTAAAATGACATAACCACCGTAATTTCCTAATTGTGTTTCTTTACCAATTTTATAGACCTCGGCCTTTAAAGGCGCATACATCGGAGTGTCATAGGGTACGACAATATCCAAGCCTAAATGATAATAGCGTTTTTCTTGAATGATATTCGAATAAAGTCTCAGTAAATTTTTTCGCTCCTCCAAATACCTTCCAATACCCCATTGTGCAGAAGACGCATATAACTCCTCAAAAATCATTTGATCAAAAGCTTCAAAATCAGTCAAATTATATTCCAAGGTTTTTGGATTATTTGAAGAGAAGTCAAAAACATAAGGTTCTCCTTTTAAATAATCCCCAAACAAGGGAAAAATATCTGTGTTTTGAAGATTGAGTGGATAGTACATGCAATTACTAATGCGCTAAACAATGATAACCATTATTGAGAACCCCCACAAAAAAAGGCCTTCAAAACTGAAGACCTTATTTATCGATGTGGGCCCTACTGGATTCGAACCAGTGACCCCCTGCTTGTAAGGCAGGTGCTCTGAACCAACTGAGCTAAGAGCCCTCTCATAATTGAGGACTGCAAATATAATTTTAAGTATCGACTCTACAAGTACTTTTTTAAAAAAAATACACTTCGATTAATCAAGATCAAAAATTCTAGCCCTTTGCATTTCATGCATATAAATCATCTATTTTTTGAAGTTTAACGAGGATAGGTCTATCATTAATTTTCATGTCATATCTTTAAAAAAACCATTTTATGGAAAACAAAAGAGCAGGTTTTTCTCCTTATTTGAAGTACACCATTGAAGGCCTAGTCATTTTCGCCAGTGTTTTGTTCTCATTTTATCTCGGAAATCTGAACCAAACCAAAGCCAATTACGAGCTAAAAAACACCTATTTAAATGATTTAATCGTT
>Ga0213864_10001363_pt1 | contig 10991 bp, 9 predicted proteins | sample PICome_5_FD_160078 | JGI IMG/M metagenome (GOLD analysis project Ga0213864, IMG submission 160078) | Coastal seawater microbial communities near Pivers Island, North Carolina, United States - PICO247 | ecosystem: Environmental > Aquatic > Marine > Coastal | place: USA: North Carolina | collected... | reverse complement strand
GAATCGATTATCATTAAAGTGTTTAAACATTTCTTGTTGATACGGATATAGTTTAAATGGAACTAATCCTTTATCAAGCGCAATTACTTTAACATAGTTCTCGCAAAAGTACACAGGATTGTGCATACATTTTGCGTATTCTTGGATAAGACTTTGATCCCATTCTTGGTTAACTCCATCACGCTTGACGTTAGGGTTACCAAGATAAGATTCATTCTGAATCAGACTTGACATCAATCACTTCACTTTCTTTCTGCAGTATCTTTTGAAGATCGGCAGTTGATCCTACAAATATATTATTCTGTTGATGTTCTACTTGTTTTGTATCTTTGGTTGGTTGAGTAATATCTTTATGCTTTTTATTCAGGTCCATTAATTTATCATTAATATCTGCAACATTTTTTAACATTCCAGCAAGAACCTCATAAGCACGAGGATGTTCTGACTCACGTGCAACATGAATCATATCTTCTAAGCCTTCACGACCTTTTTCAATTAGATCATAGTAAGTCTCACGAGAATAATCATAATCGCTTTTTACATTATTATCTTTATCTTTCATTATACACTATCACCTATGATTTGAATATCTGTATCATATGTAAAGTCACTATCAGCAAATCCGAATGTATCAGTAGGATTTGGTGTGACAGTAATTCTTTCTATATTTATGTCGCTATCAGCAGTACCTCTATTCAATTCAAATATATTCGCTTGAGAAGATCTAATAACACCGCCTTCAGTAATCGCTCCATAGAAAGAAACTTTCATTTCAAAGTCTAGAGCATATATGATAGTTCTTCTAGATTCCATTGATCCTTCAAAATCATCTTGGAAAGAAACACCTTGAATAATAACTGGTATATCTTCTTTTAAATCAGGATACTCAGAGCTGAATGGATTAATAGTTAGTGTGTATTGTGGGTTAAAATACGGTAATATTTGTTCAACGACTTGTAATGCGTCATCTTGGTTCTTCGCGTATACATTTAACTGAAAGTTGATAGTATATGGAACTGGTGCAAAGAATTTTTGTCTGCTACTTGGTGAAGAACCAAAGGTGTTAAAGTTATTTGACTTCGCAAGTTGTCTATTCACATCATAAGCAAAGTTAGTAATTTCAAAAGACATCCGTGGTAGCTTGATCGCAACTTTAGTATCAGTAGTTAAATCCGGATTTTCGCGAATTCTTTCAAGATACTTTTGCCTAGGTGCATATGATAGCGGAACTTTTATTTGGCTAATAACCGAACCAGAGCTATTTGTACGTATCACATTAATGTTATTGAATAGAGTACCAAATAATGCTACGCATTTTCTAATTTTTTGATGATAAAAGTGCGTACCAAACATTAGTTATTCTCCGGATCGCCAAATGGATTATCTTCTGAGAAATCTAAGAAACTAGCTGTCTCACTTGAGAAGATATCATTTTGCTCAGTCTGTGATATTGTATTCTCTTCACTAGTATCATCAACAATGTAAGTAGCTCCACTTGTTGTACCAGTAATTGTTAGTGTAGATACAAAGTCATGGTATATACCATCGTCAGCTCCAACATGAATAAGTTTCAGCAGAGAATCAGAATCATTGAATGATGCAACTTCTCCACTAATAACAGTTCCACTAGATAGAGTTTGTTGTGCGGTCTCACCAACTTCGAATGGAATCGCACTTGGTGGAGCTTCTACAGTAATTGTTGGAGGTATTTTATAAAAATCTCCGGTTTCGTCAACAGTGACTGATGTAATTGAACCAGTGTTATCAACAATTGCAATTAAATTTGGTACATATTGATTTGGATCACCAGTTGGATTACTAATGGTTACATTTGGTTCGTTTTCATAGAATTGACCACTACTTAACTGAGTGAATCCTGTAACAACACCATTAGCTGTATTTGCGCTATATAGAGCTTTAAAATTGTCTGGTCCACCAGTAGCAGCTGGAACGACAACTTCAGCACTATCTAACAGCGCATTACCAAAGTCTGGAATAGCTACAGAAGACAATTGTCCTTCTACAACTAAAGATGATGTTGTTCTAGAAGCTGAGAATGTATTAGGATTCTCAAAATTTTCTAATAGTAATGTATCTCCATCACTTTCAGCTAATGCAATTGGTGTTACTAAATCTTGTGTATATGTTTCATAATTCTTAAATAATACATCATCGACTAAAGCTCTAGAGTTTTGACCATTATTGATAACAGGATTATTAGAACTATCAAATAAAACATACGCGTCTGTGGTAGCAGTAAATGATGTACTTTGTTGATTAAATATAATTTCTAAGATATTATCAGCATTAAATGAATCTAATCTAGAATATAATCTATAGTGATACCATTGCTCATCTCTAATATCTGTTGAATTAGATGGCATAAGATATTCAGTGTCATTAATATAAAGACCAGGATGACCTATCGAATCGAGCTGGAATACAATTTTAGCTCTATCTGAGTATGTTCCATAAGAATTTGTATTAGTGCCGTCGTTAAACGTAATAATTGGCACATCAGTTAATGTGGTATTATCAGCACGAATCCAGAAACTAGCTTCTTGTTGAGTTGTAGAATTAGCATTTGGAACTAAATCATAATTATTTGCTGAGCTAGTTAGCTGCCATGAATAGTTACCGAACTTTCTAGTAACACTATAACCAGAACCAAGCTGCTTATAATTAATAGTTATAGTCGGATTTGTAATATAATATCTACCACCGCGGGTTACTCTGATTTGAGTAATTACTCCATCAGTAATATCTGCTTCGGCCAATGCACTTAGAGCTGGAAGTGTTGGCGCATCAATAGTTACTAACGGTGATGTTATATATAAAGAACCTCCACTATCTAACAATAAGCTACTTACTGTTTGACCAGTTAATCGACTTTCTGCTCGTGCTACTATAGCTGGAGGTGGCTCAACGGTAATTTCTGGTGGATTATTAGCACTATAGTTTGCACCACCATCAGTAATAAGAATATTAGTGACTTGGCCGGCAAGAATTTCAGCCTCTAGTACAGCCGTACGAGGAGTAGCCAATTGAAGAACGTATTGATAAGCGTATCTTCTTTCAATATCATCAATTGCATCAACACCAGTATCAAGATCTTCGTCATTGTATTCAAACAGAGTACAACGCATCTTGTATACCGGTAAATTATTTAATTGATAGAATGGTTGCTCATGCTCAACATGCATAATTTCAAATAAAGAATTTGAAAGAGAAAGATAAATTAGGTCACCTTCTCTTGGGCGAATAAGATCAGTATCAAAATCAAATCTATTTACTTGATTTTCAAATCTTCTCTTAGATACTACAAAAGTCGCTTCATCTCTTATCTCTACACCAAATCGTGTAAAGAGATCACCCTCACCCTCAAAGCCTTCAACGTTTTCGATATACATCTCAATCTTATGTGCTGAGCTAAATCGAGAAGGAACATCTTCACCAAATATTCTATTTTCACCAACTAAATCGCGTGGCAAATAATAGACATCTTGTCCATACATTTTAAGAGCTTCGACAATTATGTTTTCATAAAGGTCTTGCTCAGACTTTACTTTCGGTGAAAAGTACAGATTAGTTGCCATGTTAACCTACAAAGAAATCTGGTGGAAGTTCGTGCTCAAGTCTTAAAGATTCTCTTAATCTTTCAATTTCGCTTGTAGCATCGTCATAGATTTGTCTTCCATTTAAGACAACACCACCTGGTAATTGCATTCCTTCAAACTTAATTAAGTTCTGTCCCCACTGTTGTTTAATCAAAGCAGTAGTATATTCTTTGATAAACATATCGTCGTAAATAGAAGTATAAGTGTCAGGGTCAATCACTTGATAAACTTCAGCTACTAGATAATCTCCAGTTTTAATATCATTATCTGAAAAATCACCAAAGATATAAAGTCTATTCTGTCTTCTAGAGAACTGTACTTGAGGATGACCATTTAATTTAACATCAAGTAATGAAAGATATTGTTGCATCTGTTCGTAATACGCAAGATCACCAGCAAAACTAGCGAGATCAGCGATGTCATTTAACATCATTTGGTATTTAATATCAAAGAAGTTACGACTAGAACTAAATCCAGTTGCAATAGGAAATAATTTACTTATTTGAATAATATTTGAAGAGATAGGAATATATTCATTTGCAACATCTGTATCTGTAACCTGATGCTTCATGTAGGTTTTAACAGTCGCATCGCTATGAAATTCTCTGTAATATTGAATAGCTTCATCAACTCGGTCTTCGAGCTGATCTTCATCTACATTGATTTCAATTACTGGATCGCCTAGACGTCTTAGGCAATATTCGATCAGCGTCTCTCTAGAGTTTGGTGTAGCCATTATCAGTCCTCTACTTTTATTCTATTTATAACAAAAATAATTTTATAGAGGTGGTCTGAAGATCTTTTGTCCTATATGATTACAGACAATTGTAGTGTCTGCATAGATTTCGAAACCTAAGCTAGATGCTTTTCTACAGAAGTAAGTATCTTCGGAAACGGTGTGTTGAAAATCAATTGATGATTGATAGACAAAATGTGGATATTCCATAGCTCTTAAAACGTCGCTTTTAATTAATACACACCCAAATCCACAAGCATCGATCTTCATTAAACCTTTTTCTAGTGCATTGATATCGTAATGGCTAACACCACCGGTATCATTAATATAAAATAGTTCAGGTGTGCAACGATCTTCTAACCTCTGAATGTAAACACCTGATATGATATCTTTATCATGGTTTAACATCTTAACAAGTGTATCGCTTGGAAGTTCGATATCACTATCTACACAAAATAAGTAATGATATCTTAACCCCCAGTTAGCAATTAGATTTCGAATCTGGTCTATTTGATAACCATAGAAAAACTGGAATTCTGTTTCGTATCCATCTGGAATTTCGAGGTCATATATTGACTTAAATGTTTGTGGTTCAATATACTTATTTGTTGGTACTGCGATTAATATTTTTTTCATAACTTTTTTTTCGTATGAAGTTCCGGCGTTTTGATTCTGCTCGGTGCCACGAATCTTATAATCATTTAGTGGATTAATATCATTGTAGTAGCAAACAATTTCTTTTACTGCTTTAATTTTATCTGGCTCTACTCGTTCTATAATCTCATAAAATAATGGATTATCTGCACCAGCTTTCATCCATTCACCATTTACTTTAAATGGTTCTTCTGGCAAATCCATGCAGTGTTTGCCTAAGAAAGTTCTTAAATGCGTATAAGGTATTTTCCAATTAAATTTATGATCTCGGTACGTTTTATTTTGTTTTACTTCTTCTGGATAATCTTGAGCAACTAACGGAATCTCGTCAGCTAAACTAAACATCGACCCATAAGTAAACTCATATCCTTCGTTGTACAGGTCATTATAAAACTTGAATATTGTATTGTTACTAATTAAGAAATCATCACCATCTAATAACATAACAATAGATTCTGGAAAAACTTTCTGAAAAGTCTCAAGCTGATTTCTAATTGCACCTTTATTTTGTTGATTACGAATTAAATTAAATTTATCTTTTATGCTTTCTGGTAATGACTTAATTGTTTCTAAAGCAATTTCAAATGAGTTATCATCAGAATAGTCATCAATTAAATAGTGTGTATAGTTATCATAATCTTGCTGCGCAACAGATAAAATACATTCTTTAATATAATCTTGCGCATTCCAAAAAGGACTAATAACAATAATATCTTTTTCTTTACTAGAATAAGATCTGTACTCATTTATCTTAGAGTCATTTAAAAATCTTTTACCAAATACTCTGTTTACTTTATCATTTATTTTCGAAACTTTTCTATACTCATCAACCGGTAAATATTTCTCTAATTTTAAATAAATTTGTTGTTTCCACTGAAGAGCAATTGTATCCCAACCATATATTCCATCAATTATATCGCAATAGTTTTGTTTCTGTTGGAGTAAATACGTATCATTATATGCTTTAATAGCTGTTTCAATATAATTTTTAGCTTGAGACTTTCTGTCAATATTAGGAAACAACGAATTAGGAACAGCCGCATAGTTTATCTTATAGGAAGCAAGATCAACCGCTACTTCTTCTAGACCACCAAATCTACTTGTGATCGGAATAGTTTTATATAAGATTGCTTCTAAAGTTGATATACCAAATGTTTCTGGGAAATCACACGGATATAAAAAGAATGTTGCATCACAAAGTATGTCAGCTATCTCAGATTGTGATATCACACCAGTAAATGTTACATCAAATTCTTTTGGTGTTAATTCAATATAAGCTCTTAAATCTTTTTCTTGTTGATCTGGCTCAGCGCCTTCTCTAAATCGGTAATAACCACCAATAATAGTTAGGTGAGCGTCTGGTATTTCTCTTTTAACGTGAGGCCATATATCATCAAGTAATGGTCTGACGCCTTTTGTAAAAGAAGCATTATAGACAAAATGGTTTCTGTCTTTCTTACTAATATCAACTTCTCTTCTTTTTACAACTCCGTTTCTAGTCTGAAATATTTTATGTTTTAAAACTTCGAAATTTCTGTGATTTCCATGATTACAATTTAATGTGTAGTTAGTATGAAAATCTGATAAGTTGTATACTTCATCAAGAACACCAGTTATAAGCATATGCTCAATATGTTCATCACCATCGCAGAATGTGTCATGCATCCATAATACAGTATATTTTGCTACGTTGCAAATTCTAGAATATTGATTACCTTGAAAGAATGGCTTAATTGTTCTAGAACAAATAACAATATCATAATCAGTGTCGTCAATAAACTGAGAATGATCTATATAAGTGACACCATCATAGATACCTGAGCTAGCTTGACTGTCTAAACATGAGTTATATACTGTAACTTCAAATCCAATTTTAGCTAACTCTTTTGAAATAAGAATGACTGCTGATTCAGAGCCACCCAATCCTCTATGAGAAAGAGTGGTACCATCATAAGCTAATCCAAGTAGATCAATAATACATAGTTTCATAATTTTATATATGATGCCTTAAATTCGCCTTTTTCAAGAACTTCCCAATAATTTCGAATAAGATGATCGTCTATTATATCATGGTTGTATTCACATATGTCGTCGAATACAAACACTGATCCTTTTGATACTCTAAACAAAAAGAAATCAACTTCTCTCATGATAGGCCATGCTGCGTGTGGGCCGTCAAAATAAACGAATTGATAATGATTACTTATAACTTTTCCACGGGTATCATTATAAGTTGGATATCCATCAGCAAATCTATGGAAGTATTCTTGATCTTCCATAATTAACATATGAAAATCTATTCTTTTGTCAAATACGTATGAAAACAAATCTTTTTGAGTTTGTCTTCGCATTTCATTTGTATAATCGTATTTAGTCCAAATATTATCTTTTGTTTCGTACGCGATATCTCCGTACGGATCAATACATATTAAAGTTTTATCTGGACAAACTGAATTAATTTGATCGATAATAATTTTAGTGCTGCCACCTTTGCGAGTACCAATTTCACAAAATAATGAATGTTCATTACCTACTGAGCGAGCAATTCCTTCTTTGAGAATATTGTATTCCCAACCATCTGTTTCAAACATAATGTTTCCATTTTATAAATACGCGTCTAGACTATGTAATAATCCTATTTGATATAATTGCAGTGAAGCTTCCTTTGAGCGATTTTTGATTTTATCTGGAGGATAATACGGATTCACTGGCCATTCTACATCATCTGGGTGATCAAAATCTAAAGTAATATCTCTTAACTTTTGTTTATATATCACGTATTCCGGAATAGGTTTTAGGTTGTGTTCCATTAGCCTTAGCAAAAATAAATCACACTCTTTTAATAAAAAGTTTCTTTGTTCTCGTAACCTTTGCCATTTTTGAGCAAGTTTAAACGCATTTTCGGATTTCACTTCCCACTTAAGTTCTGGTCCATTCCAATGTAATTCTTCTCTGTCACTTACAATTGGTGGTTCTTCGATCTCGTACCAACCGAAACTTTGTCTATCTGAATCAGACATATCATTCCAGTCACGGCGATAAACACCATCTCTAACAGAATCTGGGTGATGTTCTTCTGGATAACTACCGTTAAAGGAATATAAAGGCATCATTAGTCTCCACTAACAGGATCAACTGGCCAAACAACGTCAAAAGGATTTTCAAAATCTGTAGTAATATCTCTTAGCTTTTGTCTATAGATTCGAATGTCATCACCGATGGTTTCACCATTTTCATATTTTTTCATAACATATAAATCAGATTCTAAGAGTTTTTGATTTCTCATTTCTCTTATTTTTTGTAATTCTTCTTCTATAGCAATTGGTCTATCTTCTTCTGCTAAATCTTCTAAATTCATATCTCTTACTCATCTGCTGTTCTAGTTGAAGGAAATTGCCGAGCAATTCCTGGCCAAATAATTCTAACAGCGCCTTGCCCACCTGGGCCTCCATCTCCGTTGCCGGCATCATCTTCGGCCCCGGAGCCACCACCGCCGTATAGTCTGTTTACCCCACCACTTCCGGGGCCACCACTGTTACTTGCTTGATTGGATCCGGTTCCTGCGTTACCACTAGCTCCTTCGCCTTGAAGACCTACACCACCTCCGCCGGCAGTAATATTACCAGTGAAACCGTTAACGCCAGTAGCACCACCGCCACCGCCGCCTTGACCTGCCGATGCTGCTGCTGTTCCATTGGCACCATTTCCACCATTGCCAGAATACCCTCCGGCACCGGCGCCGCCACCACCGGCGTTACCAGATTGGCCACGGCCGCCGATGCCTCCATCTCCGCCGCCATCACCAATTCCGCTTGCGCCACCGAAGCCTCCTGCCGCCCTATCGGTGGTGCTAGAGATTCCGCCAACGCCTCCATATCCTCTACATAGAGTACTCCCTCCGGAGGTGTAAAGTATCGAGTCTCCGCCAGAACCTGCTCGAGCAGTTGATGGTCCAGCTCGGCCAAAGCCGCCGATACCGACGTCTACTAAATAAGTTACTGATGCATTTACCGTTTGATTGTTAACGTACGCGAGACCTCCGCCACCGCCTCCTCCTCCGGAGATACCATTCGTCGTCGCTGAACTCGCGCCACCGCCACCTCCACCACCTACAGCTACGGCTGAGAACGTTGTAACACCAGCAGGTGGAGTCCAAGTAAATGATGTTCCTACAGTAGTAAATTCAATTTGACCAACTGGTCCAGTAAAAAAATCTTTATATCTTCTAGTAGAAGACATCGTATTATATATTCCTGCCACTTTATCAATATTTAACTCGGATGTATTAGTTCCATCTGTAGCTGAAACTTTGTCAGCTAGTATACTACTAGCTCCAATTATTCTTCCAAATTTTGAGTAACTCATATCTTTTTATCCAAAATATGCGTAAAGAGCGTTGTCGACATCAAACGTGACGTTTGATGTTGCCTGCATAACAATAGTAATGTAACCATTATCACTCAATGTAAACTCATCGCTTCTCATCCAACATAAGTCGCCAGTTCCCTGACCTGATTGTTCAACAAATGCATAGTTGTTTCCTGAAACTTGCGAAACTGCTCCAGTTTGATCAGTTGTACCTGGATCAGTATAATTACCGCTAATACCATCTGCTGCACCAGTGCTAGAACTGCCTGTACCACTAGCTAACGTCCAATTTCCAACGGACGCGCCGGTATTTATACTGGTGAATCCGGCGGTTGATGGATCAAGACCTACCGCGGTAGTTGTGGTTGTACCACCAATCTCGGCTCCATCTTGCCAAACAGTAGTAGATCCAGCAAAAGTCCACTCTTTTACTAGAGTAGGACTTGATCCTCCCTCATATATAGCGATATGGCCAATTGCAATATCTCCAGAAAATGTTGGACTCGTCGTTGTTCGGTATCCAATGTATAATCTACCAGTTACTGGATAATTCGCGTTAGCAGCAAACGATACATAAGTTGCCATAATATCATAGGCTCCGGTGTAATCAGCACTTGAAGTAGCCGTGCGAGTTGGCATACCAGGAAGAGAGTTCGAACCACTATAGATGTTGCGGCCAGGAATCGATAAACTAGTTTTTATTGGTAATGTGAATCCTCCCTGACCAAGATTGAATCCTTCAGCAAATGCTGCACCTCCACCTGCGCCATCTGCAGTTTGAGTACTCGGAAATTTTCGACTACTTCCTGGCCATATGATTCTAACAGCTCCCTCACCTCCTCTATCGCCATAAGCGGAAGTATCGTCTTCCATTCCAGCTCCACCACCACCATAAGAGCCTCCTCGAGTAGTTGGATGAGGCGCTCCAGATCCTCCTCTTGCAGTATTAGTTGCTGTGCCGGGTGCTCCTTCTCCGTACGGAAATACTCCTCCACCATTACCAGCGTCGTTGTTAATAGTTCCAGTGGAAAACCCTCCGGCACCGCTACCTCCGACTCCGACGCCTACAGGCGCGCCAACTCCTTGACCCTGTCCACCATTGCCAGAATACCCTCCGGCACCACCGCCGCCAGATCCACTACCGTTATTAAAAGCAGGGCCGCCTGCTCCACCATTACCACCACCAGTTACATATGCTCCAGTATTAGTATATGTTCTAGTACCACCAGTTGGTGCAGATGTACTAGTGGTATTCGAAATACCACCAGTCCCACCACGAGCAGTGATTGCAATACTACTATTAGCTGTAAAGGAGCTATTGCCACCCGGTGCTGCTCTGGTGGAGGCATTAATGGTGACATTATCACGGTTATAACCACCATCGCCGGCTACTACTGCATAACCGACACCCGGAGTCACTGGAAGATCATTTGCCCATGCTAATGCGCCACCACCACCACCGCCTCCAGACGGGCCTGAAGTTCCATTCGACCATGCACCGCCACCGCCACCGCCGATACAAACAACACTTACAGAATTAACTCCTGTAGGAGCAGTCCAAGTGGATGAAGTTGTGGCTGCGCCGGCGCTTGTGTTTGTATTACTTCCAGTGTAAA
>Ga0213864_10001355_pt1 | contig 11040 bp, 7 predicted proteins | sample PICome_5_FD_160078 | JGI IMG/M metagenome (GOLD analysis project Ga0213864, IMG submission 160078) | Coastal seawater microbial communities near Pivers Island, North Carolina, United States - PICO247 | ecosystem: Environmental > Aquatic > Marine > Coastal | place: USA: North Carolina | collected... | reverse complement strand
TGCCAAAAATGGATTGGTTTGGCGATGTCCTCTGCTGCTTCGATGCTATCGGCCTGAATAATGCTATAACCCATCATGGACCCGGGCTTACCCCCTTCGACCACACCATTTTCTGTGATCAAGCGCTTTTTCACCAGAGGGTTCTCTGGCTCAACCAGGGCATCTTGGTGCCCCATCAACCATTGCTGGTACCGCGCCATATGTTCAGCGCCCTCTTCTGGAGATGAAGGTGGGTTAGGACCCATGTAATAGGACATAATAAATTTTGGCATAATCGCTCTCTTTGTTTTCGGATTACCCTAACAGGCAAGTTTGATGGCGCAAGGGGCTGTCATTGTGTGAAGCAATCGCATTTGGCAAATATTTATCACGCTGATTTGTCAATTTTGTTAGCACCCATGTTTGTCTGACTAATAAAGGTAAAGGGATGTGAAATAATGGCTGAACAAGAAAGTAACGTTTATACAGAAATCGAAACTGGTACAGCAGAAGACCAAGTTTGGGTCGGGTTGACGGATTTTGAAAAACTGCCCGAGCGGAGTTTATGGTTACATGGGGTCAATAAAACCATGGCGTTGGGTGAAGTGTCGACCGCCTATTTCAAAAACCCAATCACAGACGGGATGATTGAATTCACGCATGAGGTCATCGTTTACGAAGTTGGATGTGCCTTTGGTTGGTCGGGCGACGCTATGTTGGGGCGTCAGGACCGTCGTATTTTCAAACAAAAGAGCTGCCCGATGGGCGCACGTTGTTCAAACAAGAAGACGGGTTGAGCGGCAAGAAAAGCAATTTTCTGATCCGCATGGTCGAGGCGTAGATTGGCAACTTCTATGACAAATTTAATCGCAAATTAAAGGCCCGTGTCGAAAGCCTTTTCCGCGTTCAGTTTGATTGCACTCATAAAAAAATGGGGGCCAATGTGGTCCCCAGATGATTTAGGATAGTGCGTTGTCACAGCGTCCGCAAACTCCTACATGACTATGTGTCCCCACATCGGGCAAGATTTTCCAGCACCGACCGCATTTTTCGCCCTCTGCCTTTACGAATGATACGGCGATACCGTCAACCTCGGCCATGGTGAAGGCGTCACTTGGTGCGGCATCGGTCGAAAGGGTCAGATCAGATGTGATGCAGATATCCGCAAATGGCATCTGCTCCAAAACGTCCTTAACCGCTTGATCCGCAAGGTAAACAACAGGTGCAGCCTCAAGGCTGGCTCCAATCACCTTTTCTGTGCGCTGCACTTCCAACGCAGCGGTGACAACGCGGCGCAGGCGTCGGATCATGGCCCATTTTTCCGACAGCTCTGGGTTTAACCAAGCAGTGGGTGTTTCTGGGATGTCGATCAGGTGGACAGAGCTATCCTCGCCCCCGAAGCGCTCAAGCCACACTTCTTCCATGGTAAAGACCAACACAGGCGCAAGCCATGTTGTCAGGCGATGGAATAGAATGTCCAAAACTGTACGCGCCGCGCGGCGTTCAACCGTGTCACCATCGCAATACAACACATCCTTACGCACATCAAAATAGAAGGCCGACAGATCGACAGTGGCAAAGGTAAAGATCGCCTGAAAAACGCCCTGGAAATCATAGGCGGTGTATCCATCACACACGCGGGTATCCAATTCCGCAAGACGGTGCAGCACCCATTGTTCCAATTCGGGCATATCGGCAGGTTCAATGCGATCCGCCTCGCTGAAATCATGCAGCGACCCCAACATGAAACGCATTGTGTTGCGCAAACGGCGATAACTGTCTGCCACGCCCTTTAGTATTTCTGGCCCAATGCGTTGGTCTGCGGAATAGTCGGATTGTGCCACCCATAGGCGCAGGATGTCTGCGCCATATTGTTTGACGACCTGTTCTGGAACAATTGTGTTCCCCAATGATTTGGACATTTTCATGCCCTTTTCATCGAGTGTGAAACCATGTGTCAAAACCCCACGATAGGGCGCACGACCCCGAGTGCCGCAGGCCTGCAACATAGAGGAATGGAACCAGCCACGGTGTTGGTCGGTGCCTTCCAAATATAGGTCGGCAAATCCATCTTCTGATCCATCATCACGGTCGCGCAGGACAAATGCGTGTGTTGATCCGCTGTCAAACCAAACGTCCAAGATATCAAAGACTTGGTCATATGCCTCAGGATCAACAATACCTGTTAGAAAGCGTTGTTTGGCCCCCTCTTCATACCACACGTCCGCGCCATAAGCTTCAAACGCCTCGGCGATGCGCGCATTCACATCATCGTTGCGCAATAGATAATCTGCATCGGTTGGCAGCGCGCCTTTTTTCGTGAAACAAGTAAGTGGTACACCCCACGCACGTTGACGCGAAAGAACCCAATCAGGCCGTGCCTCGATCATAGAATAGAGGCGATTGCGGCCTGTTTTTGGAGTCCATTCCACCAGTTGGTCGATTGAGGCCAACGCACGTTCACGGATCGTTTTCCCATAAGTGTCCTGATCATCACCAACAACGCGGTCAATCGCGGCAAACCATTGCGGCGTATTACGATAGATCACAGGCGCCTTCGAGCGCCAAGAATGCGGATAGCTGTGTTTGATTTTACCACGGGCTAACAAACCGCCAACTTCGATCAGTTTTTCGATCACGGTTTTGTTTGCATCTCCTTCGCCGCCTTTGCGGTTCAGGATATATTTACCGCCGAAAAATGGTAGATCAGCACGGAAGGACCCATCATCCATCACGTTATAGGTGATGACCTGCTCTAACATGCCCAGATCACGGTAAAGTTCGTATTCCTCCATCCCGTGAGAAGGGGCACAATGCACGAACCCTGTTCCTTCCGTATCGGTTACGAAATCAGCCGCGCGGAAATCGCGAATATCGTCCCATTCACCTTCTGATCCCTCAGCGCCATTTAGCGGGTGAGTCAGTTTGATTTTTGCCAGATCGTCATTTGTGACATCGCACAAACGGCGATACATGGTTTCATCAAGGCGCGCTTTCGTCATAACGTCCAAGGCCAAATTATCGGCCAAGATATACCGATCACCAATTGTCGCCCAACATTCTACTGGGCGGCCTGTCACCTCATATAGGCCATAGGAAATGTCACTACCATAAACGACCGCTTTGTTTGATGGAATAGTCCACGGGGTGGTCGTCCAGATTACAACATGTGCGCTGTCCAATGTGGCATCGTCTGTTCCAACGATACGGAATTTGACCCAGATCGTGTGGCTTTCTTTGTCGTGATATTCTACCTCAGCCTCGGCGAGCGCGGTTTTTTCGATGGGCGACCACATCACAGGTTTTGATCCCTGATAGAGCGTCCCATTCATCAGGAATTTCATGAATTCTTCTGCGATCACGCGTTCGGCATGGAAATTCATCGTCAAATATGGATTTTCCCATTTACCTGCAACGCCAAGACGTTGGAATTCGGAACGCTGGATATCAACCCAGCCTTCGGCGAATTTACGGCATTCTTGGCGGAAATCGATGACGTTAACTTCGTCTTTGTTTTTGCCTTTTTTGCGATATTGTTCTTCGATCTTCCATTCAATCGGCAGACCGTGACAATCCCATCCTGGGATGTAACGCGCATCTTTGCCCATCATTTGTTGGCTGCGAACAACCATATCTTTTAGGATTTTGTTCAGCGCATGTCCAATGTGGAGGTGCCCATTTGCGTAAGGCGGACCATCATGCAGGGTAAATGGAACTCGCCCTTTTTTTTCACGCAGGCGGTCATAGACGCCCAAACGATCCCAACGGGCAAGCCATTCTGGTTCACGCTTTGGCAGTCCTGCGCGCATTGGAAAATCGGTTTGCGGAAGATTAAGCGTATCTTTGTAATCTGGTGTTTCGGCACACATGTAGTTTTTGTCCCCAAATCTGGTGTGATGTATTTAAAAAGATTAAACGCGGCGCGATGTCTCAAACGCCTTGTCCCGGTCACTCATATTCAGAGTGCCGGGCATATAATTCGAGTAATATGTGCCATCATTTTCAACATGGATTGGCTTATAGGCGAGGAAGCGTTGGTGGTCCAGTCAGTTTCATGAACTGGTCAATAATTCATGCGCAAGCCCATGGGGAGGGGAGTGCAGCAACGTGTTTAGTTGGGCGTGACACGCTGTTTTTCTAGTTTCAATTCTTGCCAAATTTTCTTGGCTAAAAGATCAGACAACTGTTTTGCAAGAACATTTTTCATTGATGTCTTATCCGCGATCCGTTCATTTCGAAAAGAGACTTTGCGAAAGACATTGACCCGATGATCTAGAACTGGATCTTGTTCTAGGGCATCGAGTGAAAGTCCGAAAAATTTCCTTTGGTATCCGTTTCATTGGCCTCATCGAATTGGGCCGCTTCCTCTGAGGTTGTGACGGGCGCTTGGGGCCAGTTTTGGACGGTCATGTATATTTTGCGTTTTTTGATTTCCTTTAATGACATTTTTCTTACCTACGATCTCTGGTTATACGAATATATGGGGGATCCCATCCTTTGTGCGTCCCCCCAAAGCGTAACCGGTATTAGGTTTTAGCATTGGTTTTATAATAATATGACCAATGCACTTTTGGTGAGTTTTCTAAATACGAATCGACTGTTATTTTCTGCTAAGTGCTTCTAATATATAGTTTCTAGCAGATTGTACGCCGGCGTCATGGGCTTGTTTTATCGCATCGCGGATGTCATCTAGATTGGTTCGTAACAACATGTGTTTTACAGGACCAATAGAAGCTGGGCGCATGCTTAAGTTTTTAATACCAATTGCAGCGAAGGCTGCGGCTTCGACAGGACGCCCTGCATCTTCGCCACAAAACGACAATCTAGTCGATGTTCCCGTGCATCTTTCGGATATTTGTTGAAGAAAGCTGAGGAAGCTAAGGTTCAAAGTGTCATAGCGTCTGCGCACCAATTCGTTTTCGCGGTCAGCCGCGAAAAAGAACTGCTTTAAATCGTTTCCGCCGATTGATAAAAAATCAACTGTTTCGTAGAACCTCTTTGGGGCAAATGCCAATGAGGGTGTTTCCAGCATTGCACCGATTTCCATAATTTCAGGGATGGGGTGCCCCAGCCTGATTTCACGTTCAATGGCCTTGTCCATTTCCGCGCGCGCTTGGTCAAATTCACTCATTTGCGCAACGAAGGGGAACATTACTGACAATGGCCGACCTTCCGCTGCGCGCAATAACGCTTGGAGTTGCATTCGAAGAACACTTGGTCGGTCCAATCCAACGCGGATGGCGCGCCAACCAAGAGCCGGATTGGGTTCTTCTACATGGGGCAGGTAGGACAGAACTTTATCCGAACCAATGTCTAGCGTGCGAAACACCACACGTTTTCCATCGGCTGCATCCATTACACGTTTATAAAGAGAACTCAGCTCGCTACGCTGTGGCATTTTTGAACGTACGAGGAACTGTAATTCCGTTCGGAATAACCCCACACCTTCGGCGCCTGAATTATTTAGGCTGGGTAAGTCCGCCATTAACCCAGCGTTCATATAAAGCGAGAGATGAGTCCCATTCTTTGTTACTGTGGCATCATCGCGGATTGCGCTATAGCGCTCTTGTGCTTCGGCCTCCATTGCGATTTTATCACGAAAGGCGTTTGCGACCATTTCATCAGGGCGCAGGTGCACAATCCCCTGATCGCCATCTACCAAAATACGATCCCCGTTCAACGCCTCTGTCGTGATGTTTTTTGCACGAATAATCAGTGGTATCGCCAAGGCACGTGCAACGATGGTTGCGTGACTGCCGACTGATCCTTCTTCCAGCACGATGCCTTTTAGGCTGCGCCCGTAATCCAATAACTCGGCCGGTCCAATGTTGGATGCAATCAGGATTGGGTCGGCGGGCATTTCCGCGCCAGTTTCTTTGCCCTGTCCAGTCAAAATGCGCAGCAGGCGATTTGAAAGATCGTCTAAATCATGCAATCGGTCCCGCATATAGGCATCAGTTGCCTGTTCCAATCGGGCGCGGGCAGTTGATTGTTCTTTTTCCACGGCAGCTTCGGCTGATAGGCCACTGTCGATATCCGTTTCCATACGCCGCATCCATCCGCGTGAATTGGCGAACATTTTGTAGGCTTCTAACACCTCCGACTGTTCTTTGTCGCCTGATTGGACTGTGTCGAACATTGTATCAATATGCGCTCGCAGCGTTTCAACACAGTTGCGCAGGCGTTGCTTTTCGGCCTGTGGGTCTTCTGTCACTAGATTTGTGACAACGACCCGCGGTTCATGTAGCCATACGTTGCCTTGCGCCGCTCCTTCTTGGGCGGTGGCACCACGGAACATTACAGCCTGCTGATGCAGTGCTTTAAGCCCCGTTTCTTCACCCACAAAGGCACCCAATTCCGTCATTTCCGCAATGACCATGGCCACAACTTCTAGGGCGTAGATTTCATCGGATGTAAATTCACGCGCCAATTTTGATTGCACAACCAAAACCCCAAGCTTCTCACCCAAGCGTTGGATTGGAATGCCGAGGAATGATGAATAAATCTCTTCCCCTGTTTCTGGCATATACCGAAACCCTTTGGCCGACGGGGCATCAGCGGTATTGACGATTTTATTTGATTTGGCCACGCGACCTACCAAACCTTCGCCCAATTTCATCCGTGTTTGGTGAACCGCATCACGGTTCAAACCTTCGGTGGCGCAAAGTTCCAGAGTGTCTGTGTCGCGAAAAAGGTAGATCGAACATACCTCGGTTCCCATGGAATCCGCGATCAGGTGGGTAATTGTGTCAAGCCGCTCTTGTCCCTTGGCCTCAGAGGCCATGGTGTCGCGCAGCCGCCCCAACAGGGCGCGGCTGTTGCTGCCAGAGCGTCGTGACATTCTGTCGATACCTTATGCCTTTTCTAATTCAAAGGCATCATGCAGGGATTGAACGGCAAGTTCCATATATTTTCGATCAACCAGAACAGAAATTTTGATTTCTGAGGTTGCGATGACCTTAATATTAATACCTTCGTCGGATAGGGTTTGGAACATTTTGGCCGCAACACCTGATTGCGAGCGCATGCCAATACCAACAGCCGAAATTTTCGCCACGTTGGTATCCGCGATCAAATTGGTAAAATTTAATTCACCTGCGTCTTTGGCATCATTTAAGGCCTTTTCTGCGCGCATCACCTGATCTGTAGGACAAGAAAAGGTCATATCCGTGCGACCCTCTTCCGCGATATTTTGAATGATCATGTCAACGTTCACACCTGCAACTGACAGCGGTCCGAAGATTGCAGCGGCAATACCTGGACGGTCCGCCACAGATTGTAGCGTCATTTTTGCCTCATCGCGGGAATAGGCGATGCCAGAGACCACATTGGATTCCATGATTTCCTCCTCATCGCAGACAAGTGTGCCTGCTGTGTCTGAGGGTTCTTCAAAACTAGAAAGAACCCGCAATTTTACTTTGTAACGCATGGCCAATTCGACCGAACGTGTTTGCAATACCTTTGCCCCAAGCGAGGCCAGTTCCAACATTTCTTCAAAGCTGATTTTATCCAGCTTGCGTGCTTTTTCGGCGATACGCGGGTCGGTTGTGTAAACGCCGTCCACGTCTGTGTAAATGTCACAACGTTCCGCATCGAAGGCAGCAGCAAATGCAACAGCAGTTGTGTCAGATCCACCGCGTCCCAATGTCGTGATGCGTCCTTCGGGCGAAATCCCTTGGAATCCTGCCACAACAGCAACCTTCATCCCCTCGCCAAATTTCGCCATGATGTTATCGCTTGGGATCTCCTCAATCCGTGCAGATGAATGGGCCGATGTTGTTTTCACAGGCACTTGCCATCCTTGCCAGCTGCGGGCGGGCACATCCATTTCCTGCAGCGTAAGGGCCATCAACCCCGCCGTGACATTTTCACCAGAAGAAACCACAGCATCATATTCACGGGCATCGTATAGGGGGGATGTTTCATTAACCCAACCCACCAATTCATTCGTTTTGCCAGACATCGCCGAGACGATGACAATAACGTCATACCCTTTGGAAACCTCAAGAGCGACGCGTTTTGCTGCGCGTTTGATGCGATCTAGGGTGGCCACAGATGTACCACCGAATTTCATAACAAGTACGGGCATAACTTTCCCTTTGATCAAAGTTGTGGGGGGTTTATGCGCAACGTCACGGCAATACAAGGGCAACTGGTGTGAATTTGGCCTGTGGTGCCCAATTCATGCAGCATCACGTTAGTTGGATTTGCGCGTCGGCATAAAGGGCAGGGGGGTAACGGGTATCCCATCTTCGATCAGGGATTTTGCCTCTTCTGGTTTTGCCTCGCCATAAATGGCGCGTTCTGGCGCGTCCCCCAAATGCATTGATCGTGCTTCTGTTGCGAAATTCGTTCCGACGTATTCTGAATTTTGTTCGACCTGTGCGCGCATTTCAGCCATGGCCTGTTCTGCTGCAGATTTTTCGGTGGGCAATGTTAGGGCAGCTGGAGCGTCTTTGCCTTTGGTAGTGCGCACACGGGGGGCCATTATTGCTTTGCTGACCTTGGTTGAACCACAAACCGCGCAAGACACCATGCCATTTTTGGCCAATTTGTCATAGGCGTCCGCCGAAGCGAACCAGCTATCAAAACCGTGATCGTTTTTGCATTTTAGGGAATACTGGATCATTCATCGCTCATCACAAAGTGCTTCATTGGATGTATAGAATTTTTGGATGAAATCAAGAGAGCCATGACGCAAACAGCGCAGCAGAAATGAAAAAGGGCGACCTATTAGGCGCCCTTTATACTGATAAACTGTATCGCCTTAGAAGTTCAGCGATAGATCTTTGTGGTGTGATGTGCAGGACGCAAGGAACAGCGCCTGTTCACGTGTGAGACCCTCTTGTGAACGGGCACCAATATTGCCTTTGATCGCGTTCAGATAGGCTTCGACACCCGGACGCACCTGTGTTTCCGCAACGGCACGCCAAACCAGTTGATCCGCATAGGCCGCAAGCGCTTTTTCATATTCTTTCAAAGCAGTTTCACGATCTTTCTTGCGTTTGCCCATTGCTTTTTTCGCTTTGCCAAGTGCCTTTTTGACATCATCCGCACCTTCTAGATCGCGGAATGAACGCTCCAGCGCTTTAGCCGCATCTTCGGCAACTTCGAAATCTGCGGTTTCCAAAACAGGGCGCAATGCGTTCAGATCACTTTCCAGCGCGATAAATGCAGGTGTTGCATCCAATGCGGCCAAAATGATGGCCGCATCTTCCCATGCGGTATCACCCGAACGGCGATAGGAATTGCGCGCCTTGGATTCTGCGTCGGTCAGCTTTTTGAACGTGTCTTGTGCGGCTTCCCAGCTGTCCGGAATTTGCGATTCCAATGATGCGATTTCGTCCGACATATGTGCGACTTCTGCTCCGATTTCGTCACGTTCTGGATTGTCCGCGTTCATGCGACTGGCTTGTTTTGCCAGCTCGTCGCGATGCACTGAGGTGTTGCGGATTTGTTTTTCCAAACCGCGCACCAATGTCAGCTGTGGGCGATATCCCGCTTCGGCATCCTTGACCGCGTCGGCTGCGATTTGAATGCCCGCCAATGCTGCAAGCGCCTCTTCCGCGGACTCGGTTGACCCCTCGATCGACTTGCCGATGAATGTTGGCATGCCGTCGACATTGATGGTTTTTGCTGCAATAATCGCTTCCATTGTTGCACCCTGATCGGCAGCAATCGCATCTGTAACGAATTGATCCAAGCAGAACTGCAAACGCGGGTTCCGCGGGGGCGGAGCCGCCTCTGACAAGAGGGTAGAGCGGTTGGGCAAATAGTTCACCAAAGGTGGGTAAAGGCCCACAATCACCAATGCGATCAACTGCAATGTGATAAAGGCCACAACGCCGCGATACATCTGAATTGTTTTCACAACCGCAGGAGCCACGCCGCGCAGATAGAACAGCGCAAATCCAAACGGGGGTGTCAGGAAGGATGTTTGGATGTTCAAACCAATCATAACACCCAACCAAACTGCGGTGATGTTTGCGGTTGGATCCGCCAACAAAATGGGGGCCACAATCGGCACAACCACAACCGCAATTTCGATGAAGTCGAGAAAGAATCCAAGGATGAAGATCACCAACATAACGATGGCAAATTGTGCCCAAAAGCCACCAGGCAAACTACTCAGAAACTCTTTTACTATCTCTTCACCGCCAAAAGCGCGAAACGCCGAAGTAAGCATCGCTGCACCCAGCAAGATAATAAATACTAATGCCGTTGTCTTTGACGTTTCTAACATAACGTCATTCAAAATATCGTCGACTTTTAGTACTCGGACAAAGCTCCACCCAATGCCGACTAGTAACCCTGCGGTACCAAACAATCCAATATATATCCCTAAGAAGTCCTCAGCTGTAGAAGCCGCCTTAATGTTCATGTCAAAGTTGGATATTGCTACGCCCAGAATAATTAGCGACGCAACTACAATTATTGCCGGTGTATATCTACCGGAGTTATCCGGTATCGTTTTGTAACCAGCCATGACAGTAGCGCCTACGGCCCCGATTGCACCAGCTTGATTAACTGTCGCTATCCCGGCAATGATAGAACCCAGGACCAAGATTATAAGTGCGAGTGGTGGTACTAGTGTAATCGCGACTTTTATGTAGAACGCATTGTTGAAACCTTCATCATTTTCAACTGCTGGAGCATTTTTTGGAAATAGTAGAGAGTAACCGAGAATATATGCCATGTAGATCAGCACCAATAATATCCCTGGCACCAGTGCACCTAAAAACATCTCACCAGCGCTTGTTGATGTTACATCAAACACGCTGGGCATCGAAATTTCGCCAGTAATCTGTTTGTGTAATGCTTTTCTCATGGCTCCAGCCTGATCCGCCGCTGATGCTAGTTGATCCGCCAGAATGATTAATACTATTGAAGGTGGAATTATTTGACCCAACGTTCCAGATGCCGCGATCGTGCCTGTGGCAAGACTTGGTGAGTAATTATTTCTAAGCATTGCCGGTAATGAAATGAGACCCATTGCAACAACGGTCGCGCCAACAATACCCGTAGTCGCGGCTAGAAGCGCCCCAACAAAAACTACCGAAA
>Ga0213864_10001349_pt1 | contig 11052 bp, 6 predicted proteins | sample PICome_5_FD_160078 | JGI IMG/M metagenome (GOLD analysis project Ga0213864, IMG submission 160078) | Coastal seawater microbial communities near Pivers Island, North Carolina, United States - PICO247 | ecosystem: Environmental > Aquatic > Marine > Coastal | place: USA: North Carolina | collected... | reverse complement strand
CTACGCCGTCACCAAAAATAAAGACTGAAACGATAGAGCAGCAGAAACAACAAGAAGAACAGCAACAACTGCCCTCATCATCGCATGCCCACATAAAGAAGAAAAAGAAGCTTGTTCCAATTAAAACTGCTGTGCCAAAATCTACAAAACCTCACCGAGTGACCTCCAGTAGTCAAAGATCTTATCTCCTCCGTGGATCAGAAACACAGGGCAGCCTTGTAGAGTATTATACTGATTCTTCCGTGACTGAATATCTTGCATATTGGACACCACCATCTGGAAAAACAATACCCAAATTCAAATTTACACAAAATTGGGGAAAAAGTGAAATTGTTAATGCTGCAACTCAGGGAGATTTACGTGGGAAGCGTGCCTACTTCTCGGGGATATGTCAATGGATACGAAAGGCCAAGTCATTCAATGGGTCATTTCGATTCTGTAACCATATTCCTGGATGGGAATGTGACATGTATATCTTTCTACAAGAGGCAGTGGATGGAATACAAACTGTCCTGGTAAAAGATGGACAAACATTCCCCTCTGGAAAGGCAGAGGGCGTAGCAATTGTTCCGAGAGGGGCTGACTTTTTGTACTATGATCCAAGATTTCAATGTGGTATTAATAAATGGGTGTCGGAGGGATCTAAATTGGGATTTGCCACAAAGCTCGATGTGAGGCCTGGATGTGCATATCCAACCTCAATCGTGAGTCATCCATCGATTCTTGGTGGTCTTAGGGGTTCAACAGTGGATGGCGATTCAGATGATGGCAAGTCAGAAGAAATGCCAAATGATCAGGTAGAAGAGGAAGAATCTGAACAAAGACGAACGTCACGTATGACTATAGGCACTTCTGTTTATGTTAGAGATTCTCATTACTCTTGGATCCCAGCGACAATTGAATCTGAGCCTGATGAAAAAAAGAAAGTCAAAGTAACAGTAAGATGTCCCAGCGACTGGGAGGAATACACTACAATTCCAAAAGGTGGCGAGAAAGAAAGAATGAAACGAGAACGTATGATTAGTCTTTCGGATTATTCCAATGAGGAATTACCAATACAAAATTTAGAAGCAGATGGAGTGTCCACGGCTCGCAAAAATGATATGGCCGATCTTGCAAACTTGCACGAGGCTGCAATTTTATATAACCTCAAAGCGCGACACTCAGATGGGAACCCATACACAAGAGTTGGAGACATTATGGTAGCTGTGAATCCATTCCAGTGGATAGATGGATTGTACTCAGAAGAGAAACGATCATTCTATGCCAAGAATTTGATATGGCAAACATCGTCTGGTGGCGGAATGCGATCGTCTCAGCTCCTTGCGACAGCAGCGGCCGAGAAGCAAGCGTTGGGGTACGAATATGAAAAATTGGGCATCAAGCCACACGTGTATGAAACATCGTCCTTATCATATCTGGGTTTAGCCATGGATAAAAGTGACCAAACCATTCTTGTGACTGGAGAGTCGGGTGCTGGTAAGACAGAGACGATAAAGATCGTCATGAATCATTTGGCTACCGTGGAAGGTACGAGATCTGAACCATCCAACTTGAGCAGATCAACAAGCAGTGAACATGGAGCAGGTACGGTGGAAAGAGTCTTACGCGCCAACCCCCTCTTTGAAAGTTTTGGTAATGCCAAAACTCTGCGCAATGATAATTCATCTCGATTTGGAAAGTTTACACAACTCCAGTTTGACTTAGAAGACCGTGATACAGCCCAACGTGAAGGCAGACATGTACCTATTTGTGAACTTGCTGGGTCAAAATGCATCACATATTTACTAGAAAAATCTCGTGTAGTTAGTGTGAGTGAGGGGGAAAGAACGTTCCATATATTCTATCAACTACTCGGAGCACCCGAAGCTGAAAAAGAGAGGATATGGAAAGAAGGCCTTGTCGGTTTTGACACCTCTGATTTTGCTTATTTGAGGAACGTTTCACCCGACAGCATTGATGGTCTCGCAAGTGGTGATAACTGGTCTGAAACAGTTGAAGCTCTATCCATGTTTGGTATCAATGGTGATTTATTCCTTCATGTAATGAGAGCTCTTTGTGTGATTTTACAACTAGGCAACCTCACCTTTGGCATGAAAGTAGTCGAAGGCGAGGAACGCTCCACCATATCTTCACCAGAAGTGCTGGCTAAGTTATCTAACATCATGGGGGTACCCGGGGAAGACATAGAAACAGCGTTGACGAAGAGATCATTCAGCATGCGTGGCGAGGAAGTCACAATAGCACTAAAAGATAACGAAGCGAAAGATGGATGTGACGCATTGGCAAAAGAGGTGAGTGTGTTTACTTCTCTATGATTTTTTGGCCTTGTCTTATACGTCTCTGAAATTTCTCATCATATATCAACTTTTGTTGACAGATGTATGCCAGAGTGTTTGATGTACTTGTCGCAAAGATCAACGAAAGGACCGAGCCAAGAGGTTCACCAACCTATGGCGCTGAGTACGGTACAATTTCACTGCTGGATATATTTGGGTTCGAAAGCTTCAACGTAAATCGATTTGAGCAACTTTGCATTAACTACGCAAACGAAAGGTTACAACAAAAGTATGTTGGTGATAACTTCCAAGCAATCAAGTCTGAATACGAAGCAGAAGGGATCAATGTCTTTGATTTCTCTTTGATCGACAACTCTCATGTTATGGAACTCTTAGAAGGAAAACTTGGCTTGATTACACAACTGAACGAAGAGTGTGTGAAAAAGAATGGCGAAGATGAAAACTTTGTCTACAAATTCAACCTTGTGAATAGTGATTCAAGCTCTCTCATTCAGAACCCTCTTCATCGAAACTATGAATTTGCTGTTCGACACTACGCAGCACCTATCAAGTATGATGCACGAAAGTTTATTGAGAGAAACCTGGATAAAATCCCACCTCTACTTCTACAGTGTGCAATGAAAAGTACAAACCCACTTATTCGTGATGAATTTCAACAATTGTTATCTAAACAAGAACAACCCAAGTCTGGAGGACCGAAGAAAAGGTCGGAGGCAACGAAGCATTTTGTTCTGACGAAGTTTAGGCAGCAGTTGTCTTCTTTGATGTCTCTCATTGAGGAGTCAAGAACACGGTATATTCGATGCGTAAAACCAAACAAAAGTATGCTACCAAAGATTATGGATCATACCCACACCGTCTCTCAATTAGAAAGTGCAGGTCTTGTTACCGCAATTATTATATCAAGGGAAAGCTTTCCAAACAGACTTTCTTACGAGCTTGTGTTAGAACGGTTTAGATTTCTATCCTACATGTTTGACAGCTGTCAGCTAGGATGTGGTGACATTAAAAAAGATGCAGAAACACTCTTGAGCAATCTTTTGAAGGGGGTTTCATCGGAAACACACTCAGGCAAAGTGAAAGCGTTTGCATGCGGGAAGACTAAGGTTTACTTTCGAGCTGGTGCATTAGAAATAATAGAAACAATACGCCAAGAGCACTACGCAAAAGCAGCTGTTAGGCTCCAAGCGTGGATTAGACCAATTCTGTTGAAACAGAATTATCTAAAAGCAAGGCTGGGCATGGTCTTGTTACAGAGCGAAGTTCGCCGCTTGATTGCTTCAAAGGCCTTTACAAAGAAAAGGCGAAGCGCTTTGGTGATGCAGTGCTTCGTTAGAAAGACTCTTGCATTCTTAGAACTTACACGTCGGCGAGAAAATCACGCTTCGACTGTCATCCAAACTACATGGAGAGGAATGAAACCTAGGGTTGAGTTCAGCATTATACGCTCGCAAATCATAAGAATCCAGAGCGTCGCTCGGATGTTGATGGGTAAAAAGGCTCTCTCTATTAAGAGAAAAGAGAGAGAAGATCAAGACGCAATGGATACAAGAATGAACATTATTCAGCAAAATTTTGACGATGCAACTACTGTCAATGGTGGAGGAACTGTCTTTAGCGTTGACGAAGGACTCCTGGAGGAGGTAGAAACCATGTTTGAATTCTTACGGAAAGAAATTGTCGTTCTCCGCAAGAAGAATACAAAGCTGAAAAAAGAACTTGCGGAGTCAGAGTCAGATAAACGAGAAATATTCAATCATGCAAGTGGCGTCGACCATGCCCTCGCTCTATCCAAGATTCGTAACGATCAAATGTCAAAGACGAACATGACTTTACTTGATGACAACAACAGACGTAGGAAAGAGAGCAACAAATTGAAGATTGAGCTCAAGACGCAGCAAGAAGCTCACGAGGCACAGCTGCAGGATATGCGGGATGAATTTGACAGAGCGTTGAGGTATCGTGAATTGGAGATGCAATCACTGCAGTTGAATCTGCAAGAGCTCACATCTCAGCATGAGCATGAATTAGAAATGCTCAGACAAGACAGCGAAAGAAAGCAGGAAGAACATTACAATCAGATCGCACGGCTTCATGATGAAGTGAAATCAACCCAAAATACGCACGAAGATTACTTGTCGAAGTTAATGAACGTTCTGGAAACTACTGGGCGCCCAAGCGTAGTTGCTGCCCCCCCAATCGATGTTGTACGCGAAAAAGATATAGAAATTGCTCAATTGAAAGAGGAACTGGCACGCCTTCGTGTCTCTTCGACCACAGCGGGGAGTAATGGAGGCGTAGATGACACTGGGAAGCAAGAAGCAGTCAAGGCTATGAAATATATCGTGAAGAAGAACCGAGAGCAAAGGAAGCAGCGTCTCCAGAACACCGAGGCTATTGCAAAAGACTTCGAAGAAAGTCTGTCATCAGGAGATACGTCAAGAACACGAAGCCTCATTCAATCTCTGACTGAAGCACTGCATGCTGGGGAGAAGTCAAACAGTCGAATGGACCGTGAAATGGTGAACATGATTGAAAACACAACATCATATCTTCCTGGCAACAGCAGCATCTCCTCAGCAACTGATAACAATCTTCGTGCTGAGAACGAGAAATTACGTCGCAAATTGACCAAGAAGACTTGTAAGCATTGTGGCCACAGAAGAAACAAATCATCCGTGGAAGCTGGTGAAGGTTTGGACGAAGAAACATGATAGGAAGAACTCCGTTCCCTAATTTAGTACTACTCTTGATTTAGTAGAAAATCCTCTTCTTGTGATGCCTCTTGAACACGCAAGGAAAATAGAAATTCGGCCATCTCCATGCGGAGTTGTTCAGCGTCACGCCTGCCACAATATCCCCTATAAACACGCTGCAGATAAGTTGCACATAAATTCAAGTATGCAAGAGCCAGGGCCTCCTTTTGTTTGTCCTGTTTGATTTTCTTTACTCGTTTCCTACCCAGATGACCACGATACATTCGTTGCACAGTAGAAGCTAGCCTGTTCATAGCCAGCCTCTTTTTAGCTTCCCATTCAGTTATTCTCTTCTCCTCCAAGCGCTCTCGTTCTTTTCGCTGCCGAATTTTCTCCTCGCCGTTTTTGGCTTTGCGCATGAAGTAATCAATCTTCTCTTGTCGTGCAACAGCGTTTTTATGCTCCTCAATCATTTTCCTTCTTTCTTCCGAGATTGGTTGGCCTCGCGAGGATATATCGTAAGCCTCTTTTTGTTGACGAACAAGATGTAATGCCCTAAAATACTGTTGTTTGAAACACGGAAGTGAGTATCATGAAAAGAACTCTAGTGCCAAGTCTGTAGCACATTAGAGACATCCGCGACTTACCGAAAATGTCAAACAAAAAAGTCCATACTTGGTGGTGGTTTGCATGGTTTCAAGTTTTGCCTTCTGCTCTTCCTTTTGCGACGACGAATTCAAAGCAGCAGCTACTGCATTTGAATGGGTTTGCACAGTATTTGCTTTGGCAAGCAAGCTCCCGCGTTGCACAGACGACGGCTGTATTTGTAAAGTAGTGGTGGATGACTCTTGCAAAGATGATTGACCGAAGTACCAACCATCTAGCATCCATTGAAGAACATCGTCAATAACTTGAACTGTCATAAGAGCTCCAAGGTGCTTATCACGCTCTCGTTCAAGGGCGGCAATTGCGTCATTACGGCTTAATGCTACAGGGAAGCCGTGAATACTCGTGACTGTAATTTCTTCCTCGTCGTTAGCAAGGTACGCGTCGTGTAGTTCCTTGTCAACACGAGCCACTTTGATCTGCTGAGTGATCGTTTGTATCTCTTTTGATATTACCTTCTGCCTATCATCATTTGCATTCTGTATTTCACGGAACAAAGCCTTTCTTCGCATTGCAAGGGCATCTTCATCACAGAAAGGAGTCCATCGACACCCATTTTCAATTTTATCAGCAGCACAATAATTGTTATTATTTGAACTGCGGTGTCTACTAGCGGTGTTGTTCGTAGTCGTTGTCGTTGTCGTTGCTTGGGACATTACCAGCTGATCTATCTCAGTGTTCAATGATCGTACGTAATCATCGGCGTCGTAGGATTGCTCAACCTTATGCAAGAGTATACTTTCAACTTGCAAGTTGTTGGGACGATCAGATGACATCATTGTAGCATTGATTCTGTCAATCTCTGCTAAAAGTAGTTTGCATCTTGCGTCAATGTCCCCTTCATGCAATACTGCCGCATTGTTGGTGTAGCTGGAGTCAACGATTCCGCCGAACCTCGACCTATGGCTGCCGCCATTGATAGGCATTGTGATCGGTGGTCTAACTGCCGGTGGCAGGTAAAAATGCTAAAAAGAAAAGTGAAGCTTCTTGCAGTTTTTTTCGATAAAAAAATTCTTTTCGAATTTTCGTCCAATTTCTACAGCGCCCCATCAATTGTAGAAGTCATCAAGACGCCCCTAACACATGACTCTTAACGACGAAAATCCAAACTTGAATCAATATTGGTACAGCGAACGAACTCGAGAAACCCTTTGTACCGCGATACGAGAGAGTATCTCGTTGAAAGGTGGATCGGAAGCAAGAGTAGCGTTTCTCTCTACACCATCGCTGTATTTTACCCTATCCGATGAAGAACGAAAACAGTGTACCTTGTTGGACTACGACACAACATTATCATCACAAAACTGCAAGAGCTACGTGTTCTACGACTTTAATTATCCAGCTTCAATCGACGCAAATCTGCGAGGGTCGTTTGACGTCATTGTGATTGATCCACCTTTTATTTCGCCATCTGTCTGGAAGAGCTATGCAATCACAGTATCTCTGTTAGCGAAGGAGGGGGCACATATCATTTGCACCACAGTAGCGGAGAACGAGGCGTTGCTGGAACGTCTTTTCATGTGCCAAAAGACCAATTTCCAACCTTCTATCCGGAATTTAACCTATCAATACAATACTTATGCTAATTTTGAGTCCAGCGCCTTGTCAACAACTAACGCGGAGCTTGAGTAAGATGTAGTGTACCATATGCTCAATAAAGTAGAACTATTACACTATTGCTGATAGTCTTTTCATTGCCTGTTCCAGCAATGGAACCAATTGCATCACGCGAAAATGGGGATAACAATTGGCCTCATATGTTACAGATATTGGATTATTGTCTTTCTTCATTGGCAATGATTCTTGCAAATTATTATTGTCCACACCAAGTAACTTTGAAGATGGGATTCCTACTTTGCACGAGTTACTCGATGAATCACCTTTCAATGGACACTTGGTTTTCCAGTTTGCTGTCATATCTGGTGATGTGGTCTTGGCGTGAAGTAAAAATCCTTCAGTAACTTCTTCTACCCTCCGCTCAAACGGCGACCTCTCCATAAAACGTGGCGTATCCAAGTCAGGATGATCAATAATCTGTCTCGTCGCTACAGGGTAATGTACAAAATGGTTGAGAACGAAGGCAGGACGATAAATTTGTTTCTTTGCTCTCCAAGCCCAAGCGGGTTTTGGGTGTGTTGTCGGTTCGCAATTATATGTTTCCATATGTGTTCTTGTCCTGCTCATCATGAGACAGTTGTTCTCAACGCCTTTGCAAGATGGTGTAGATTTCCCATCATAAGGTACCGTTAATTCTGCATTAGGAAGCGCCCTTGTCTGAAAGAAGCTCAGTATTTGTGTATCCTTTTCATTTGCTGTTATATGATGAAGCAAGTCGCGTATATTCTCCCAATTGCCAGTAGGTATCAAGTATTCGTCTACATCCAATGTTGCCATCCAGGTTGTATCTTTGCCATATCTTGCTCTGCACGAAGATTCAGCAGCATATTGACTACTCCTTTCACCAGGATTTGAGTGCATAGGTCGATTGTTGTTACAAACTCGATGCGGCCATGGTATTCGCGACACAAGATTCTTTGGAAATTTATTTGTTACTGTCTCAAGTGTTTTGTTGCTCAAACTTGTATCTGAGTTATCGTATACATATAAGTGATCAAATTTAGCAATCTCGGTGTGGTAAGTCAGAAATTCAAATAGACGGTCTTCAGATGTATCTGAACAGAAGAGGAGGACGAAGCAAGAAGCATGTTGGATAAATGAAGCCCAAAAGAAAGTTAACTTCTCTTCTCTCAATATGGCAGTCCTTCAAAATTCTAACACTCACCTGTCATTGTCGTTTGCCCTCGCGTAGAAAAGTCTCGAGCAACCCATACGCAACCAACTAGGAAATGCTTCTTCTCTTCTCCAATGCTAGATGGCTTGGATTCTAATACCACGTCATTGTGTAATGCAGATGCATCACCTTCAACATTTATCCGTTCATCAACTTTTGGAGGATTGCAGATTGGAATATTAGCCCATCGACCACTAGCCTCTACAAGAGGAATAATATTCGCATCATCATCACCCCATACAACCTTTGGATCAAAAGACGATGAAACACCTGGGATACCAAAACCTTCTCGAGATCTCCGAACAGGAGTCCGTATTGGGACTAAATCGAGATAGAGAGATGGTATCGAGTTTGTCACTGACTGACCTGATGCAACTATATTGACAAGACTGATGCCGTTGGCATCAGAGAGTTGAGGAACTGGGCAGCGAATCTGGTACACTGCGTTCCATATTTGCTCATCATGACCCTTTTCTATTGATGTAAGCATCGCCTTACTTCCCTTCTTTCTGTAATTCAAATGTTCTGGGTTGTAAGAATACGTGCTTAGCGTCTCACCAAGTACAACTTGATTAAGATCAGCATCGACTGTATGGAACCTACAGATAAACTTCGTTGCTTTTCCATCTTCGTCAGCTTCATCTACAGACATTGCAATAGCATACCGCGGTGTACCACCAGAATGAAAACCACTTCTCGGCTCTGTTTGATTGTCTAAAGATAGTCTCTTTACAGGTACAGGTTGCATGTTACCAACCTGAGGCTCTAAATTCTCCAAATCAAGTTGGAATAAGTTTGGATCAGTGTTACATCTCCGTTTGTTGGAGATTATAATTTCAATGTTGGACCCAGAATTAGATGGAAAGACATCTGCGATCCAAGGAAGAAATGGATCAGCATCCACTGGACAAACTCCTTTGATACCGGTTGTGGTGCCATTGGCAAGCTCCCAACGCTTATGATACATTGGTTCCTTTCGAAATACATTTGCTCCAAAGTAATAATCCAGTGCAGGAGAATGAGATGTGGGCAATATCCACTGTGCCCCGTTTCCAAAGCATGCACCAACGTTCTTTGCATTATTTGTTTGAGAGTGAATTTGTTCGTATGGATATTTGACAAGAGTTAGATCTTCTGGAGTTTGCATCCGCCTCTTCATTTTGCCCGATGATGCATCTATTGATAGCGGTGGTTCCAAGTAAGCACTTAAGATTAGTTGCGGGTATCCTGTCTGAGATAGCAGAGATGATTGCACATTTGACAAAAAGTCTCGATCAATGATCTGACTGAGAGAAAATTGCGTATAGTTCTTTTCACCAGCAGCTGTAGTTTCAGTTGGATACTTGCTGCCAGATAGGAATCGCTCCAACCGCATTGCAATGATATCATGCCGTTTGTTCAAGTGACGAGGATCATGAATATCGATTGTGGAGTCACCAGTAAATGAGTTGTACATTGATACCCAAATAAAAATATAGCATATGCAAAGATAGACTCCTAGTATAGAGAGCACTGGAATCAAGGCAGGATAGCACTCATTTCGGAAGATGCTGCTGAAACGATTAGTCTCGTGTCGTTTAGATCTCACCCGTAAATGGTGATAATTTTGTGTAGCGGCGGCACCCACAGCAGCTTTCCGCTTACTCCTAGAGTTGCTTTCCATCATTCATCATCTATGCGCCATCGATTTCGAGGAGCAGCATGATCTACATATTATGCTGAACCATTAGCCTACTACCATTAGCTCTATTGCTATTGCTTTAATGGCCTTCGCATTTTTTTGACATGTGACATGCTGTGACTTGCAAACTCCCCATCACTTGTGTGCTCCAGCTCCATCCAACTACCTCCAACACAATAATCGATCCCACATCCCACCATTCAGCACCAATAAGAAGTAGTCGAAGGAGGTCAATAGTTGGTACTTATTCAAGCAGAATGGACTTCTCCACAGTCGAACGTGCCCTATCATCTCTCTCTCGACGCCAGCCGGCTTTACCAGATGAGGTGCTTAATCTCTCAAACGATATGTTGAGGATGTTGCAGGCGGAAAGTGAGGAAGGAAATAATCTTGCCAAAAATGACGAATATGCACACAACATTGTCCGCTTGATCGAGTTTGGTAATGATAAAGGCAGCGGGGCCAATGTGAGCGAAGGATCAACATCAGTTCGTTGGGAACCGCTAGCAGTGGGTCTGCGTCTAATTGTGGATTATCTAGAGAAGCGCACCATCGAGCTCCCACAGAGTGCCATGGCAGCAACAGACGAGGCCGGTGATTATGATGATGAAGATGAGGGGACAGGGTTGGGTACGGGGGGAGGTGGTGTCTATGCGGAAGGTCCGCGTATTCCAAAAACAGCAACTGAATCAAATAATGATGCTGCTAACAGTGGCTCTGCAGTTATCAAGAAAGAGTTGCCCCCCACTTCATCATCTCCTGTTTTTCACCTCATGACGGAACTACCCGACATTCTTAACGCTAATGTAGAGCATGCTGAGCCAAGAGTACGCTCCCTTGTTGCCCAAGCGGTTGGTGCATATGCTCGATATGCAACATCTCTGTTGAACTGGCTGGAAACTACTTCAAATATGAATA
>Ga0213864_10001347_pt1 | contig 11092 bp, 5 predicted proteins | sample PICome_5_FD_160078 | JGI IMG/M metagenome (GOLD analysis project Ga0213864, IMG submission 160078) | Coastal seawater microbial communities near Pivers Island, North Carolina, United States - PICO247 | ecosystem: Environmental > Aquatic > Marine > Coastal | place: USA: North Carolina | collected... | reverse complement strand
CAAAAATTTGCTGTTGACCATCATTTAATATTACTCCAATAGATGTTCCAGTTAGTTCAATAGGACCTATTGATAGTGTTTGACCATTACCTATTCCAAATCCTAAAAATGAAAGATTAACCTCTAAAAATATAACTGAAGGTATTGCGAGAATCACCCTTGTAACAATAGTCCCAAGCGCGTTTGGTAAAATATGTTTAAATATAATTCTTCTATCCGAGGACCCAAGAGTTCTCGCAGCCAGAACATATTCAGAACCTTTGTATCGATAAAATTGAAATCTTGTTACTTTTGCCGCACCTATCCATCCATCATATACAACAAAAATAAACAATGCTAAAAATCCGGGGCCAATAAGAACGGTAATAATACCTATCATTGTAATTTGAGGGAAACTTCCCCAAATATCTGTGAACCTTTCCATCAATATATCTACTTGCCCTCCATAATATGCTGATGTTGCGCCCCAAATGATTCCTATAATTATATTAAATAATGTTGCTAAAAATCCTAGAAGCAATGAGGTTCTTAAACCTAACCAAATTAATACAAATAAGTCTTTTCCAAAGACATCTGTTCCAAATAAAAAGTATGGTGTGCTCTCGAAGCCCAAAGTATACCTACCATTCATTTGAACTTTATAATTTACATACTCTCTACCTGCAATAATTATTCTATCAATACTAGTAACTTTTGAAATAGGAAACCCTTCATCAAAAGTCCATGAATCAGGATTTTCAGGGTCAAGAGTAATACTTTCTTCCATACCTGGATTATCAAGAAGTATTGTATTATATTCGTTTGCACCTATGGTTTGAGGTTGATCTGAAAATAATGCTCCATAAAGATCATATTTAAATGATGATACTGTCATTTCTGCATTGAGCCTCAAAAACAAACCATTTTCAACTTGACTATCAAAAACGAAGGTAAAGAAGGTTGATAATTCATAGCCGGAATAATTCTTAATTCTCTCTTCTGATATTTTGTCGACTATATCCAATGATTCAATAACTACTTTTTCTTTTCCATTTGAACTAGATTCATTTAATACATATTTTAAAACAATATACCCAGATGAAAAGCTTTCTAAGTTAGAACTCGAAAGCGATGCTTTACCCTCTTCTGAAATAACTCCCAATAAAATAAGTTCATCGTCATCCCACCCTATCAATGAGGATGTAGAACTGTACTTAGAAAAATATACTTCTAGTTTACCTTTTTGATCAATAGAGTCTATCTCAATTTCAATTATTTGATTTTCAAAGAGTGAGATTCTATCTGGTGATACGACAGAATATGAAATCTTGTTTGTATTTACATAAAGTTCATTGAGTCCGCCAACAAAAAGTGGACTTCTATCATTACCAATGACAACTTGGTTTTCAAGAGATGACATATCTATATATTCTTTAACAAAACCTAATGTTGGATAGCCAAGACCTGTTTCAGGATCAATTGTATCACGATCAATTGGCTGATTCTTAAACACTTTTGTACCATCAAAAATTCCCAAGTTTTCTAGAATTGGAATACGTGGAGGTAGAGTTGATAATTCTGAATTTGTTTGAGCGTATAATCTTTCTGGTGTTAATATTGGAACAAAAATAGACAGAAGAATCATTATAAAAAGAATAATTGATGCAATCACATTATATTTATTGACTGTAAACCTTAACATTGCATCTTGAAAATAAGATAGCTGTTTTGTTTTTAATGGTTTATCCTTAAGTCTATCATTTTCTTGGACTAAAGAGAACATGTTTTTATCGTATTTTTTTGACATTATTTTTTTGCTCCCATTCTAATTCTCGGATCTATTATTCCATAAGATAAATCAACAATTAAAACTGCTATAAGGCCAATAATGCCGTAAAATGCACTAGATACCATGAGTACGTTATAATCATAATTTCCTGCAGACAAAGCTTGCAGAGTAATTCTTCCAACTCCAGGAATAGAATATACTTGTTCTAATATAAATGAACCACTTAGTAATCCTGCAAATGAGCCAATTATTATGGGCAACATTGGAACCATTGAATTTCTTATTGCGTGTCTTACTACCGCTTGTCTATATGATAAACCTTTAGTTTTTGCAAGTTGTAAAAATTCAGAAGTAAGAACCTCTGATAATTCTGCCCTCAATAACCTTGTAAGACCTGCGATTGCAGGTAATCCGGCTGCAACAACTGGAATGATATATCCCGAAGCAACTCTTGCCGCCGACTCTAACTCAATTATGGGAAAAAGCGCAGGAAGAATCTCTAGTTGATATCCAAAAACAATTTGAAGTAGAAGAACAAAAACTAATGCGGGTAGAGAAATAAATACCATAATCAAGACTTGCATTAAATTATCAATCCATGTATCTTTATTTAGTGCTGCAAGTATACCAAACAAAAATCCAAAAGGTATATAGAAAAGAAGTGTGAAAAAATTTAATCTAAATGTTAAAGGAAATCTATCTGAAATCAGAGAAAAAGCAGGAGCATTAACCCTAACTTTACTTGATGTGCCCCAATTGAAATCTGTTAAAACATTTGTTAGCCATGTCATATACTGATCAAAAATGGGAACACGACGAAAAACTTTATATATTGTAGAGTCACTTACAGGATTTACAATAAAAATTGTTTTATTAATTCCTTCCTCTAAAGCAATTTCATCTTCTACTTTTCTAACATCTTCAGGATTATTTAAATAATAAATTTCTAATGTGTAGTAGCCATCATTATATTGTCGTGTAAGCCAAATATCTCTTTCATCATTTTTTGATGGTGGAAACTCCGGAGCAAGCTTTAATAAAACAAAAGTTATTGTTAAAGTTGTAAAGAGTATAATAAAAACCCAAACCAGTCTTTGAATTATATAATTTATCATTAAATAGTCACCTTTTATTTTTATATTATTATATCATAAAAACACATTCAGTGCCATTGAAAACATTTTCATAAAAAGAAAAAGTTAAATTTCCTGTAAAAAAAAAAAAGGCCTATAAATAGACCTTTTTCTTTTTTTTAAATCAATTTTTTATGCACCTGTATACAACCAAGCGAAACCAACATAATATCCTTGATACTCAAGTACTACATATGCCTCAGTAGGCCATGCTTCCCATTGAGTAGCATAAACACTTGCTGTTACTCCCGCAGGCACACCTAGTTCTGCATAAAGAGCTTCTAATGTAGCATATGAAGCATAATAGTCAGCAACACCTGCTAAAGCATTAAGTTCTGCTAGAGTTAACGGGCTTTCACCAATTGAACCTAATGTGTAATTAGGGTTGTGTAACTCAACAGCTTCTTTAGGTGTAGTTGCAAGTTGAGTATTTGAGTATAATCCAAATACAAGACCACCAGTATCTTCAACTACTATTAAGTAGACCTTACCAGAAGCACCTGTAACCATATATGCTGTCAATGAAGAAACTTCAGCTGCAGTAGCTAAGTTTTCTAAGGTATCTCCTAAGAAAGCTTCAGCCATAGCTTTACCATCAACTTGCGCTGTAATTTCATCGCCTGACATTTGTTCATCAATTACAGTTTGAGCGCTAGCTGCGAATTTAAGTGAATAGTATAATTCAAATTCACCAAATGTATCTGAAACTACCATTAAGTAAGTTTTACCAGAAGCAGTAGTTGCAATGTAAGCTGATAGAGAATCAACACCAGCAGTTTCTGCTAGATTTTCTAGTGTATCACCTAACATGAGTTCAGCGGTAGCTTTACCTTCAACAGATGATACATATTCCTCTCCTGCTTGGTCTAATTTTGCTTTCATTAAAGCTTCAGGATCAGTCCATTGAGATTGTTCAACACCATCACGAATGTATACTTTACCGTTAAGCGCTTCAACAAGAGCATTATATCCCCAAGTTTCATAAACAACTTCTCCATCTAAATTCGTGTAAGAAACAGGAATGTTAGCTGTAGTAGAATCTTTACCCCAGTTAAGGTTAAATCCACCACGGTTGTCATCTGCGAAAACATCTAAGAATCCAGGAGCATCTAATAACGATCCTGAGATACCACCAATACCTAAGTCGGTAGCAGCTTTCATCATGTAGTCATAGTAGTTTCCAGGGAATGCTACATCAGCAACTACAATATCAATTGAAACATAGTTTACATCATCAACAAGTAATGTTTCATATTGTTTTTCTAATTCAGCAATCATTGCCTGAGCTGCTGTGTTTCCACTTGAAGCATATGTTAGTGAAAGTTCAATAACTGTATAAGCTTCTGCAGTACCAGCAACATAATGACCTTCTGCAATACCTTTAGCTACTGCATCTTTGAATAGATCAAGAGCAGCATCAGGGAAGTATCCATTTGATTCACCACCAAATCTTGAGACAACTTCTGCACCCGCTTCACCAGTTCTAACACTTAAACCGGAGGAACCATCTAAAAAGTAAGTTGGTGCAAACAATGTGTGAGCTGGCAAGTAAGTTTTAACAACATCAACTGCAGCTTTATATCTATCAAAACCATAGAACAATGCTTGTCTAAATTCTAAGTAACCTAAAATCGGTTCTGGTACAAAGTTTGGATCAAGCCCAACTTCTGGATGATCAGCTATATATTGATCACGTTTTTCTTCTGTACCAAACAAGTTCATCATCAATCTCCATGTTGTCGCACCTGGCGATGTTTTAACTCTTGGATCTGCCAAGAACTCTTCAACTCTAGAAGCAGGAACTGACGCACTTTCCAATCTTCCAGCTAAGAACTCTTCAAATAATTGTTCTGAACCTGAAATAAATCTAAATTGTTGACCTGTGTAGAAATATAAATCTTTATCAACATAAGCCATGTTTTTCTTAACGGTAATCAACTGATCTGGTGTATAAACATCAAGATAGTAAGTACCGTTAGCAGCAACACTCATTGGATCACGTCCATAAGCAGCCTCACGCTCTTCATCAGTTGAACCTAATGATTCATATAATTCTTGATTTAGTGCTGCAAGGGATGCACCAGTAAATCCATATACTACATCAAACTCAGATTGTTGACTTAAGTATTCAAGTTGAATAGTATTACCATCAACTAATTTAAGTCCCACATTTTCCCAGTTGGAATCAGATGGGTCTGCAATAAATTCTGCAGCTCCTTTAATACCTTTAGTAACAAAGTCTCCACCTCCAGAAATCGCACGGAACCATTGTTGCTCCATTGCATATCTCCAAGTCCATAACCAGTCAGACGCATCAAGTGTTTCAAATCCTGCTGCAAAACCAGTAGTATCCATGTTTGGATGGAATGTCCATGTTAAGTCATCGCGAATTGGTATTTGCCATACAGTTGAATAATCCTTACCATTAATGGTTTCCGCATCAACTGCAACTGGAGCTGATTTAGCAAAAGATGGAAGAATTTCATATCCAGTTTTAGATGCATCAAAGAAAAATTCATAGAATCCACCAGTAAAGGTATCTATAAAATCACTTGATACAGAATCATCAGCTAGCCAAGGGTTGAATGTAGTCGGGTTTGTTGAGAATGAACTACGCCATGTGTACTCTCCCGCATTACCCATTTGACCTTGGAGCATTTCCACAGTTGAATCATCTTCGCTAAATTGTGAATAAGCTGTACCGAATCCTAATACACCGTTGTATTCTTCAGAGTAAAGTTGTGTTCTACTTGAGAACATAACACGAGATGCAGAACGATATAAAGGAACACCAGCAAATACATTTTCTAACATATATGATTCAGCAGCAGCAAATAACTTATCTTTTTCAACTCCATCTAGAAGGGATAAATTAACTCCTTCTTGATACTGAGCTAAAGGATAATTTTCTGGTGCTGGTGGATTTACAGTAACAGAACGGGTAGCAGTAGTGACATTACCAGCACTATCTGTAACCGTATATGTAACAGTGTATGTTCCAGCTACTAAATTATCAACTGTACCTTCATAAGTTATTGCAGATGTTAGGTCACCGTCTTCAGCGTCTGTTGCGGTAACACCAGCCATCGGATCAAACTCATCAAATACAGCCATTGAATGACTTGTCATCCCTGATAATTCAGGTGGCAAGTCTGCTTCGCCACAAGATGCTAAAAGAACTGTAGCGAATAATAGCATGAATAATCCTAATATTTTTTTAGAAATTTTCATTAAGTACTCTCCTTTTTTTTTATTATTAATTATTATACCAAAAAAAAAACCATTTCAAAGTTAAGTTGTTTGTTTTTCTTTTGAAAACGTTTTCTTAACTTGAAATGGCTCTAAATCAATAAAATTAATTGAATGCTGTCAATAAAGTTATTTCATCATAAAGTTTTTCAATATCAATCAAAATATCGGGTTCAATTCCATATTCATTATTTTCATAGATGTAGGGATCTTCTTCAGTGCCAGATCCAGATCGTGTAGCATTAATACTATTAGAACTCATTGTGAAAGATGTTCCACTAGGAAGTAGGATTGGTGTAATGGATGATGCGCCACCTCCAGATTTTAAACCAATCACAGTTCCTAAATTGTTAGCCTTAAAAATGGTGGCCATTGAATTTGCTGCACTAAAAGTTAGAGGCGATGTCAACAAAGCCCAATTTAAATGTCCATACGATGGGACGCCATCGATAATTACAAATGAACTGCTCTCGCTACCTGAAGCACCTGAAATTCTTGAAACCATAAATGGCTCACTTGTTACAAAACCAACAACTCTATACAAGGCACCTACATTCCCCCCCGTATTCCAAGTTAAATCTAACATTACGTTATCAAGATCTGGTGATTCATATAATATTTTGTCAAAGACCATTTCTAGATATACGGCACTATCACCTTCAATTAAATCTTCAAAATTTACTTCAAACGGCCATTCACTAAAATATGATTTAGGAATCTCATTCGCAATGCCGATGTGAAACAAACTGTTTTCTGTATCGTATGCCAACTGTACCATATAACTTTTTCCATCCAAATCATTGGTATAATATCCATTTTCTTTGGCCTCGATATTTGTTTCTTCAACTACATATGTGAATCCTGAATTAACAAGTTCTGCTGAATAATCATTTAGAACTCCTTGTCCATATCCCTTTATTAGCATATTCACTTGTCTGTAATCATTGTCTGATTCGTTGTAGTAAAATACTTTTGAATTTTGATCAAATGAACTGACAGGAATAGAAGGTAGAAAGTTGGTGTCAGTTAGTTCTAAAATATCTGAGACAATTGAATGATCAAAATTTTCCGATTCTTCAATATCTGAAGTACTAAATCCATTTAAGGTTATAACCACACTTTTTTTGGATTCATCTAAAAACCAGTAGTCTGGTCTTAGTCCGGAGTTGGCGTTCCAAGAATTACCTTCTGCTTCACCCCATTTTTCACCAATTGCATCATCAACATCTATAAAACCATCATAATACCATTTTTGAAATCTAGGGCCATAATAACTCAAATTATTTGTTGGTGGCCCCTCATCTAATGGGTCGTTAAAATATCCAGGATAATTATATGACGTATGAGGTTCATCTATATTTTTAAGTAACAGTTCTCTTAATGCAAGGTCAAATGTAGCAGGATCCTTTGATAATAGTCTTGAACCAAGCGGGTACATTAGTTCATAAAAATTTTCTATGACTAAAAGCTCTTTCAATCCATAAAAATATTCTAAATTAAACGCAAGCACATTAAAATTGTGGATGACTAAATCATTTGGAAATTCTTTACCGTTCATGTCTGACGTTTTCATATCTAAATATTCAGCACTATCCTCTTCTGGAGTACCGTATATACCGTACAATGTTACATTATTGTAATACACATTATAGTAACTTGATCCAGCAAACAATTGATTTACTGTGTAAAACGGCATCACTATTTCGCCCTCATGTACAACAATGTCTAAATTGAATTTATTTAAATCATAAATTACATCAGCACCTTCATTATAATGAGCGTTTGGATTGTCATAGTCATAAACTATATGTCTACCAAAATTAGTTTCAGTGGAATAAATGTAAGCCCAGTAAAATCCCGGATCGTTAGTGGTTAGTGTGTTAGCTTCTGCATCAATAATTAATTCTAAATCATATGTTTCATCTTCATCTTCATCATAATATTGATAAAATAGCGTAAGTACATTTCCAGCAGTTGTTGCTGTCATATCAAGATCTGGATCGATAAAACCTTCTAACAAAGCAAAAAAATCTTGAACTTTGACATAAGGAACGTAACCGCCCTCTTCGTAATACAATGTCAATTCTCCGTCATCTACAGAAAATTCAGTAGTAGTGTTTTCAAATGGAACAACTCTTGCAGCTTCAATAATGACTGGTTCTACAGGTTTAAGATCAACTTCAAAAGTAGCTGATACTGATGCATTTCTAAACTTAAATGTACCAGTATATGATGCTGTTAAATTTTCTACTCCATATGGCAAGGGCAACAATACACCTTCACTAGAAAGATAAGGCGAATTAGATCTCCAACTTACTAAAGATCGATATTTTTCTCCCCTTTTGATAAAATCTATTTCTCCCGGATTATTTTGAACCCACAACTTGTAAGCTTGTAGGTCTTCTCTAGCCTTATCCTCATCTGACAATTCAGTCTTAGGGGTGACAGTGATGGTTATTGTGACTTCTGATGAAAGACCTTCAGAGTCGGACACAGAATAAGTTACAGTGTAAATGCCCTCTGTATCTAAGTCAACAAGACTTGAATCAACTTCTATTTGGGCAGTAAGATCTCCATCTTCTTGATCTGATGCAGTTACTCCATTAAAAAAGTCAACCTGGGTACCTACTTCAACTGTTTGATCTAAAGCGCCCGCAATAGAAGGCGGTGAATTAGTTTCTACCTCTCCAGAACATGCTATAAGAAAAAGTAACCCAACGAAGGCAAAACATAACTTAATAAATTTGTTATTTTTCATATATATCCTCTATTTCTAAAATAATTTAGTTTCTATTTTAACCGATAAATTGTAAAAATCAAAGTATAAAATGAATTATCGAAAATAGTGTACAAAAAAAGCCTGAAAAAAATCAAGCTTTAAAGAACAAGTTGGTGCGGGTGACAGGATTTGAACCTGCACGCCGTAAGGCGCTAGATCCTAAGTCTAGTGCGTCTGCCAATTTCGCCACACCCGCTTATAAGATATTAATATTAAATTATGGCAGGCCCAGCTGGATTTGAACCAACGATCAGGGAGTCAAAGTCCCTTGCCTTACCCCTTGGCTATGGGCCTAATTTTTATGGGGCGGCCGATGGGAGTCGAACCCACCAATGTCGGGACCACAACCCGATGCGTTAACCGCTTCGCCACGACCGCCAGATCTTAGCGCAAACCTATTATACAATATTTTTTTCCTATGTAAAGGAATTTTACAGTTTTTTTAGCACGATTACTATATAATAAATATATAATTATTCAGGAGAAAAAAATGATTAAATGGATATGGAGAATCTTATATTTTATAGTAGTACTTTTTATAGGATTACAAATCTTTGGATTTGGACAAGTTCAACAGTTATCAACCTACTACAATGAAAATGCAAAAAACTCAATTAACTCTCCTAATGATTACATGATACATATGAATACTTTGTTGGGATTGAGTTATTTTCGTGAAGAGCCAAATCTTTTTGAATTCACCAGTGATACAGAGGAAGAAGAGTTTTCTGTTGTCATAAAAACTGTAGGTGCGCTATCTGAAGACTTAGGCGTAGACGGTTTTGCCATAATGGTTTATAACTTTTATAATTTTGATTCTGAAACCGAAAACAAGATTTTTAAATTAACAATTGAAATGGATGAAAAAACTTTTTTTTATGGTGGAGAATATCAATCAAGAAAAACAATAGTTTTTGATCCAGAAAAAAATTTTAGCTATGATAATCTCCCAATATTTTTCATGTTTGATTATTTAGGATTCAATTTAGATCCTGAAAATCAAGATTATGTAGAGATAAAGAGAATTGAACTCACTTTTGGATTAGTTGAAGGTGATGATTATATATTTAATGATCATTTTTCTTTTTTAGCAACAAAGGAGCCATCAAGAGCCGCAGCGACTCATAAATTCGAAAACTTTAATATAGAGGAATCTCAATACAATTTAATTTCAAATTTTGAGAATTATATACCAACCGAAGAGCAAATTGCATCTCTAAATCTAAATCTAAAAAAACCAGATATCAGTCAATACAATTACGTTTCAGATAGAATAAATATTGTATATATTATTTTTGTACTTTTTTTAACATATTTTCTGTTTTTTAATAAAAAATTAATTGAATATATAAAATCGAAATCAAAAAAAGAGAGTTTGAAACAAAAATCTAATACAATTTTTAAAGATTAATTTAACATTTTTTTATTGAATTTCAATTAAATTATGTTATACTTTTTTTACGTAGGGGTATGGTGTCAATGGTAGCACAGCGGTCTCCAAAACCGTTAGTGTGGGTTCAAATCCTGCTACCCCTGCCATATAATAAAAAAGTGCTCTTTATGAGCACTTTTAATTTTACGCATTAGTTTCTAAAAAATTAATTAATTTTGAGGGCTGAAATCCAACAAGAACATTTTCACCTTTAATCATGGCTGGAAAAGATTGAATATTAAATTTTTCTATTAATTCACCTACAACATCTCTATTTTGCTCTTCTTCCAATATTTCTATTTTATCTTTATATTTATTATTCAATGCTTTTTCTAAAAATAATTTTAGTCCATTACAATTCGGACAATTCTTTCTTGTTAATAATTTTATTTTCATGAGTTATCCAACTATTCTTTCTTTATTAAAAATGAAGTCTTGATCTTTTAAAGATTCTGATTTCATTTTTTGATATCCATTGCCCTTCATTGAAAAATTATCCATTGTTTTCGTTTCTGTATTTAGTCCATTTATAATGACTGGGTTAACTTCTTCCTGAGGATAGACTGGGTCAAATCCTAGGTTCATAAGTGCTTTATTAGCATTATATCTAACAAAAATTTTGACATCGTGAGAAAGTTCAACTGGATCATAAATTGACTCAACTAGTTCAGTTTGCTCTTTGTATAGTTTATGTAAAAGATTGAACATCCAGCCCTTTAATTCCTCTTTTT
>Ga0213864_10001346_pt1 | contig 11094 bp, 7 predicted proteins | sample PICome_5_FD_160078 | JGI IMG/M metagenome (GOLD analysis project Ga0213864, IMG submission 160078) | Coastal seawater microbial communities near Pivers Island, North Carolina, United States - PICO247 | ecosystem: Environmental > Aquatic > Marine > Coastal | place: USA: North Carolina | collected... | reverse complement strand
TGGGGTTCTTCAACTTCTATTCCGGTAATTACTCTAGACTCTTCTGGTTTTGTAGATTCAATGGGTACCGTATCGGTAGCTGGTGTATCATCTACAACGTGGGATTCAACTGGATCTACATTTACAATTAGTACTGCTGATGGTGGATCATTTGCTACTCAAATCAATACATTTGGTGATATAAAGATTACTAGTGAATTTGATAGCACTGGTTATCTAGACATTGAACATAATACAATTGGTAGAACTTATGGTCCTAGACAAAATGTTCCTGCAGTTAATGAAGCTGATAGTAATGGTGACCAAGTCATTAACCTTTATTTTAGAACAGCTTTGAAAACTCCTAATCATAGATTCTGGGATATTGGTTCGGCAAATGGTTACCATATGGCATACCGTAGAGAAGACCTAAGAACAGATAAAGAACTTGAATCTCCATTCTTAGATTTATTGCCTGGAACAACTTATAGATTCCACCATGATGATTCATCGATGTCAACACATGACATTAGATTCTATGTTGATAACGCTAGAAATCAGCTGCTTGATTCAAGCTATACACATTATGAAGGTGCAGCTGGAGATAAAAACGTCGACAATAGTTATGCTGAATTTAGAGTTAGTGAGTACGGTCCAAGAACAGTATCATATCAGTGTTTGAATCACCCATATATGGGTAATAGCGCGAATACAAATAGCGTATTCTCTAGAGTTAGACAAGATGCAAGTGGAATTATAATTGATGGTACTGTAACCGGAACCATTGATGGTGGTACTTTCTAGTATAAATAGAAACATAGTGGATTCTTATCCAATAAAACTATACCTTTTTAGGGCACGACATGGCAGCTAATATTAAATTAAAACGCTCGGCAGTTGGCGGGCGTACTCCTACAGATCTCGAATATGGCGAGCTAGCTCTTAACTATGCAGATGGTATTCTGTACTATAAGAGTTCAACCAACTCAATTGAAAGCATTTCTGGCGGTGGAGCTACTTTAGATAGTGATGCTCCCGCTGATGCACGTGCTGGTGATTTGTGGTGGGATCCAATCAATGGTAAACTAAAAGTTTGGTACGATGATGGCGATCCAGGTGATGTGGTATCTACATATAGTTTTACATCTAATGCTGTGGATGCTCTTAATTACCAAATCACTGGTACAGATGCTCTAAATAATTCTTATTCTGGTACGAATGATCCAACAATCTATGTATTTGTTGGTGACACAATTGAAATTACAAATAATTCTTCTAGTTCTCATCCAATCTACATCACTGATACTTCTGGTGCATACGATGTAAATAACGAAGTTGCTGGTGTTACAAATCAAGGAGCTAATAGTGGCCAAACTTTGTCTTGGACTACTACATCTCCAGGAACATACTACTATGTTTGTCAGTTTCACCCAGATATGGAAGGACAGATTATTGTACTTGCTACCAGTTCGTACTCTGGCCAGTGGGTAGATGCTTTTCCACAAGGTGTAATTGGTTACACTGGATCTGCTGGTAATATTTTATACAGTTTGACTGCTCCATCAAATCCTACTGGTGGTACTATTTGGTATGATATGACAACTGGTAAGTCATATTTTTACTATGACACACAAAATGGTGCTCACTGGGTTCTATTTTCTGATCCTACAGTTTCGGACGGTGACACAGGATATACTGGTTCTGTTGGATATACTGGCTCCAGAGGTTCGACTTCTCCTAGAAATCTTTCAATTGTAAACCCAACGACAAATGATGAAAAAACAGTATTATATACTTCAGATGCTATCACTCTTTCTTCAGTAAGAAGCGTAGTTGTTGGATCAAACACTCCTAGTGTTACATACACTATTAAATACGCTACTAGCAGAGCTGCAGCTGGCACAACGGTTTGTTCAGAAACTGTTGGTAATACAACTACTGGTAGTTCTCCAGTTATACAAAATGCTAGCATTCCAGCTGGAAACTATGTCTGGGTTGAACTGTCTAACGTGAGTGGCACAGTTACTGAATTTGCCACTAACTTAATATTCTAAGGATTTAGAAAATGTCAGAACTTATATTTCCAAATAATCCAAATCACTTAGACACTTACACTGATCCTAATCAAGCGATTTGGCAGTATGATAGTGATGGACCGTATTGGAATGTGATTACCAGTACAACTAGAAAGAATTTCAGTGGAACTAAGCTTAAACTTTCTGCAGGTTATGACTTAACAGCATCATATACAATTATTACATTTGACACACCTGAGTTCAATATTGATCAATATTATAGAAATGTTGAAGGTAGACTTTTTGCTTCAACAACCGGTTATTACCGAGTCAATATTACGTTATTTACTGGTACACAAGGTAATGGTACTTCATATGCTGTACAAGTAAGAAAAAATGGTTCAGAAATATTATCAACTGGTTTTGCTGGACCGAACCAAGCAATTGCATTCGATGAAACTTTATCTTTAATCGCTGGAGATTATATTGAATTGTTAGCAAAAGAGTCTACTGCTACTGGAAGTTTCTTAGATACTTCATCATTTACAATGTATCGTATTGGATTCTCGCCGGGAACTGGTATATCTAATCATAATGCGTTTAGTGGTGTAAGAGCTACATTGACAGATAACTTTGCGTGCACTAGCACAGAAACTGCAATATCTTTTTCTGGCACAGAATTTAATATTAATGCAAATGTAGTTGGTGGATTATATTGGGCTAGTTCTGTTCCAGATCAGATATCACCAGCAACTGATGGATATTTTAGGTTAAGAAGTTTTGTTCAAACAAACTCTTCTGGATCAAATAACTCATATACAATTAAAGTTGATAAAACTAATATTTTAAATGTCACAACTGTAATTACTAGTACAACGCTTGGACCAAATGATTTTGCCGATTTGGATGAAGTTGTATTTTTAGAGACAGGCGATCAGATTAAACTTAAAGTTAGTAACAGTGGCAATATTGGCCAAATATTAAACACATCATATTTAGAACTCATACGAGAGGGAGTATAACATGGCATTTATTAGATCTACCGCAACATTGGCAAGTAATGCGGTTACTGTGCCAAACTTGTCAGGTGGTACTGATGGAAGGATAGTGAGAATCTCTGGATCAAATATTGCAACAGATGCTTCGAATACTGACACATCAACTCAGCTACAATCATTATTAGCAAAGGTTAATGGCGAATATTATGCAGCTGGAGTTGTTTCTGGATTTACTGGTTTAAGTGCTGGAATTCCTTACTTCTTAGGAGTAAATGGAGTTCTAGTATCAACACCACCAACACCTTCTGCTTCGGTAAGATCAGTATTGATTGGGTTTGCAATTAATTCAACTGATATTATTTTTAGACCTGGCATGCCAATTTCCGGAGCATAATAAAATATGGCCGTTCAAAACGCGATAAGAGAAATTCCTTTAGATGATAGTGATAGACTGAATCTACCTGCTACTTCTGGTATATCAGTAGAAGGATACTGGTACTATTACCAACCAGCTGATTTCGATTCGAATAATGTTTTGGCCGGCAATAGAATCGTTGCATGGAAGTGGGATTCAGATCTACAAAATAACTTACCAGAAGATGCTGGTGGATTTGATATTGATGGCACAATTGCTTATGTCGATGAAAGATGGAACCAAACAGATGAGATATATCATGGTGGTTCTATTATTCATATTGGAGCAGGCGTCAACGATATCACTAACCAATCTGAAACAGATGCTTTCTTCTTTGGTCATATCGGTACATATGAAGGTGGTTTAGAAGATGACGCATTCTATTGGGACAGATTATACGAAGTAGATGACTCTGCGTGGTTCTTCTATCAGTATCACAAGCACCTTCCAAGTAACTATAACGAATACGACGATGGTCGATTTGTTATGGCAGCTGACGAGTATATTAGTCCAACAGATAAACAATATGCTTATCTTATTGCGATTAAAGGACAAGAGGCAAGTAAATATTACTCAATTCCACTTGCTCGTATCCATACACCTTCTATCGGTGGTGCACACAACTCTCACAACGACGTAACACTTCCACAAACTACTGGATTTAACTACATGCCTGCCGGCATTATTGCTGGTTCAAGTAATAGATTCCATGCCTTTTACATTCGTGATGAAGACTCTGATGGACTTGGTAACGAACGAGGATTCAGAGTATTCTCTAGAACGTTTACATCTACATCAAATTCATTTGGTTCTGAAATCAATTACGGTATATTTGATTTAGGTACTCCAACATTTGATCCATATCCAGGCGGTGTACTTTCTGCAGGTGGTGTTGCTAGTAAATACCCAATGAGAGTAAGTAACGGTGTTAAATTTGGCACTAGAATTTACTTCCCTGTTATTATTAACGCTGGATCAAACGCTCTTACATGGAACATTGATGTCGATAACCAAGGGAACAATTATCGACTCACTGGATCTGATAGAAACGGAACAATCAACAGTGGTACTGACAATCCAAGTATTGAAATCAATGTTGGTGATACTGTTAATTTTGATGTACCGAGTAATGTTGCAAACGTACACCCGTTTTATATTAAATACGATCCGGTTCTTGGTACTAGCGCTCAAGTTGGTACTGGAACAGATACTTCTCAGTCGACAGCAACTAATCAAGGTGCTTCTGGTGGTGCGATCGTAAGTTGGACACCAATCGTTGCTGGAACATATTATTATGTGTGTTCTGTACACTCTGGTATGTATGGTCAAATTACAGTAACGGCAGCTGCTGTTGATACTTTTGACTTACAGGTTTGGAGTGTTACTGATGCAAATACGATTTCTCCTGGTACATTAGAAAGAGTTGATATCACTGGTTTTGACGGCATGGGTGAAATGCCTGATGCCTTTATGACAACTGTCGGTACAAATATGTACATGGCTGTTTCTGATATTAATAATGGTGGAGTCAAGCTTCTATCGACTATTGATGCTGATAGTAGCGGTGCTTGGGTTAGCGAAGGTAATATCGTAAGTAACACAGCAACCTCTCCAATACGTGTGCACGGGCTAAAATATAATTCAGAAAATACTAAGTTCTACACACTACTGAGTGGAGATGTAGGTGCGTCTGGCACATACGATGGAAAGGGTTTATACAGCTTTGACCTTGCAGGTGGTGCTTTTGATGGATATGAACACTTAGATTATCTAACAAGTGATCCAGACGAATACGGCTCATTTATTAATAAAGAGCCACTTGCAACAGGTCATATTAGGTACGACCAACAAACAGGAACTCTTACTCGATTTGGAACATCAGAGCCGGAAGGTATTCCGAACAACACTTCAATATTACAATATGAAGTTGGATCAGCTGAATTCTTTAATAAGAAAGAAATTAATACTAAGTCAGAAGAATATTTATTCCAAGGAATATATCTTTCTGATGGACGTAAAGCTCTTGTTGGTAGAGTAGAAGATCATCCTCAGAACGAAGGTGAAGCAAACACTGGTGACCTATTATTGACGATTGTCGATAACGAAGGAAACGACTTCAGTTATACTTGGGGCGGAACCGGTGATGACTTTATCACAGGTGTTATTGAAGATGTTGAAAATAATAGAATTGTGCTTACCGGTTATTGTAAAGGTGAGCTAGCTCATAAAGGTGATCAAGAAGTCCACGGTTGGATTCGTAACATTAAAGATTCAGTTAGTTCGTATGACGAGCATGCGTTTACTGGAGTCGTAAGAGATTCTGATGGTGGTTATTTCTTAAGTGCTACTGATACTCCAAATGAAAGAATCTATTATGCAAGATATAATAAGAATTATGACTTCGAGTACGCTAGATATTTCTCAATTGGTGCTAATCAAGATACTTCAAGTAGTATAGCACAAAGCCATACCGGTGATCTTTATTTTGGTGGATCCACTTTTAACGGCACTAGTGCTTCATTCACTGATGCTTTGATAATTAAAACTACTCGTGAAGGATCTGTAATCTGGAATAAGACTCTTGGTACCGGAACAACTAATTATGCTACGGTAGATATTGATCTAATATATTCGTCTGGTATAGAATATACTGTTGTTGCAATTAGTGCTGGTACTCAAGGTGATCAGACTAATATTATGTTAGTACTGAATTCAAATGGTGATGTCATCTTTAGAAAAGTCATGACCGGATTCTATGTTACTCGAGTAAAGCCAGAAAGATATGATACAGGAAGATTTTTAATCACCGGTGCTCAAACACCAGTCAATGGTGGTGAAGCTTTCTTATACCTCTGTGATATTAATGATCCATCATTTGTTGTATGGGAGCATTCAACTTCTAAGTTTGTTGATGGTGACTTATTAGATGTTGAACTATTAAGATACGACAGTGATACCTCTACGAATGAGTATATTACTTGTGGATCGTCTGACTCGGGCGGATTTGTCTATAAGATGGTAGTAACAGACTCTGCTCTTGGTTATGGAGTAGATATCCCTTGGGAGAACAGACCACTCGCAAGTTTAGGTACTGTTGATTGTATTACTTCGCTAGTGGTTGAAGATTCTGATAAGAGACTTTGGTGGTGGGATGAAATCGCTCAAGAGAAAGGACAATCTAAAGTAACAAATAAGCAAGTCTATCTTGTTGGCCAAGGGACTAATATGGATTCCGATGGTGGAATCTTGATGAACACTGATACATATTTCTTCAGTATTAATGATTCTGATGGAAGTATCAATTGGGCAAACACTTTAGGACACATGGGTGTAGATAAACTAGATGCTCAATTAATATTAGATAAGACTGGTAAGCATTTTGTTTGGTGTGGTAGTTCTACTTCTCACAGTCAGGGACAAGATGCGGTATTCGGTAGATTATGGACAGAAGGATTTGGTACTGGTGTTTATCATACTGATGCATCTACTTCAAACGCTTATTATTATGATTCATATAACCTAGTGTCTAATCTTTCGCTTTCTCCAACGGGATACGCTTTTGATGATGCAATAACTGTATCAGAAACTAGCACAGCTGTGAATAGTATTGGAAGTGTTACATCAATTTCTGCCGATTATGCTACTCTAGAGTACAACGGAACATATGGTGCAAATGGTTTGTTTAATGCATTCCTAGCATGGGTAAATAAAGATGATCTACAAAGCTTCTTAAATACAGATGAATATGCTGAAGATAGAAAGATTGGTAGAAATATTCACCGTGCAAATAATTTATTTAATGTAAGACAGATTTCAACTGTTGGTGATGCTACTGCTGATGATGGTAATATTTTCTCTTATGACGTAATTAAATCTAGTGATGGAGAATATTATTACGTTGGAGGCCAGGTTTCCGGAAACGTAGCAAGAACAAATACTGGTGCGTCTGGTGTTTATGATTATTGGTTAGGCCAATACGATATTGCCACAGATGAATTCAGATGGTGGCAGAATGGATCGAGTTCTGATGAAGAAATCTATGCTATAGAAGAACTTCAAGGTGGAACTAAACAAGGACACATCGCATTCTGTGGAAGAACAACTGGCAACTTGCCAGGTGTAACACCAAACATTGGAGGATACGACTTATTCTTAGGAATATTCGATCCGGATCCTATTACATGGAGTGCTGAGTATTATTCGAATGGATCTGGCTTTAACGATAAAGCGATGAATCTACATGATATGCATGATATTATACCAAACAATTTAGTATTGGTATATAATACTTTCGGATCAGTTCAACAAGGGGACAGATTTGGATCAGAAGATATTGGTGTTATAACATTTAATTATGAAACTGATGTTTGGGGCACTGGACAACAAACCGGTTCTGAAACATCAGAAGAAATCGATCAGAATGGAAAGCCAAGTACTAAATTACCGGATGGAAGAATTGCTGTAGTATGTAATACATCTGGTGCTTTTGGGGACGATGCAAACACATTTGGATTGCTAGACATTGGTCTTGGTATCTTTAGCTGGGATAGTGATGGTAGTGGAAATTATGAAGGATGGAAGAACTATCAAGTTGGCTCTGGTTCTGCTGATTTCTCTTACAGTGTTGATAACAATGGTTCTACATTATTAATTACAGGTTTTTCTGAAGCAACATTTGATAAAGAGCTTCATGGTATTATAGTCGAGTTTGATCCATCATATGGATTGACAGGAAAGGCGAGGTCATAAATGGCAAGATTAAATTTCCCAGTAAGTCCGAATCATGATCAGACTTACACCGCAAATGGGATAACATACACTTACGATAGTGATACAAGCTCTTGGGTCGCATCTGCAGGATTTGCAGGATTTACAGGATCTCAAGGTTATACTGGATCTCTTGGTGTAGGATTTACTGGATCACGTGGTGAATTTGGTTATACTGGATCTCGTGGAGATCTTGGTTATACTGGTTCACAAGGACCAATCGGCTATACCGGATCTTCTTCGGATACCGGATTGGCTTATCAGTTTACGACTTCTACAACTACACAATCTGGTTTTACATCAAATAATGGTGAGATAAGATTTAACAATGCTACACTTGCAAGTGTTACTGAAATTGGTTTACACGTTAATGATAAGAATGGTATTTCATACTCGTCGTTTATTGACCAATGGGATGACAGTAGTAACGGAACAGTTAGAGGCTACTTATTAATTAAATCGACTGATTCAAATGATACAAATCAGGTGTTATTCCAAATCACTGGAGCAGTAAACACTGCTGGTAATGGTAAATACTTCACCGTTGTATATGTTTCCGGAACATTCTCAATTGCGGCTAGAGATGTTTCATTACTGTTTACACGTACAGGTGATGTAGGTTATACAGGATCTCAAGGAGATATAGGTTTTACTGGATCACAGGGCGAAATTGGCTTTACTGGATCTCAAGGACTAATCGGTTTTACTGGATCTCGGGGTGATGTTGGCTTTACTGGATCTCGGGGTGATGTTGGCTTTACTGGATCTCGCGGAGCTGTTGGCTTTACCGGATCTCAAGGTTTCACAGGATCTCAAGGTTTCACGGGATCTCAAGGTGGTGATGGAGCAGATGGTACTTCTTTACAATTGCAAGGTGCAGTAGTTGATTCAAATTCATTACCAACAACAAATATTTTAAATGGTTTCGGTTACATTACTCTTGATAATAACCACTTGTATGTTTTAGCAGATTCTGCATTTGAGGATGTTGGTCAATTCGTTGGTTACACGGGTTCAAAGGGTGATAAAGGTGATATTGGTTATACTGGATCTCAAGGTGGCACTGGCTTTACCGGATCTAAGGGTGATATTGGTTATACTGGATCTCAAGGTGGCACTGGCTTTACCGGATCTCAAGGCGGTATCGGCTATACAGGATCTCAAGGACCAATTGGTTATACAGGATCTCGTGGACCAATTGGTTATACTGGATCTCGCGGGTCCCTAGGTTATACTGGATCTCAAGGACCAATCGGATATACTGGATCTCGAGGACCGATCGGATATACTGGATCTCGTGGACCGATTGGTTATACAGGATCACCTGGTGGTGGTGGTCCTCGAGGCTATACAGGATCTCGTGGACCGATTGGTTATACAGGATCACCTGGTGGTACTGGACCTGCAGGATCTCCTGATCAAAATACAACAATTGTAATGGCGATGTTGTTCGGATAATTTATGGCTCAATTTACTCGAATAGATACACAAGATCCACCTGGGCGCGATGCATATGCAGAGACAAGTTCTAGGACAATAGGAACTGGTGTAACAACTATTATTGCACCACCAAATTTAACACATCGTCAATATATAGTAACTGGAATGTGGGCTTATAATACAAGAGATGTTAATACATCAATAGATATCTTAGTAAGTAATGAGAATATTACAGATGCAGTGTTTCATACTCAAATAATTCCTGCAAAGAAAACGATTGAAATAATAAATTTGGATACACCTCTTTACTGGTTTTCTGAAACCTTTGCTGATGGAAATTCATTTAGCTTAGATGCTCAAGCGTCGGCTGCAAGTAGTATTAATTTAACAACTTGTTATATTTATTGGCAGTAATAGGGGATAGTTGATGGGTTACTATCATGGCAACGTAGTCGGAGATAAATTTAGAAATAGATATGTCTATGGAGAGTCAGGAACTCTTACGACTGTAGCTACTAATTATCCAACAAATAGAGATACTGCTCCAATGATTGCTGCTAGAGTTGCTATAATACACAACTTAACTCTTCGTAATGTATCAACAGCCGCTGTAACAGTAACAGTTGGAATTGGTGGGCTGACGATGTTCGAACAAGAAATTCCAAAAGAAACAACTATTTTACTTATTGCAAAAGATAGTGGATTATTTTTAGATAGTACCGACTATATTTCAATGTCAGCTAGTGCTGGAAGTGCTGTCAACTATTACATTAATTTGATGCAGATAACTTAGGAGAATTTAAGTTGGCTAATGTTAATTTGACAGATAGATCAACGATTGATGTGGTGTATAGTTCATCAGGCACCTCTAGTGTAAATTTGTCAGCTGCTGATGTGACAAATGGACTTAGCAAGCATATTATATCAGCGTATGCTAGCTATGGCCGAACGGCAGCCCAAGGGCGTGGTAACGTCTATGTCGACATTGGGGGTAAAAGATTAGTTGATCTAACTCTTGGCGGATATCCACATCCTGGTGCGAATCTTATATCAAAAGATAATATGGTATCTCTAACAGATGACGGGCCTACGACTTTTAGTTGTGGGGGCGATGCTTTTGTTTATAAAACAGTAACTTATATCACACTACATGAAAATGGTGTCGGTACTACACCTACCACTTATTTAAATGGCAGCAGTAGAAATCTTAGAAGCAGCTATATACAATGCAGAAGTATATCATCACAGAGCAGTATATTAGTTGATAATCCATCTACTGGCAATGCAAGATGTGTAGTACAATCAGTATTAATAACTAATTCTGAAGAAGACTCGACACGCTGGATTCGTCTTTTTCAAAATAATGGATCCACTAGTCGCGACTTAATCACGCGTATGCCAATTGAACCTGGTATTACTTTAGTTCCGATAGGTAGAAATGCTCCAGTTTGCTTATTCAACGGATATGATCTAAGAATAA
>Ga0213864_10001345_pt1 | contig 11102 bp, 8 predicted proteins | sample PICome_5_FD_160078 | JGI IMG/M metagenome (GOLD analysis project Ga0213864, IMG submission 160078) | Coastal seawater microbial communities near Pivers Island, North Carolina, United States - PICO247 | ecosystem: Environmental > Aquatic > Marine > Coastal | place: USA: North Carolina | collected... | reverse complement strand
TTACGCCCTCAAGGTCACCTTTGCAAATCAGATGTACGACATTTGTGAAGCGATGGGGCAAGACTGGTATGCAATTCGAGACATCATTACAGCAGAACAGGCTCAACCGATTGGACCTTCTCACCTCGACCCCATCTTCGGCTTACGACGAGGTTTTGGAGGGAAGTGCTTACCAAAAGACAGTCTAGCCCTTGGCGTATTAGCCGAGGAATTGGGTGTGAAGTACAATATTATGGACGCCATGCAGGAAGACAACAATACACTTCGTGACATCCTCACAGGTAAGCCAAGCGATGTCGTTACGAACGATGACTGAATTCAAACAGAAGCGGAACGCCTATGTCGTGGTTTCAACAGCCTATGTTTGAGTGCGATGAATCTTGAAAACGCTTCGATAGCGGATTGGATGGCATCCCCATCGTCAGGAGCACGTCATATTCTGCTTATTGACCCCGACAAACAAGAGCCTGATATCGCGGCTCAGCGTGCTATGGTTGCCGTCGACCTTGGAAGCTCAATGATCTTCGTTGGCGGTTCCACCGATACACCGTTCGAAAAGGTCGAAGCAACATGTGCGGCTATTCAGGAATTATTTGAATTGAGAATTTTCGCTGAGAGCCAGAAGCCAGATGGTGATGAGCAGAAATGGAATGTCCCAGTTGTGCTGTTTCCAAGCGGTGCAAACGCACTTGCAACATCAGCAGACGGCATCACGTTCATGATGCTGATGAATTCTGAAGACCCACGATTTCTCATCGGCGAGCAAGCAGCGGGGGCCCCACTCATTCGCAAATTTGGCATTGAACCAATTTCTATGGGCTACATCGTTTGTGCACCTGGAGGAAAAGTCGGTGAAGTTGGCAGTGCTCTTCTCATCAAAGAGGGCGAGGAAGAACGCGTTGCACAATATGTTGCCGCTGGAGAAATGTATGGCTTCAAATCCATCTATCTCGAAGCAGGGAGTGGTGCGGACAAACCAGTTTCAACCACACTCATCAATGCGGCACGAGAACATTGCAATCTTCCACTCATTGTTGGCGGTGGTATTCGCACCAAAGACGATGCAATGAAGGCCATACAAGCTGGTGCAGATTTTATTGTCACGGGAACGTTAGCAGAAGAAACAAGTGGCGTTGAAGAACTTCAACTGGCGTTGGGCCCAATTGTTGAATCCTGTTCTTGATCAGTCTTCTTCGAAGACTGCTGGCTCACCAGTTCCACCGGGTGAAGGAATTGCATCGGTATCAACATCAGCACCTTTAGCGAGGTCAGTTTCCTCTTTCTCGAGTTCAACGATGTCACCACCGGCGAGTTTAGCCATATCTTCGGTAGTGGGCGATTTTATTTTTCGTTCTTTATCTGGTGTCTCGGCGTAGATACTTTTCTTGAGTTCCCGACTTTCATGTCCACGAACGAGGGTGAGTGAATCAGCAAATGCTCTTCCAACGACTTCACGGGTTCGCTCGCCACGCTTTGCGGATTCCAATTCATTGGCGATAATCATTCGTTGGTCTTCGAGTTCACGCAATTCTGCTGTCCTGTCCTGAAGTGCAGATTCGAGGTCGGTGAGCGTGAGTGTCATTTGTTGAATGCGTTCATCACGTTCAAACACATCATTATGGAGGCGACGCTCTCGCCTTCGAAGAGATTCATATTCTCTATTGCGTTCTAACAACCGTCGCTTTAATTCTTCGATTTGTTCAACCAAGTAATCGTGTTCAGCAGAAACTGAGCGTGGCCCTTGCATCACCCGCTCCAATTGTTCTTCGAGTTCGGCTAGTCGTCGGTCACGAGCATCGAGCAACCCTCGCATCCTGTCAGCGATGTCTCGGAGTCTCTGCCGCTCTTCTTCGAGAGCCTCGTTGGCTGCTTTTTCAGCATCCAATTCTCGTGCCTTCTCATCGAGTTGAGTTTTCATTGTTCGGACGTCCTCTGCCGTTACAGAAGTAAGGCCAGCATTTGCTGCACGTTCAAGTGCACCAACCATTTGCATCATTCGCCCCTCCATCTCCCCGATGACTTCATCTTGCTGTTGGGTTAAATTTCGTAATTCTTCAGCCTCTTTTGCTAATGCTTCTCGCTCTTCTACAGACATCGAGGATTGTTGAACCTTCAACTCCTCTTGGGCATCATCAAGGAGTCGTTTAAGGTGGACAAGTTGAGCATCAGCATCCTGAAGTTGTTTCTCAGTTTCTTGGAGGCGGATAAGTTCTGGCGCCACACTATCCCGGCGGTCGGCCAAATCCAATTCAACAACACGTAATCTTTGTTTTGCATCGACCAATTCTTCGTTTTTATTCGCTAATTCGTCCCACGCAACGAGGATCTCTTCGACCAATTGGTCTACAGGGTATCCCTTGAGCATTCCTTCGAGCGCAGCACGTTCTTGTGAACCTGACGAGATGTCACGTCCGTTGTCATTCGGAGCGGCGCCGATGGTCATATACAGTCTATCGATGCACCACCACTCTTGAACTTTCCCAATGTTCAAGCCCAGATATGTCGAAAATTCGGCCTAAATTCACAGTCCGATTCAGTTGATGGCGGTGAACATTTCATCGTCCATATCATTGGCAAGTTTGAGTGCACCAATGGCAACTGAGTGAATTGGGTCGTCAACACATGAAACGGTAACGCTTCCAATGTCTGCAATTTCCTTTGCAACTCGGTCGGCAATACCTTCAATCAATGAACCTCCGCCAGAGAGGATGATGTTGTTTCGAAGCGTTTCTTGGTATTCTGGGTCTGCTCCTGCAACGATTCTCTTAATGGCGTTTGCAATTTTTGGAACAACACTTTGACATGCTTCTTGAATCAAGTCACCGATGTCGACTTTCTGACTCTTGCCGTCGACGGAAATCGAAACCTCGACAACCTTTGTTTCATCACCGACGTATGAATTTGCTTCTTTCCACTTTCGAACCATGTCTTTCGTGATTTGTGCACCGGTGTATTTCTTTTGGATGAGTACCATAAGTTCGTTGTCCAACCAGTCGCCAGCTTCAGTAATGGTCACTTGGTCTTCATCACTTGGGAATGTTCCGTACAATCGTGCGATGTCGGTTGTTCCTGCACCGATGTCGACGACGATAGAGCCCATGTACTGATCGATACCATAACCGGTTGCGAATGGCTCACTGACGACCATGATAGCATTCACTTGTCCTCGAAGGGTTGCAACGAGGTTGGATTTGTCTGTGAAAGATACATGGCTTGGTGAGCAGATGACACCAAGAACTTCGTCGTATTCTTCTGGGTCGACCGATTCGATGAGGTGGGAAACGAATGCCTTTGCTGCTGCGAGGTTTGCTTCATCGTCTTGAGTTACACCTGCAGCCATTGGCCTGTAGAGGTTACATGCAAGCTTCTTGCTCATTGCTTCTTCACCAAACAAGACATCTTTTCCGAGCATGTTTCTTGCTACAGGGTCTTTTGGTCGTCCGACAACAGTTTCGATTGTGAGTGTTTTACCCGCACTCGAAGATACTGTTGATTGATATGTTCCTAAGTCGATTCCTACGTAAAGTCGTTCACCCATGCATTTCACCTGTGTTTGCTTATGTTGACGCGACAACCTCATTTATTTTCAAGTTTCACCTTAAAAAATAGGCTCATGATTTCACTCATCTTCGTGCAGTTGGCCGTTTTCATCAAATTTATCATCATTTGAAAATTGTTTGATAAACGGGTCTGATATTTCACCATTCATATCATCGTGATGAAGTCGCTTTGAGAGCTGGTACGCGACACCAAAACCAACCAATATCCCAACGAGACTCCACAACCAAATTCGCTGAGAAACACCATCGTGGTTTCGCTCTTGGTCATCTGGGCTTTCCAACGGATTGTCCCATTGCACAGTGAACGATTGATTGTGGATGTATTCGATGTATTCAGAATTTGCAAAGGGTGAATTGTTGTATGATTTTGCGTACACTCGCAACTGAAAGGTCATGTCAGCAAGCGAATATGGTGGTAAGTCGTCTGGATTGTTCCATACACACGCAAACTCTGCCGATATGTTACTCGAAAAGAAACAAGCCGTGATGATGAAATTTACATTTTCAACCGAATGGATGACCGCACCAGTTTCATACGAATCGTTTTCGACATCAGTGACTTCCCACCCGAGAGATATTGTCTCTTTCCAAATATCAGTGAGGTTCTCAACGCCGTTGAAGAAGAGTTGTGGGGGCTGGTCTTCAGGTATGCATCCTGTTCCATCAACAGCCCAACCAAACGTTTCCTCGAGTGGACAAGCATCGATAGGATCGAGGAACCCATCGTCATCAGAATCATCGATACAACCGTCGAGATTGGTATCAAAGCCCGATGAATCCTCTTCTTTGCACAAGTCAAAAAGATTGGCGATACCATCGGCGTCATCATCGTTTTGACTTTCACTGCACCCCTTTTCATCGACAGTTTCTCCGAGAAGTGTTTCCGGACAGACATCTTCGAGATTTTGTATGCCATCACCGTCGTTATCTTCGTGAGGCTGAACACCTTTTGCAACAAGAGAAAACCCAGTTCGGCTTCCATCAAGTCCAACACCAAATGCATCGTTTCCTGGTGTCACAAAACGTGCAAAGACTTCCACATCGACGTGCGTGATGTTTGCGAGTTGGTCAGCGGGTATGAAGAGACCTTGCGTCGTTTCGTTTGTGGCTGGAATCAAATCTTGATTACTTAGATTGAGGTTTGTGGAATTGTAGTAGATTGGCGAACCATCAGCAAGAACATGGTCTCGTACAATGGTTGTTCCGTTGGAAAGGTGGGCAACGAGAAGAAGGTCATCGACCAGTTCAGGTTCAGGTTTCGCAGGAAAAGCCATTCGAATCTGAAGGTCTGAATCTTGTTGAACGATGAGGCGAGAGGAGAAGCGCTCGTCTGTGGCGAGAAACGGCCCGTTTGCATTCGAGCCATTCCATGCATGTGTCATCGGGTCTTGGACCCCTGCAATCCATTCGTCAGGATTCGAATCTTGCAATTCAAAACTATCGTGGAACCAAACATCATGTGCAGGCGTGGCATTCCCCGTTTCGAGTTGAAGCCGGAGGTCTTGGAAATCGACCAATGCACTGAGGTTGAGCACACCCCAGCCATCTGAAGGATTGTGGAGCAAGGCTGAACCCTCTCCACGATTTCTCTCATCAATAGGGTACGACGTGGTGGAAAGAGCAAGTGTAGCGCGGACCAATGTTCCAGAAGGAACGATGCCATCAGAAAAGAACAACCCAGAACTCGCGTTTGATGGAATGCTTACCCAGTCGGCTTGAACATCGTCAACAAGGACGAAGGACGTACGCTCGATGGAATTTGATATCCATCCTTCTTGGTACATTTGTTGGATGATTGCTGCCATGCTTGCAGCAGCTGGCGTAGACATACTCGTCCCTGAAGACGGACGTAGGTCGCCATTGTTTGTCATATCATTCCCATCGCCTTTGGCCGAGAAAACGTTTGAACCGGGGGCTAGAGCAAAAATTCCATCTCTGCCATCATGGAGTGGCCCATGAGCCGATGAAATCCAAATCTCTTGAGTGGACGATTTGACTGTAGCGCCGATAGAAGCAATGTTTCTACCGTTGGCAGGTTCGAGCACATCACCTCCATTGTTGCCCGGTGCGATGAATGCAAGCGACCAAGGCATTTGCCTTGCATACCCATCGAACACACCCGTTCGTGCAGTGTATTCTGTGGTGTCATCTCCCCATGAATCTGAATGAAGAATAGCCCCGTTTTGATTTGCTTCAAAGAGCAACTCATCGACATCAGGGATGACCCACCCTTCGTCTGAAACGACATCTTGGAACACAAGTTGACTTCCATACGCAAGAGAACTGCCGTTGTCAGGAGGTGAGAGTGAAGCGTTGTGAAACACATCATGACAGGCCAATGTTCCAGCAACATGTGTGCCGTGGCGGTAGTCAAGGTGACCGCTTTGATCATAATCATCGATGGTGGTGTTGTACAACACAATCTTTCTGTGGTCATCTGAAAAAATACCTACTGCAGTGTTGTTGCTGTAGTTTGAAGTAACATTCGATTCATCTGTTGTCTGATATTGCCGAAAGCACGCATGGTCGAAATCAATCCCGCTGTCTGCTACGCCGATGACGACATCCGCCCCGTTGAGGCCAAAATCCCATGCAGGTGTTTCAGTGGTGTGGCCGTGTTGAAGCAGTGAAGAGACGACTTCGTTTCTCGCCTCTGTTTGAAGCGACGGCTCAATCCATAGGATGCCAGGAATTGTTAGAATGTCATCAATGGATATTCGAAGGGCGGAAATCTGCACTTCAATGTACGTCGGATAGGCCACCGTTTCGAATTCAAGGTGAGCACTGCTCGCTAGAATTTGGTTTGCGATGGCCACTTTGTGTTCCTCGGGCAATCGAGGCTCGTACACGACTTTGAGGTATCGAATATCTCCGTTTGCCAGAGCTTCAGCCTGCCCCTTGTACAGAGCATTTGGCGAAGGCACGGCATCGTACATCGAAGAATCAATGGCATTCGGCGTGGCCAAAACCAACAATTCAGTAGGCGAAACAGCCCGTAGCGGCGTCATCCCGTACGAACGTACACTCAACCATTCGTCATGGGTCCACACTTGTCCTTTCGTTTCGAGAATATACTCATTGACTGCGGTTTCACTCCAGCCGTTTTGCTCAAAGACAATACCTTGACCTAGGGAAGAAATGAGAAGGATGCAAAGCAGGCCCACTTTCCCCATACATCGATTGTCACACCCTCACACTTCTAAATGATGCTATGAAGAGCGTCTTCAAACACACCATTCAATTTAAAGAGAAAAGCAAAGTCGCGGCAAAACATGAAGGCATTTCGTGTTCAAGGAATTGCACCATTTGGAAAGATGCGACAAGGATTCACATTTGACGTCGTCGCTGAAAATGAAGACGACGCTCGAGGCCGAGTGTATTCCACACTCGGTTCACGCCACCGTGCTCCACGAAGAAAAATCGAATTGAGTAGTGTTGCAGAAATTGACCCGAGAACAAGCAAAGAACCACATGTTCTCAACCACTTTCGAGAACAAATCACCGCACAAGGTGGACCAATTCAAGTCGCTGAAGAAGAATAGTTCTACAAAAATACAGGGCCTTATAAGGTCAACTTGATGAAAACCGCTCATGCGAAAACTATCGTTTCTAGTACTACTAGCCCTCATGACCGTTATGCTACCACTTTCAGCAGTGGCAGATGAAACAAAAGACATACCAACCAATGCCTCTGAAACTGGCATCCACGACTCGCTTGTTGCAGCGTTGGCCCACGCAGGACTCGTGACAGCCCTCGAAGGTGATGGCCCGTTTACTGTATTCGCTCCTACTGACGACGCATTCACTGCAGCAGGTATCGACCTCAGTACATTTGACACAGACGAGGAAAACGCTACGCTTGTTGACATTCTCACATACCACGTCGTCGTTGGTGAAACACTCTCGAGTGCGATCTCGGAGAACGTCACTGAAGTGACAGCATACAACGGGGACTCCCTCCGACTTTACCTCGATAACGGTTCGGCGTTCGTTAATGATGCGACAATCGTCCAAGCCGATGTAATGTCATCGAACGGTGTCATTCACGTTATCGATACAGTCCTCCTACCACCAGCCGACGAGGAACCTCAGGGTCCTCCAGGTGAAATCTGCTACAATATTGCCACACACACGATTGTCGTAGGGGCTGATGAAGCTACATGTGAGGCATACATGTATGTGGAAAACTACTCGATGGGCGACCAGACAGTCACAGGTTGTTACAACACAGTCACCCATGAAGTTACAACCACCACTCAGCCCATTTGTGAGTCGTACATGTGGGCACCAGCAGTCGACATCGTGATGACAGCAAAAGCAACCACTATTCACACAACATTGGTGGCGGCAATCGAAACCGCATCACTCGATGACACATTGAGCGGTGACGACAACTTCACCGTTTTTGCACCAACTGATGCTGCATTCGGAGCAGCACTCGAAGCACTCTCCCTCACAGCTGAAGAACTTCTCGCAAGCGAGGGTCTTTCGGACATTTTGCTGTATCACGTCATTCCAGGCAAAATCCTCTCCTCTGACATCGCAGAAGGCGAGACAATCGTTGCAGCAGCAAACGGCGACAACCTCACCATTGTACGCAACGATTCCGGCGTGTATGTGAATGGCGCAGCAGTCACACTCGCTGATGTACCAGCATCCAACGGCGTTATCCATGTGATCGACGCTGTATTATTGCCACCAGCCGATGAGACCACAGAGGTCGAAGAAGACCCGTGTGACATGACCATTTCAGTGAGCAGCACAAGATTTGCTCCGACAAAGGTGACCGTCGATGTTGGTGCTACGGTCTGTTGGAGTTGGGAAAACGCTGACATGGCACACAATGTTCGTGAAGTCAATGGCGATAAGTCGACCACATACGTCGAAGGAGGACTGTACTCCGGAGCTGCCGCTACTACAGTGATGTTCAAACACACGTTTACAGAAAACACGACATTCTACTATGTCTGTGAACCTCACATCGGTGCAAACATGTTCGGCACAGTCGTCGTAGGCGATGGTGGTGCGGCGGAAGTTAGCCCACCTCTACGAGACTCAGAAGACACACCAGGATTCCTGCTCCCAACATTCATTCTTGCAATGATTGGAGCAGTTCTCTTCACACGAAGAACCAACGAATCGTGAGCGAATGGATTGGAAAAAACCACTTGCTGCAGGCCTCGGCATTCTTGTCGTTGTCGTTGTGATTTGGGGTTTTTTCGTTGTCCAGTTTGAGAGCCCTCTCGGCACAGATAATGTGGTCGAAATTCAACGATCTGAATCACTTACAAATGATTCAAGCGACACCCTTGCAACACTCTCCTTTGCCGAAGGTGGAGAACATCTTGACTGGGCTTCGACTGAAATCATGGTAAAAGTTGGCAATCAACAATTCCCCTGCTCGTTTGGAAGCATGTCGCTCGGACAAACAAATGTGTCAAAGGTATCGCCTACATTAAGTGCGGATGGTGTGACATTTACCACGGAGATCGATGCAACAGACGAAGAGTCGTTCACACATTTCAATATCTCAACGCAGCGAGGAGGCGAATCGAATCATTCAACGATGAGATTTTCCAAAACAGACATCTACTTCGCCCAAGGCATTGACTGGATATTTATTGCAGACGCCGAGTTTAACGACGTTTCATCCACAGATAATCTCACATTTTCTAACGATACAAATGAGCGCCTCGATTGGTACACGTATGATATGGTCGCACACCGAGTTGAGCCAAACCAAGGCGTTTATGTTGTTCGAATTGGAGAGGAATCGTACAAAATTCAGTTCCTATCATACTACAATCAAGACGATGAGGGACGGCATCCAACCATGTTGATTGGAGCACTTGAGAACACGACGTTCCCCGCACTTTCCGATTCAACCCTTGTCGCACCGTCACCGTGTATCATTCTCTCGGAACACCCAGAATCATTGTATTGGAATGCGAGTGAGTATATTGTTCTGGCCGAACAACAAACCAATATCTGCTCGCAGGCGTGTGACATGGAACTTTTCATCTTCTACGAAACCATGCAAGTCGAAACACGGTTTGTCTAGAGAATATCCACATTCAATCCTAACGCCGCATTCATCAAGGGGGAGCACGAGGCGAGGTCGAGCCGCATGGTCGAGAAGGAAGAGTTGCAACGTCTTGCAAGAGAGGTCGAAGCACTTCGACAACAACTCGATGAAATCCAAAATCGCGTGCAACAAATCGACGGCATTCTCGAAGAGCATGATGTGACCGACGGCATTCTTGAGGCGTACATATCGACCACATCAAAGTCAATTAGCCACGTTCCAATCGGCTCAGGCGTGTGCCTCAAAATCGAAATCGACCCCGATGCTTTACCAGTCACATTGGTTGATATTGGCAGCGGCATCTATGGTGAAAAAAATCTTAACGATGCCCGCACCATTACTCAAAAGAGAAAGGCAGACATCAAAGAATTACGAGACGAACTTCACGGTCAGGGTGTGCAAATTGAACAAAAACTGGGGGAAGTTGCTTCGGTGTTCAATGCTAGCGCTGAACAATTCAAACTCGAGCAAGGCCAACCTTCTACCCAGTCAACAGCACCAACAGCACCAACAACAGAGGCCGAAGAGGCTGAAGAAACCACCACAACCTCTCGCAAAAAACGCAACTCGATGTTTCGCAGTGAACTGACACTCGATGATTAGGTGATACCATGGGACTTTTCGATAAATTTCGTTCGAGGGTTCGAGAGGTCGCAACCGAGTTAAACGAAGATGAAATGCTTGCAGAGGAAGAAAGCAAAGAAGGCCAAGAAGCACTTCAAACAGCAATCGACAATGCTTCCAAAGTTCCAGAAGTTATTGAAGCAGCAGAAGATGAACCAATCGACGATGACGAGCCCGGTGATGACGACGATTGGGACGATATTGATGATGACCCTCAACCATCAGGCGATGATGATTGGGATGATTGGGATGAAGAAGAGGACGAGGAAATCGTCCAACAACCTGCACCAGCGATGTTAACGAAGAAAGAACAGAAAATGCTTTCTAAACACCAAAAAAAGCAGAAGAAAATTGTAAAACAGCGAGAAAAGGAACTCAGAAAACGCCAAGCAACCGAGGTTTCGAGACCGAAAGGAAGCCGTGTTGATCTATCGATGATGCGAACGGCTACGGGTCGACAATTGGTCGAAATTCAACAAGCCCCAAAAGGCTCAGTAAATAAAACAACACTTACTACCGACAAAGGTGTAAACGTTGACATCGACCTTGGCGGCGGTGTCGTCAGTGAGGGTGGCAAAATTATCAAAGCCGGAGCTGCATTGGAAAACCTGCTTGAAGAACTCGAATGGATTCTGCTTGAATCTGATGTCTCGAATACTGCCGTCCATTTCATTCTCGATGGACTACGCGACCAACTTGTAGGTATGCGACTACGAAAAGGAGCAGACCTTTCCAAAGTGCTTGAAGCGGCCCTAAAGCGAGCCCTCCATTCTCTCTTAGCAGCAGGATATTGGGATTTTGATGCTACGGTACAATCCTACATTGACAAGGGT
>Ga0213864_10001344_pt1 | contig 11110 bp, 7 predicted proteins | sample PICome_5_FD_160078 | JGI IMG/M metagenome (GOLD analysis project Ga0213864, IMG submission 160078) | Coastal seawater microbial communities near Pivers Island, North Carolina, United States - PICO247 | ecosystem: Environmental > Aquatic > Marine > Coastal | place: USA: North Carolina | collected... | reverse complement strand
CGGAAGCGATGCCAAAAAAGTAACAAAGTAACTAACTCACTCACTCACTCCTCGACTCGTTCTCAACACGACGTCAGACGTCGCCGCCATGCGCACCCTTCCGCGCTTCGTCATCCTCACCGCCTCCTCGTCGTCGTCGTCCCACGACTCGACCGAACCTGCCCTCCCGCGACTCGACCACGAGCCCGACAGCGCGTTCGGTGCTCACGGACTCGGACAGTCCCGCACGCACCGAGGTCGACGCATTCTCGCCTTTGGACCGGCGAGAAAGTTTGTCTCCCACTTGAGCCTGCGCACGGAGGAAGACTTTCACGATTGGGCCATCAACGCCCGACGCGGGGCGGTGTTCATCCCGCGAGACCCGGTGGAGGCGTACGGGGAGGAGTGGCAGGGGTGGGATGATTTTTTAGGCACGCCGGTTGATTTTGAAACTGCCAGGAGGTACGCGAGAGCGCTGCGGTTGACGTCGCAACAGGAGTGGTGGACGCTCGCGAGAGACGGGGCGCTGCCACATCGAGTGCCGGAGAGACCGGGGCAGTATTATAAGAATCGTGGGTGGATGGGATATGATGATTTTTTGGGGTTGAGAGAAGAAACTGTCGACGTCAAAGAGGCGTGATGGGTGCGTTGGTTGTTGCTACGTGTAAAATAACTTTTTCTTTGTACAAACTACTACCGCTATGTGCTGCTGCTAACTGAGATTGCTGATGAGTGTTAACGAGAAACATCGCCAGAGATAGGCGACGAAACTCGCGTCGCCGTTGTACTCGTCAGACGTGGCGCCAAATGCGCGCGTGAGTCTGGCTCGCGAATCGACGAGCGCGGCTCGGCAAAATTCATACTCGGGTCTCACGACGTCAAAGGATAATAAAACCACACCGGCGTCCCGTGATACGTTCCAGAACGCGCTCGAGTGGTAATCGTTGACAATGTGCACGGAACCGAGCTGTAACTCTCGGGTTTCATCCGCGGCGCGTACTCCGGCGGCTTTACCGTGAAGTCCGGAGTCGCGCGCGAGGACGACGTGCGCACGCCAATAACCATCCGCCAACCCCGTCGTCATCCGTCCTGCGGCGCTCGAGGACCCTCCTGCGCCCGGCCCGAGCACCCAAATCTTCCCGTTGAATCCACCGATCGAACTCACGACGGCGGACGTGCTCGGAAAGCACTTGGCGGCCAACTTGTTTGGCGCGTCCAGCGTCGCGTCGTGTAACGGTATCGCCGACCAACCCGCGTCCCGCATCTTCTCGCTCGGCTGTCTCGAATCAGATGCCGCATTCATCGTCATCGCGTCATCGTTCCCACACGTCGCCTGCACGAACGCGACGAGCTCTCTCGTAAATGCCGGCGCGTGCTCCGCCAACACTTCGGCAAACGTCGCCGTGCCGTCCTCCTCTCTCTCGAAAGCCCCCAAACCTTGTTTTTTCCTATACCGCCGCAAAAGTAACCCGTAGAACGCAAACACCGGTCGTCCACAAAACGCTCTCCAAAACGGCAGCGCGCACGTCGCCACGCACGCGGCGTACACCGCTCCGGCGTATCCACTCGCTTGAAATCCATGACTCACGAGCGCGATGCAAAACGCACCGTACGGCGCGATAAACCCGATCCATCGCGCGTGATCGCCCAACGATCGTCGCATGCGACGTCGCGACGGCGCACCGGGCGACATCGCCGTCGGTATCGATCGCAGCGCGTCGGTATCTGACGAACGATTTGTAAGTCGAGCAATTTTGGGAAATTAAATTTTAATCCAAAATGAAATCACCATTCCGTGACGCGCGTCGTGTCGATCTCCCGACGGAGACGGCGACGACGCACGAGAAAAGTTATCGGCGTCGTTATTGGTGTCATAACCGCCGCCGGCTTCTGTGAACCCGGAACGACGAGTCATAATGAGCGCGGATGAAATCGTCCGAGCGTTCAGCCGCAAATGCTCAATGGTGCCGCTATTTCTCGAATCATCGGACGACGAGGACGGAGCACGACGAGCGTCGGAACGGATCGACGAAAACACGAGCGCGGAGTCGGCTTCGGATAGCGATTGGTCGGACGCAGAGCTGAGGGAGTCGGATGGGGCGTCGTTCGAGGATAAACCGCCGACGGCGGCGCAGGGAGGCGGTAGACCCTGGGCGCACGCGGCGAGAGCGAGACGAATGGCGAAGAGAATGGCGAAACAAGCGGCGAAAGACGCGCGAGTAGGGGATGTGGACCGTTGGGACGACACTGGGAGTGGGATGTTTCTGGGGGATTTGGATCAGGACATTGCGTTGGAGGTTTTGAAGCATTTGACGCCGCATGACGTGGCTCGCGTGGCGGCTACGAGACGCAAGGAGAGAGACATGTTGGTCGGAAAGAGCAGCGAAATTGCCGAGGCGGCGTGGGGCCGGGTTAAATTGCGGCGTGGGGAAGACGCAACAAAGGCGCTGTCGACGCTGAGGCACGTTGCGAAAGAGACTTTGAAGGAATTGGATGTGAGCGGGGTCAGCGGATTGAAGCGCGCGGAACTCTTTGCCACAATCGATGAATGTAAAAATCTACGAGAGTTTAGAGCGGTCGATCTTGGAGACATGGGTAAATTTACCACGAAAGATGTCAGAACATGTGTGGACAGCATCGGGGATAGATTGAGAAAGTTGACGTGCGACATGGGTCACAAGATTGTCTACGATCCAATCAGACGCGATCCGACTGCAAAGTACGTCGACGTGTATGACGACAATGTGCGAGACCTCGTCGACACTCTAGCGATCCCGCAGCTGTACGTGCGGCGCTTGAAGTTGCACAGTGGTGATCCGGGGAGCGTGCGTGCGGCAGCCGTGGCTGCCGTTGCAAACGGCGCGAAAAAGGTGGAATCTTTCGATGCGAGCTGGAGCTTGCGGATATCAAACGACGGCGCGCGAGCCGTCGCAGAAGCTCTCGCCATGGGCTGGGATTTAAGAAGACTCGCCATGCGCAAAGTCAATATCTCCGACGACGGAGCCGTGAGCTTGGCAGAGGCTATCAAAAAAGCTGGCGAAGAAGGAAAGAGTAAGCTGCGCTGGCTTGACTTGGGTTCAAACGACGTCAGAGAGAGAGGAGCGGTGGCGATTGGTGAAGCCATCGAGTGTCCTGGCGTGCGTATATCTCGACTCACTTTACGAGGAAACGGTATTTTATCAGAGGGAATGGATAGATTGGGTCAAGGCGTCGCTATGTCGCAAACATTGCGCAGGATAGATCTCGCGCACAACGGCTTTGGTGATAGAGGAGCGATTGCGTTTGCGGATGGATTGAGCCGCGGAACGGCATCGCAACTGCGCGTTTTGCTCCTCGCATTCAATTCCATCGGGCCGGACGGTACGGCTGCGTTGATGCGTTCGTTAGCCAACAGTGGGGTTGAACACTTGGATCTGGGATGTAATGTCGTGGGACCCGACGGAACCAAGGCTATCGCAGAAACAATTAATTCTACGCGACTGAAGTCCTTGAACTTGGCGTGTAACAACATCGGTATCCGCGGCGATCGTTCGGGGATGACGGCACTGGCGAAAGCGTTGGAAATCAACGAAACGCTCGAAATATTAAACCTTCGAGGCAACGCGCTGCATACCAACTGCGCCCAAGACCTTGCCGATATACTGCTCGAAGACACGGCGCTCATTCAGCTGAATGTCGGTTACAACGAGCTTTATGACAACGGCGCGTGGGAAATCGCAGAGGCTCTGGAGGACAACACCCGCCTTCTCGGTCTTGATATTCAGCGTAACGAAATTACCGACGAAGGCGCGGCGTGCATCGCCAAGACGTTGGGCGTAAACGCTATTATCCAGGAAATCGACCTTCGGAGCAACATGATTGGCCCCGACGGTGTGAAGCGATTGGAGCCATATGGAGTAAAGACAAACTTCCGGTGGCAGCTTGAACCTCCTAAATATAAGCAAAAGACGGCGACGCGAAGGAGAGGTACAAAGAGGTGAGCGCGCGTGCTGGTAGTGAATACTTTCATGTATTAATACAATGTGATTCATTCAGTTTTAAACATCTCCCTCAATCTCGTTTTCTCTGTGTGAATTGTCTCTCAACCACTCCCGAAGCGTGTCGAACTCACCCTTGAATGAAATTTGAGGATGCCGCGACAGAGTTTGCAAAATGAGGTATGGAAGCGCGAGATCGGCTATGGCGCGCTGTGTTTGCACAGAGTTGAGCGCGAGAGAAAGGATGCAACCAATGCACGCCTTTGCGGCGCCTTCAGACTCTTGGCCAAACTGTACGAGAGAGTTCTTCAACACCTTGAGAGCAGAGACCCCTTCCTCAGTTCTTGCTCGCACAAAGGCAGATTTGCCTCTCGAGTTGTTCTTCACCAGAGCCCAAACCGCCGTCGCTCCCCACTGTTGCAATGCGACATTTCGAGGATGCTTGGTCATGACGTTGACAATCGTAGTGAAGAGAGGTCCTTCGAGAACGGTGTTGTCAGACTGCATTCGTTTTGACGTCAAATCGCTCGTCGTCAGCATGTAAAGCAACGCACAAGCCCCGGCCGCAAAAGCTGCGTCACCGACGCTCATCGCGTGGTCGATGGCGGCAACACCACCGTTGAGGACGATGGCGATGCCGAGGGTTGGTTCGTTCGCGAACATGTCCGCGAGTGCTTCTGACGCCTCGGTGTGTCGAATGCGGTTGCGCGCCTTCAACACTGAAATGGCTTCGTTCACAGTCCACACGTGTCCGGTGGGCTGCACGAGATGGGCCTCAGTAGACGGTGCCTTATCGGTGGATTCTAATTTCGGCTTTGCCTTTTCCTCGGCGGGTGCGGCACTTCTCGCACGAGTATCCTCTTTCGGCTGATCAGCTTTCGGAGGGTTTTGCTTCGAAGCCTGTCCGGCTTGACGCTGCGATGCCGGACCATCGTCGCTCAGTGAGTTTGTTCGATTTCGCTGATGCGCCGGCGGGCGTGATTTCGCTCTGTCCTCCTCTGAAGCCTGTCCGGCTTGACGCTGCGATGCCGGACCATCGTCGCTCAGTGAGTTTGTTCGATTTCGCTGATGCGCCGGCGGGCGTGATTTCGCTCTGTCCTCCTCTCTCTCTCCAACGTCTGCAGTGTTTTTGCGCCGAGGCATCTCGGCTTCTTGTTCAAACAACCGTTGGGCCTTGATATGTTCTACCGGACTGTTTGAATCTTCATCCGCACCGTCATCGAGTGCGCGCTCTGCGGCGTTGCGCTCCTGTTTTGTGGGTTGGCTCTTCATGCTTCTTGACATCGACTTGGCGCCGCCTCGATCACCACGGATCCAGTCGCGAAGAGAAGCGAATTCTCCATGGAAAGAGATGCCATTGTTTGCGCTGAGCGCCTTGCGGACTTCCCTTCTCATGCCTTCTTCCACAAGTTTATCTTGTATTTCTTTGTCATCCTTGGCGAGTGAAAGGATGCAACCGACGAACTTGCGAATGGTGATCAAGTACTGGTTGGATCCGACATCCTCCAGAGATTCCTGCAAGCCATCCTTGAGGAACTCTAAAACTGCCGGACCGCAGTCCATGACGGTCTGCCGCGCAGGCCCGGCACCAACTCCCGTGTAAGCCCACAGCGCGTGCGCAGCTTCCGCCTTCATTTCCAAGTCATCGGGATGACGCATGATTGCGTCCATGATGGCAGACGGCAGAATCTTGAAACGCACTTGTTTCAAGAGCCGAATCATCGTAGTAGGAGACGAAAGTAGCGCGCGTAAAACGCGCATTGACGCGTACATGATGTCCGGGTTGTGCAAGTAGTGACGCATACAATCAACTGCGGTGCGAGGTCCGCCGCACGTGAGAACGATGTACGCTCCGCCTCGTTCTGATATACGCGCGAGAGCGAGCATACATCGGTACGCCGTTTCTTCGCTGCCTTGGGCACTGACTCCAGCGATAGATCCCGGTGGATTGAGCGCGATCTTGCATAGCATGCCAATCGCTCTCTTTTTCGCGAAGTATAGATTTTCGGCGGTGTAACCTCTACTCGCCATGGATTTTCGCTTCTCCTCAGCTTGTCGTTGCTTCTCAGCGGCGCTGGCTTGCTGCGGAGTCATCGGAGGCTTCTTCTCTCGCTCAGCCTTGCTAGCCTTTGGTGCTTCTTCATCGGGCGCGAACGACGGGTTCTCGTACTCTTCCCGAATCCATTCGCGGAGAGAACTGAATTCTCCATCAAAGGACATTTCCGGATAGCGAGCGAAAACGCCGCGAAGCAAGGCTCTGTAGCCTTCATTGACCAAGTACTTCTGCATGGTCATGTTGCCGACCGCCAACGAGAGGAGAAATCCAACCATTTTCCTCTGATGTTTACCTTTCGGATCTTTCTCATCAATGTCTTCACGATTGAGCGTCGACTTGACGTAGCGCAGGAACCCAGACGCCTTTGAGCGTTCTTGCACAATTTTACCACCGAGGACATTTGCAGCCCAAAGAACGTGCGCGCCTTCGGCGATCACATCAATTTCCTTTTGATGTAAACCAGTAGCTTGAGAGACGGCATTTGGAAGTAGCTTAAATCTTTGCTGCTTCTTCACGTGCATCATCGTGGATGGGTTACTTACCAGCGCGTGCAGGAGCTTGAAGCTCGCGAGACAAATGTCGGGATTTTTCTGGTAGAGTTTCAAGCAGTCGAAAGCGCAGCGGTTGCCTCCGAGTGATAGAATCATGAAGGCACTCGATTTCTGAGACAAACGTGCCAAACCCTTGATGCATCGTCTCGCGATCTCCTCAGATTGCTCTGGCGTGAGAGGGTGGCCCGGAGGCCTGACGGCGATGCATATCATGGAAGAGACGGCGCGCTTGCGGGCGTCATACATGTTGAGTTGCCCGCGAGAGGTCTTATTCGGCTTTGATCCACCTCTTCGAGCCACCTCCCGAACTGTGATTTCGGTGTGCGATTCATGAGGTGGCAGCGCTCTCTGCTTGTGTTCTGCGTGAGGCGCGCGGCGAGTGGTGCGATCGACTCGCTCTTCATCAGTCGTAGTGACGCGACGAGACTGTTCCAGCATAGCTTCTCGCCTGCGGTTGATTGAAAACTGTGTCTTCGGCGCGTGTCTACCCTCGAGCCATTCGAGCGCGAGGTGCAAATCGTTGACTCGAACGGCGTCCAGAGCCATCTCCCCGTCCTCGTAAGAGTAACCGAGCATGACCAACTGAGCAATCACTGTCACTCTACTCGCAAGTTCCGGCGCAATCTTCACCGGAAGCGACATTGCCACTGGCATATCGAATCCTTCTTGCTCGTATCGCACCCGCGCCACCTCTCCTTGCAGCTGTCTGAACGCCGCGCTCAAGTCGGCGACGCGTTGTTGCGCCTGTCTCAACTCTTCTCGCTCCCGTTCGATAATCTCATTCGTCCCTTCCGCCGGTCGTTCTTGCAGCTCCTTCACCGTCGCCTTCAAATTCGCCACCTCTTGTTCGCTCAAACTTAGCGCCGTGAGCGCGTTTCGCATCGCAGAGCTCGCTTGGGCTAACATTTGTTGCGACGAAGCCGTCTTGGCTCGCAATGCCTGTTGCGCCGCTTCGATCGCTCGGTCAAACTCCACCTTTGGCACCATCCCGTCCACCACCTGCACATCCATGCTCAACCCATTCGCCGGCGCGTTCGCCGTTTCCGTCGCCATGATCACTCCACCGCGCGTCTATCTCCCTTTATCGTCGTCGACAAGAAACGCGTCGGTCGTCGTCGTCGTCGTCGTCGTTGTTGATTCGCGAATTCACAATCGCCAATCCAAGCGACTGATTGATTTGATTGATTGATCACCACCCACGCGCGTTTCGTCCGTCCGTCCGTCCGTCCGTCCGTCCGTCCGTCTTCGATTTTAAGATGAGATGCGCCGAGCCACGTTTCGTGCGCGTTCACTCTTCCGCGCGCACGTGTGCCGACGGCCCGAGGCTCGGGCGTGCGTGTAACACCTCTTTGAGTCGTACCCTCTACCCAAATCGAGGAGTCATGAACGGTCAACATGGATACTATAAGCAAAAATCCACACGACTGGTGTGGATGAGAGATGGAAAGCGTGATCCAGACGTTAGAGACCGACGTCGACCGAGCGCTTGACCGACGATTCGGGAAAACGATGACGAATCCCGAGGCGCGAAAAGTGCTCCACGCGCTGTCGCAGTTGGAGAGCAACCGAACGTGCGCGGATTGCTCGACGACGAATCCCGATTGGGCATCGGTCAACCACGGCATCTTTCTCTGTCTCAACTGCTCTGGTGTTCATCGGTCTCTGGGCGTGCACGTGAGCTTCGTGCGGAGCGCGACGATGGATTCGTGGTCGGCGGAACAACTTGCGTGCATGGAGCGATCGGGTGGGAACGAAAAGATGAATGAGTTTTTGGAAAAGTACGGAGTGGGGAGAGGGACGCCGGCGAGGGCAAAGTACGACGGGGTGGTTGCTGCGGCGTGGAGGGATAAATTGAAGTGTGCGGTGAATGGGACCGAGTGGAAACGACCAAAAGGGTTGAAGAGTGGTGGTGGTGGTCCGTCGGTGTCGTCTTCGTCGAGGAGAGGAAGCGTGAGTGGATCGGATTCGTTGTTTCAATTCGAGGAGCGACCGAGCGCAGCATCGGCGTCGGGGAGAAAGGCGGTGAGCGGCGGTTCGTCGTCATCGTCGAAAAAAGGGGGGTACGATTTGTCCACGGGGCAAGGGTCACTCGTGAGTAAGCGGTACGAAGAGGCGGACGATGGTTGGGTGCCGCCGCCGCCTCCTTTGCCGAAGGGTGCCAAGGCTGGGGAATTTTTGAGCGGTCTCACGCCGCATCAGTGGGTGGATTTTCTCAAGAAGTGTAGTCGTCAAGAAGATCGCACGTATTATCTCAAGAATATGACGGAAGAAGAGCGATCGCAAGTCGTCGCCGCGATGTCGGGCCAGCCCATTCCGCCGAGATCTGGAAAGCCGCACGTGCCGATGCCGACGACGCAAGCGGGTTCGTCGACGAGCGATTTGAAGACACTCAATCCTTTCGACGACTTTAGTAGCAGCGATGACTTCTTCGCGGATAATAATAACGACGCCAAGAAAGAGAAGAAGTCGAAAAAGGATAAAAAAGAAAAGAAGGAGAAGAAAGAAAAGGCTCCTCGCGATGACGAGACCGACTTGGAGCGCCGCATGCGCGAAGCTGGCGAGGCGGCCAAGGCTTTGGCGAGAGAACGCTTGTCTGCTCGAGGTAGCGAAGATGCATCTTCCTCCGTCTATGCGGTACCAGAGAAAAAGAAACCGTCGTACTCTCCTCAGCAGCGATACTTCCACGGTAATTCGATGAGTAACACCACGTCCAAGTATGCCGGTTTTGGCAACACGACCGCGAAGCAGCAACCGCAGGATTGGCAGGACAAGATGAAGGTTGGTTTAGAATCGGCCAAGGGTTGGTTGAGCGGTACTCTCAAGGGAATTGCGGCGAAGCTCGACGGTGGAGCCCCTCCTACGCGCCCCCCGCCGTCCACGTCTGGTTATTCCCAAGACAACAACTGTTCGTACTCGCAGCCAAACAAGTCGGCGTTCGTGTCGAGGCCGCCCGAGGTGGCGACTTTCCAACCTGCCGCGCCCTCGCGCGGTCTACCCCCGCGTCCATCTCCCAAAGGCAAACCCGACAGCTTTTACAGCGATTCGAGCGATTCGGATAGTGATTCCGACGATAGAGACCGACCGGCAGTGCGCGGCAACGCGGATGACGAAGATTTAGCTTCCAACTTTCGCGGCAAAGTGAACGTGTGATAGAAACTTACCTCAACTATACCATGAATCGCTAAAAATATCTACTACCTTCTGATTCGGATTCCACTCCATCCCCCTCTGACTATGCTACGCAAGAGCGCGCGACTGGGCGCGTGCGCCATGTAATAATGCGGTAAACCGCCTCTCAGGGCGACTTCGCCCGTCGCTTCCTCGACCAACTTTTGCGGAATTTTGGCGACGGGCCACCACCACGAGGTGTCAAATTCGCCGTAATGCGCCGGGAAATTGTCCAAGAGAAACTGATCTGGGATACCACCGAGTAATAACATGTCTTCCACAATGTATATGAGCACTTCCCCCGCCAAGTTGAGCGCGATCCAAACGCCCAAACCGATGACAACTCGTCTCGCCCATTTCCATCTCCATCCGTCGCCTTGCTTGAGGTACGCCTCAACCTTGTTCATGACCCGGAAATGAATCACCATATCCCCTCGTTGATTCGTCCCCGCGGTGTAAAAACCTTCGCCTTTGATGACCTTTTTCTCCCCCTTGCGAATCGTGTGCGAGTTGGGTTTCACCGCGAGTTTGACGTCGCGACCGCTGATGCTCTTCACGGTGATGACGCACCCGTTCACCGCTTGTCTCGGCTCGAGCGCCACCCAAGTCGCGATATCCTTGCCCTCATTCACGCGATCAAACCTATCGTGCGCGCGCTCTCTAATAACAAACATGACGCTCTGCAACTCACTCCCAGTCGGGGCGAATTTAATTTCAAACCCGTCGCGCCATCCTCGATGCACGCGAACCGTAAACACTCGACTGCGCTGCGTCACGCTCCTCGTCTTGTCGTCCACCATCAACACCACAACCCCTTCCCGACGAACGCACCCGGTGAACAACTCTTCCAAATCGCACCACAACTCACGCACGACGCACTCTCGAATCCCCAGCGCCTCGCAATACATCATCCGAGCCTGTTCCGCTTCAAAATGGTCGTACGCCCCCGGCGTCTCAAACATCTCCATCCCAACCTCGTCGTACTCTCTTCTCTGCTCTGGATCCGACAACACGCTGTACGCGTGTCCAATCTCCTGAAACGTCCGATTCGCCTCTTTTTTCGCCTCCTCATCACCCTTCACCTTATCCGGGTGGTGTTTCCTCGCCAACGCGTGATACGCCCTTCGAATATCCGCTCCGGACACCGACGCCGCGTTCGCCCTCGACAGTCCCAACACTTCGTACAGTTCCCGCTTCTTCACCTCGGGTCCCGTCGTACCCGCGGCATCGCCGCCACCACCGCGAGACGACGAACCCATTCGCCCTATTCACACCCGTTCGTTTACCGACGCCCGCGCGCGTCCGTCCGTCGCGTACCGAAACGAATCAAAACAAGATGACTGACTGTTTCGGTTGATTGATTGATTTGATTTGATTTG
>Ga0213864_10001343_pt1 | contig 11121 bp, 7 predicted proteins | sample PICome_5_FD_160078 | JGI IMG/M metagenome (GOLD analysis project Ga0213864, IMG submission 160078) | Coastal seawater microbial communities near Pivers Island, North Carolina, United States - PICO247 | ecosystem: Environmental > Aquatic > Marine > Coastal | place: USA: North Carolina | collected... | reverse complement strand
GGCGTTTATTGGGAACTGTTTGGCTTTGCCTCACTTCTGTTCTTCATCATCTGCTACGGCATTTCACAATACTCACAATGGCTCGAGCGTCAGCTCGCGACCGATCACCGATAATTAGGAGGTCTTGATTATGACCCAGACACAAATGACTGTCTCAGACGAGGTCGCAATTCAAATCCAAGATATGAACAAATGGTACGGTTCGTTCCATGTACTTCGGGATATCAACCTAACTGTTCATCGTGGCGAACGCATTGTTATTGCAGGCCCATCTGGTTCGGGTAAATCAACATTGATCCGTTGTATCAACCGTCTGGAAGAACACCAGCGCGGTCAAATTGTTGTTGATGGAACCGAGCTGTCATCAGATTTGAAAAATATAGACAAAATCCGTTCAGAGGTAGGGATGGTGTTCCAACACTTTAACTTATTCCCACATTTGACGATTTTGGAAAACTGCACATTGGCCCCGATTTGGGTGCGCAAAACACCCAAGAAGGAAGCTGAAGAAACAGCGATGCATTTCCTTGAAAAGGTTAAAATCCCAGAGCAGGCTTTGAAATATCCAGGTCAGCTTTCTGGTGGTCAGCAGCAGCGAGTGGCAATTGCCCGTTCCCTTTGCATGCGTCCCCGCATTATGTTGTTTGATGAACCAACCTCTGCACTTGACCCAGAAATGATCAAAGAGGTGCTCGATACTATGATCGAACTGGCAGAAGAGGGGATGACAATGTTGTGCGTAACTCACGAAATGGGATTTGCGCGTCAGGTTGCAAACCGCGTCATCTTTATGGACGAAGGTCAGATTGTGGAACAAAACGAACCTGAAGAGTTCTTTAACAATCCAAAATCTGATCGTACGAAATTGTTCTTGTCTCAGATTTTGGGGCATTAGATGAGGATAATTCAGACTGGATACCCAAATATGATACATGCATTTTATCGATAGGTTGTAATGCAAACTGAGATAGCATTATTTGTCTAACAGCAGATCTGTAGAAAATTTTTCTACATATGCCCACAAAAAACAAGTGGGAAGATAAAGAATGATAATCGGCAAAGTTTCAAACCTCTGTCCTTGCACCTTAAAACTGAGCCATTAATTTTGTAAATTCTGTTGTTTTGTAGGATAGTATGACTCAAAAAAGATACGGTGACGATTACATATTGCGGCTATTCCGTGAGATTGAGGTGCATTGTAATAGTGGTATGGACGTTGTGAACGCGCGTGCGATCGAGGTTAATTTATACGAGTAGGAGCTTTTGTAACCTCAGCAATAGAACCTCATGATGATACGAAGCAACCCGTTAATTTGGTGTAATGAAGCTGTAGCTCTAAACGCTCCCGAAGGGCTTTGAAGCTTATCTGACTACATGTTTTTTGGAGGAACTAATTGTTTTACCGCCCTGAGATCGATGGCCTACGGGCTGTTGCTGTTCTTTCGGTTATTGTCTCCCATGCTGGATTGGGATGGATACCAGGCGGTTTCGCAGGTGTTGATGCATTCTTCGTGATTTCTGGATTTTTAATTACTAGCATAATTTCACGTGATCTTCGCCTAGGGCGCTTCACTTTCACGGGCTTCTATGCACGACGTGCGCTTCGTATCTTGCCCGCACTTTTTTGTATGTCGACGACTGTTTCGATCCTTGCATGGCTGACATTGTCGCCATCCCAAATTCAAGACTTGTCAGGGAGCGTATTTTTTTCAGTTTTATCCCTTTCCAACCTCTACTTTATAGATTTCGTTGACTACTTTGCGCCGTCGTCTGAGTATATCATGTTGCTTCATACTTGGAGTCTTGGCGTCGAGGAGCAATTCTATCTTCTATTTCCATTAATCGCATTCGTCTCATACCGCTTCTTTGGCAAACCCGGGTTTTGGGCCGTCGTGCTGGGTCTAGCGATAGGTTCGTTTGCAATTAGCGAGTGGGGCTGGCGCAACGAGCCTCAGGGAAATTACTTTTTCTCGCCCTCACGGTTCTGGGAAATATTAATAGGAGCAGTCGCAGCCCTATGGTGTGAAAGGCGTCCCAATAAAGGCAACGACCCAATCGCGGTGTTGGGACTCCTAGCGCTGTTCCTAACCTTTTTCACCTACGACGAAAGTATGCTGTTTCCCTCGTATTATGCACTTGTTCCTACAATTGGCACAGCCTTGGTGCTGATGTTTGGGCGTAGCGCGACCATAACATCTCAGCTATTACAATATGGCCCGCTGCGCTTTATTGGCCTGATCAGTTTCAGTGCGTATCTGTGGCACCAGCCAGTCTTCGTATTTGCGCGCCTGAACGGGTATGCAACAGCAAGTCCTTTGGTTGCTGCTGTCTTAATTACGATAATTCTATTTCTATCTACATTAAGCTGGCATTTCATCGAACAACCCTTTCGAGCAGATAGAAGATATACGATTTCGTGGCGCGCACCAATCCTTTGGATCAGCGGCATAAGCCTTATCAGCTTGTCGTTGACTGGATATTTCTCTAACTTGCCACTGCTACGCTTCAATGAAGCGGATCAACGGTTAGTAAGCATAACTCGTCTCGACGCCCGCGATTATCAGCGCTCAATCGACGACGGGTATCTAAGGCAACCATTTTCAACACAAGGCTTGAAACCAAAGGTCGCAATTATAGGTGATAGCTACAGCCGCGATTTCATGAATATTCTCAATGAACGAGGGCTTCTCGAAGAACTTGATGCTTCTGTGTGGCAGATTGCAAATGTATGTGCACCGTTTTTTCTGGGTGACGAAACGGAAGCTAGTCTACGGCACATCTGGGATCGCATAGAATGCGCTGAATACGATCGTTACAAAAGCTCTGAGATGTTGGCGGCTATCGCTGACGCCGATGTCATCTTACTCGCCTCTGCATGGCAATCTTGGCATCCGCCGTATATCACTGAAACCATTAACAAACTTAAAGACAATTCCCAATCACCTATCCTGTTGGTGGGCCCCAAAAGCTTTGGCGCTGTATCGACACGTCGATTATTGAGTATATCCTCGCCACAACGTCCGAAATTTCGCTCTGATCCGAACGAAAAACTTATAATCGCTAATAATCTTATTAAGCAGAACGAGGGTATAACATTTTTGGATATCTTAGGCACCTTCTGTGAACCAGACGGAGGATGCCCACAAGTCACTGCATCAGGTCACCTCATCTCTGAAGATGGGAGACATCTGACTCAACCGGGAGCGATAGCCATAGGAGATGTTCTAAGTGAGAACTACAACTTGCGCGCACTGTTTAGGCTTACCAAGCGCTAAGCTAAGGGCAAACAGCCTGTAAGTGACGTGTGTGGGCAGCGCGATCTTCGACTAAAACCCTTGCCTTCGGCCGATCGCATTTTCAAGCTTATTTACCGCCCCCCGATAATACGGATTTTTTTTGATCTTTTTTTGAAATAGTTGCCAGATTAAGCCTTAATCAATGTGTGGCCGACACTCTTTGGTACTTCCTGTGTGAGCCATTTTGATGATATTAGGAGATAAATCTGGCATTACCAGTTGCAGATTTTCCTAAATTATTTGGTCATAGCCTGCTAACGGAGCAATTATCTTAGACTTAATTGTTCCGAATTCATCAAGCGGATGAGAAAAGGGTTAAGCATTATGAAGCAAATAAAGGCTCAAGGACGACGCTCTTAATGTAGTTTATGAGATATCCATCTATGTTGCACTCTGATTTTCCCTATGTTTGGATCTCTTATGCTGGCGGTTGGTAATTTTGGTTTTCCAAGTGGTCATGTTGAACCCCCACCTCGGGTTTTTCAATTAATGCAGGCCGATCGTATGCTCCTAAATTAATAAATCGAATCAGCGCTTTGAGAAGCCATAGATTGCGATACATATTGTTTAAAGAATTGGCGGGGAGAGTAGTTTTTCCTAACGACTTCGGCGTTTTTTTGTCTAGTTCAAGAAATAACCTGGTTCGATTAGTGGCAACATGGAGGGGCCTCTGTAAACTATTCACCTTTTCATTGAGTCTTGATTTCAAGCGTGCAGTGTTAGTTAATATTTTTGCGACGTGCTTGATTATCGTATTCTGGTCAGCGTAATCGACTAGCTTTGCTTCATCATGAAATATTTTTGCTAAGCCGATAGATTTGTGGCTGTTTGAATTTGTTAATATAGCTGGTACGTTGAGCGATAGTCCCGTAATTGAAGTGTGATATCGTCCACCTAATACACAAACTGCTCCGGACAAAACAGAAACTAAGTCATCTACATCGGCGTGGGATTTATGAGAAATTACTGTTGCATGTCGTTGGGCAAATTTTTCATATTCTTCGGCCACCGCTTTATCGTTTTTTCGAGAATAAACAAACACTGGCTCTAAATTATACGCAAGGCGGATTCCATTTATGGTTCGTGCGTATGCCTCCAAATCATAAGAGTTTAGATCGGCCGACCCCGTAACGCAAAAATAAGTCCCTGACGGTTTAATAAATTTTGAACCCATAGTACCGTTATAAAAGAAGGCTGCGTCTGGCATAAATTCGAACTCTGGCCATCCAGGGCCGGCGCAAATTCTGAGAGACTCCGCCTCACGAACAAAATTGAGATCAAATGAAGAAAAAACATTCTTTAAGATTGTTTCTTCATATTTGTTAGAGAAAGAAATAGTCTGGTTACATGAAATGATGGGCTTTCGGTATAAGTGTTTTGCAAGGAAGGGAAGCCCAAAAAGTTGCGTCCTTCTGAAAATGCGAGAACCGACTATCGCGCCTTCCCCCTGGAAAAAAACAATATCAGCGTTTTTAACACGCTCGAGCTGATGAGTGAACCGCGCTGAACAGAGACGCTCAAGCCTAATTAGTTCACTATGCTTTGGTTTGGGGTTAGCATACAGTTCCTTTAAAAACTCACCGTCCACTTTTTGCTGCCAATGATCTCGCCAGTGCGACGGTGGGTAGGGCACAATTTCTATTGAACTAGGCCTATCTTTGAATAGATCATTTGCAATCCATTGCATAAGGCCCCGGCTTGTAGCTTGTGAACCCCAGTTAGATCGATACCCAGTGTAATTTAAAATAACAACTTTCATTCAGCGCTTGGGGTCCTTTTTAAAAACTTTAAATTTTACGGCTAAAAAGATTTTTTTGATTTTCAATAAAATCTTTTTAGACCAACCTAATTCGACTCCATAAAGCCAAGGGGATGGTAGATCATGGTTTTCAATTTTGAGAAAACTTTCAGATATTGGTAATTTTTCAACCACGTTACGTGACAAGAAGTTATCAGCGTTTTTTGAAGTCATTTTTTCAAATCTGAAGATGTTTCCCTGAAAAAGTACACCATTTCGGTATACAGATGGATCTGGCAGCATTGCGGTGAAAGGGTACGGTGACCACGCCATCTTTCCAAATACACGAGATGCATTTGTATCCATTTTCTTTTCAGAATTTTGAAAATCAAATTTAGAAGACCTCAACAGGTTTACATCAACAAGACAAACATCTGTGTATGCTCTGAACCGTTTTTCACGAGGAGAAAATTTATGAAAAAAGCCCTGGTCAGAGAAAACCATTTGCTTGCGTCGCATCGCAACACCACCAGTCCAAAAATTTACATACAAAAATGGGTTACCAGAATTCTTAATTTGCATCTTTGCCAATTCAAGATCTTTGCAATTTACATCCCTTACGATCTGCATGTCATCTTGCAACAATAATGCTAAGCTATCATCACGGCTGACTTTACAAAGGCTAGCTTTTATGCCCGCATGCAGCCCACCACGCGACCCAAAGTTTGATGGTTCAAAGTCAAGTGGTCGTAAAATCGAAATCCCGGCCTCTTTTGCATCCTGCAAAACTTTTAAAGTTATTGGCTCATCGCTATCATCATCAAAAATATATACGTTTACGTCCGGTATATTCTTCATGCAATCATTAACTGAAGAAAGTAGGTTCTCCAACCAAGCGCCCCGATTGAATGAAAAAATGAACACATCTAATTTAACGCCTGACATAATTAAACCCTGATTTTATAGTACAATATCGCCAACTACTAAATTGAGATATATTCAAAAATCCGTGATAGCAATGTTTTCACCACCCGCTAAAGTACGATTTAGAATGAGGTCGCCATTACTATTAGTTCTAGCGAAAACTTCGTTTATGTTGAGTTTTCTATATACATTTCCATCAATTAATATCAGCGCATTCTCAAGCGGCCCTGTTAAGACTGAAATTGTATACTTGCAGCTTATGTTTTCAACATCATCAGTTGATAAAAACACAGTAATGCGATTATCTTAACAGGATCCGCTCAAAATAAGATTGAAGGGATTGAAAGTTTTTAGTTTTTTGTCTTGATCCGTCTCTTCATTAAGTAGATCGAATACGGTAAATTAGTCATTTCTCAATTTCCATTTGTGCTCTGAAAACATCATCATAATTATAAAAATCGATAGGCCGATTAAGGTTGGTAAATAAACTAGTGGCCAACTACTTGAGTTTGACCTTGTAATGTCGATTACTGCACTTTCTACAATTTTTACGTTCGCCAACAAAAAGATGGCCAAAACAACAAAACGACTCGTGCCATATCTACTTAAGTCTGCAGCATAGAGTGTTGCAAAACCAATTAGCGTCGCAACTAAGCACAGAAGTGCGTTTTGGATTCTGCTATGAAAATTTTCCAACACTTGTGCAAGAGTTTTATCCGCAGCATTCATTGCTGCAATTGGGTCGCTCCACAACAAATAAGTCGGTAATTGACCCAGCCCTATCTGAGGTTCGTTATTTTTCTCGAACGCTTCAGAAAGGTCATAAGTCAATTCGTCAAAATTCGTTAATGATAGTAAATTTTGGTCGGCATTATGGATTTGGATCACTCCGTTAGTCAGTACAAAAACTGCTTTATTTTCTGACGCCAACAAATAAGCTTTTGCGGCACTGTAATTATATGTGAAAACGTCATCTCTACGATCGGAAATGAATACGTCGAGTAATTCACCATTAGTTGAAATATCACGAATGAAAAGAGTAACTCCTGATGACGGATGTTGAAATTTTCCAACTTTTAAAAATTTGCTAGCATATGCTCGACTCAACTCGAATTTCTTCTCGGACAAAAGTTTTTCTGCCTGAGGGGCTAGATATATGCTCATACTTAAGGCGAACAAAGTGGTGATTAATCCAAATATAAAATAGGGCTTCACAATTTGCCTTGGTCTAAGTCCAGCAGCCAACATTACTGTTAACTCACTTTCGTTGCTCAATCTAATTATGGTGAATACCGTTGCCGCGAATGCAGAAATTGGAAATACTCTGATGAGTATTTTGGGAATCGTTAGGGCGATTAAATCAACAACGGTAGCCACCGAATGGCCATCTCTGGCTAAACTTTCAATAAGTTCTATTGCTGCGTTGATCCAAGCGACTAGAGATAGAACTATTGTAAAGAAAAGAAATGACGTGAAACATTGTTTTAGTACATATTTGTCCAATATAGTCATGAGCAGTTGTTTAGCTAACGTGATGGGTTTAAGCGGTTAATTTGCATATTTTCAGGCAGTTTAAGTGTGACATTTTTCTATGCGACAGTCTACGCCTTACAGTCAAATGTTGACCTTTGGACACGTGGTACATGTGCAATAGTTTTTACGGCCAAACTGCATGAGTGGATGGTGGAGACAACTTTCAAGTTTTGTTCGGGATGTAAGGCATCCATTACCTTCTGATAAAATTGAGCCAGCATTTAGAGGCGGTGACGGATGTTTTGTAATAGCTAGTAGCAACCTCTGGTGTGCGGTAAAGTTGTATTTTGCTGCCGCTGCGAGTTAAATGTCAGTTAAATCTACACCTAGAAGATACTTTGGTATTACTATAACTGCAATTATTGGGTCTTCCGTTCGAAGCAACAATTTCTTTAAAGAGTTTGCTGTTACAGTCTCTTCAGGCTAGCATATTTAGTGTTCAAAGCATAAAAACATAAGCAATTTTATTCAGATGGTGCGATCCTTTGACATGTTGTCCCATTTCCTTTTTCTGCAAGTTGTTGTGCAACTCTATCCAACAGGCTAAGAGAAACGGCGAAGAACTAAAGGGCCGATCCACAAATGAAGAAACTGCTTTTCGTGACAGGAACACGTGCAGATTTTGGTAAGCTTGAACCGCTTGCCGTTGCGGTGCGCGATCATGGCTTTGATGTGAGTTTCTGGGTCACTGGCATGCATATGATGGAACGTTACGGTCTGACCAAGATCGAAGTTCAGCGCCTTCAAGGTGTGGGTGTTGCAGAATTTTCAAACCAATCTGAAGGCGACCCACAGGATGTGATCTTGGCCAAAACAGTGTTGGGGTTTTCCGAGTTTGTGCGGGGCCATCAACCTGATTTGGTGATCGTACATGGCGATCGGATCGAGGCATTGGCATGCGCAATCGTTTGCGCCACAAATTATATCCGATGCGCACATGTCGAAGGTGGCGAAGTTTCTGGAACGATCGATGAGTTATTCCGGCACTGCAACACAAAGTTGGCCTTTTGCCATTTTGTAAGTTCGCACTCCGCAGCAGAACGTGTCGCGCGTTTGGGTGAACCCAGAGACTCTATCTATGTTATTGGCTCACCGGAATTGGATTTTCATTCAAAACCCTCTGGGGTATCGATTGAAACAGTGCGCGATCGATATGATATTCCGTTTTTTGATTTCGGCATTTGTACATTTCATCCTGTAACATCGGAACTTGATACGATGGCAGATCAGGCAAAAAATTTGTTTGGGGCGCTTGATGCATCTGGTAAAAATTTTGTAGTGATTTTGCCTAATAACGATCCGGGGTCAGACGACATTATGGTGGCAATCAATAAACTCCCGACGGATCGGTTCCGTATTTTACCATCGATGCGGTTTTCCCATTTTTCTGAATTGATGAAAAACGCAGCCTGCATCGTCGGCAATTCATCTGCGGGTGTGCGTGAGGCCCCGTTTTTGTCCATTCCATCCTTGGACGTTGGCACCCGTCAAAATGCTCGTGCTCAAAGCGCATCCATAACCAGTGCCCGCGCAGAAGAGCGGGAACGCATTTTCGCGTTCTTGGAAAAGGATTGGGGTAAACGTTATCCTGCGAATGATGATTTTGGACTAGGCAGTGCATCAGAACGCTTTGTCGAAATTATGCACCAAGACGCATTTTGGCAGGCAAAATTGCAAAAGGTCTTTGTCGATCATGTCTAGGACCTTGCCACTAGGTTTGTGGGGTGTCTACATTCGCCTGACAACACTGCTGCGCCCTTTGGTGCTTTGGAAAGTAAAGCGACGCTTGAGCGAGGGAAAAGAAGACGCGGCCCGTGTATGCGAGCGCTATGGTGTTGCAACGCATGAACGCCCTGCCGGCCCGTTGATATGGTTGCATGCCGTCGGTTTGGGAGAGGTGATGGCCCTGCGCGGTATGATCCCCATTCTGTCGCGCCACTGCCCCGATGCATTTTTTTTAGTTACATCAGGCACACGACAATCTGCCGATGTTTTCAATAAAAACTTACCTGATCGCACATTGCACCAATATTTACCACTAGATGTCAGAGAGTATTGCCAAGCATTTCTTGCCCATTGGAAACCAGATGTATGCATCTGGTCGGAACAGGAATTATGGCCAAACATGATTTGGAATATCGATCAGTTTGGCATCCCACAAATTGTCATCAACGCGCGGATGAATGCAGCTTCCTTTAGATCGCGGCATCGTGCCAAGGGGATGTTTTCGGATATTTATGGGCGCTTTTCACTGATTTCAGCACAAGATGGCCAAACCGCTGCACACCTTCGCGCGTTAGGTGCAAACGTGCGGGTTGATGGCTCGCTAAAACAGTTATCCCCAGCTTTGCAAGTTGATCAGCGTGAATACGAAACACGGAAAATCGAAATTGGTGAGCGCCCTGTGTTATGCCTGGCTTCATCGCATTCAGCGGATGAAGCAGTGGCGCTTGCAGCGCTGGATGCACTGGACCCTGAAACACTCTTGATCATTGCGCCACGGCGGGTTGAACGGAGTGCTGAGATTATCGTAAAAACCAAAACAGCTGGGTTCTCCCTATCCGTTGGGAATGGGTCCATCCAGCAAACAACACGTGTACATCTGGTGGACCAGGTGGGGCAGTTAGGGCTCTGGTATAGACTTTGTTCTTATGCCTTTGTCGGGGGTGGGTTTGACGAAACCCAAGGGCATAATCCATGGGAGGCCGTTACCCTAAATCGCCGTGTTATTCACGGACCAAACACAGCAAACTTTAGGCGCGATTATGAAAATTTAAATTCACTTGGGATTGCTTGCCAAATTACGAACGCAGCTGATCTAGTGGCTTCATTTGACACGGCACGCGCTGTTTTGGACCCAAAACACCGAAATTGGGCAGTTGACCAAGCCGGCAAGGAACTGGATAAGCTGGGTCGAGATATAATAGCCATAGTGGAGCGCGAGCGTGCCTCATGATTTTCCTAGCATTAAAGTGACTGCCTTTATGGCGTTTTATCGCCTACTATGGTTGATACTGATGCCCTTGGTTTTGTTCTATCTGAAATGGCGTGCGCGCCGCGAACCTATGTACACTAGCAATATTAGAGAACGCTTTGGTTTTGGAGTAAAACAAACTGGTGAATGGGTTTGGGTGCATGCAGTTTCACTGGGTGAATTTCGATCTGCGATCCCATTGATTGACGAGTTGCTGGCGCGTAGTCAGCGGGTGTTGATCACGCATTTCACACCCGCAAGTCGTGAGGTATCGATGGATCATTACGGTGATCAGATTGCCGAAGGAATGGTGGTGGTATGTTGGATACCGTTTGATTACAATATGGCATTCAAACGGTTTTTTCGCCGTTTTTCCATCACCTATGGTTTAGTGATGGAGGTCGAGTTTTGGCCTGGAATGATTATGTCAGCGCGTGCGGCAAACATTCCACTGTTTTTATGTAATGGCCAGTATCCCAACAAAAGCTATGAACGTGACAAACATAGAGTGTTATCTTCTCGCGATATTGTTCCTGGGTTTGCAGGCGTCTTAGTGAAATCTAACCGCATGGCTGAGCCTTTTCGTGATCTGGGATTGGACAAAATCGCAATCACAGGTGAAATGCGATTTGAACAACCGATTAATCAATCACATA
>Ga0213864_10001342_pt1 | contig 11122 bp, 8 predicted proteins | sample PICome_5_FD_160078 | JGI IMG/M metagenome (GOLD analysis project Ga0213864, IMG submission 160078) | Coastal seawater microbial communities near Pivers Island, North Carolina, United States - PICO247 | ecosystem: Environmental > Aquatic > Marine > Coastal | place: USA: North Carolina | collected... | reverse complement strand
ATACATTTTTTGTTCAATTTCGAAAATATTTAATTCTGCATCTATGATTTCAGTCTCCCATTCTTTAAGTGGTTCTGAAATATATCGAGTAACATTAATCATTACTTGTTTTTTTGTAAAGTGAGCTGGAATATTATTTTGTTCCTTATTTGAAATTTCGATAAAATAACCCAAATGATTATTTTGTTTTATTTTCATTGAAACCAAATTATGATTTTTTTGCTCTTTCAGGATATAATTATCTATCCAATTTTCTCCAATTTTTAATATTTGTCTCAAGCGATCTAATTCAGAATTTACATTTTCTGCAATTATATTCCCATCACCAATATTTCCAGTCGCATTCGGATTTATATTCCTATTAATCAAGAGAACAAAATCACTACTTGGATCAAGATTTTCGAATAAGTCTTTTGGAAGAATATTCGTATAATCTTCTATGAGATTTTTTAAAGTAGGAATTTTTTCGAGAGAATGAGATAATTTTATTAGTTCGTTTGGTTTAATATTACCAAGAGCAATTCTAGTTGAAAGTCGTTCTATATCGCAGAATTCACTAAGTATCGAACGAGTTTTGTGTTGAAGTAATGGTTCTTTTGTAAATAATTCTACTGTTGATAATCGTCTATTGATTGGATCTAATTTTGATAAAGGGTTTGACATCCAGTGCCTTAATAACCGACCACCCATTGGAGTAACAGTTTCATTCATCAATGCAAATAGTGTTGCTTTGGATGTATTATCATGAATATTTTCAAACAACTCTAGACTTTTAACCGCAGTAGCATCTAAAACCATGGTATTATCGATTTCTAATGATTTAATTGACTTGATATGACTTAATTCTGAAAATTGTGTTTCCTTTAAATATTTAATTAAAGCACCTGCTGCAGAAATACCTGGAGAATTTTTTTCTAAACCATATCCTTTAGTTGTTTTAACATTAAAATGAGACAATATGAGAGCATTTGCGGATTTTAAATCAAACCAATCTGATGTTTTATTGGTTAATAGTATATTTTCATCAAAGATGATTTCCAATGATTCTTCAAGATTTGTATTTTCATTTGAGTAAAGGATTTCAACAGGATTAAAACGAAGTATACTCTTTAATACATTATTTTTGATGAGATCACCTTTAAAATTGCCTACTCTAAAATCACCTGTTGAAATATCACAAAATGCAATGCCTAATACAGTTTCTTTAGACAACTTAACCATATGAAGCGATGAAATATAGTTATTTTTTCCAGGTTCTAACATTAATTGATCCGTTATAGTTCCTGGTGTGATTATCTTTGTCAATCCTCTTTTTAGCATACCAGAAGTCTTTTTGGCATCTTCTAATTGGTCGATAATTGCAACTTTATATCCTAATTTTATCAGTTTTGAAACATATGTGTCTAAACTACGAACTGGCACTCCTGCCATGGGGTACGTAGATTTAGATATTTTTCTTTTCGTCAATTGCAAGTCCAAGATTGAAGAGGCCCGGATAGCATCATCAAAAAAAAGCTCAAAAAAATCACCTACTCGGCAAAAGACAATTTCATCACCAAGTGACTCTTTGATTTCTAACCATTGTGATAACATAGGAGTACTACTTGCTAATACTTTGTCATCATCATTTAGAATATGAAAAACCTCCATTTACTGTATAATTTTATTAATCTTATATATTTTCAATCATTATAAAATATTTGAGCATGTAGTATTAACGATTACTAAGTTTTGAAGAAAATCTAAATAAATTAAGTATATATTAAAATAAATTTAGCGATTAATCACTTATTATTCAAAGATTTTTTGAGAAAAGTATAAAATAGATAAATAGCTCCTACGAAACCAGTGAATAAACCGATAAATAATGCAAAATTACTATCTTCAATTGCATTAGCAAATTGAATCCCAACAAATACATAAAAGGTAACTCGAGGAATGGTTCCAATAAATGTAGCGATCATATAATCCTTAAATTTAATTCTTGTTAGACCTGCTGCATATGAAATAACATCAAAAGGAATTAATACAATCATTCGGCCTAATAACACAATGATAAAACCATATTTTTCAATTATATCAATAAAATCATCGGAATCTTCATCGATAAACTTTGCTGAAAATTTAGCAAGTTGGTGTAATCTTTTTTCTTTATTGGATGTATAGATGGGTTGATCCTCTTGATTATATTTATCAATAATTTTCACTTTAAGAATTTTTTGAACATATCGAGAAATGTAGAATGCAATCCAAGCACCTAATAGAGAACCTACAATTCCACCAAATATGGCAGCATATATTCCTATGTTACCAAATGTTTCGAATAGAATCCCGCCCCCTCCTGCCAATATAGCTTCAGAGGCAATAGGTGCAATAATTGCTTGAATAATCATTATTATTATAAAAACTAAAATTGAAAATGGCAACCCCAAAAATCCAAAAGTGTCGATAAATATTGTAAATAAATTTTCAATAAGATTCATTATTTCATCTTCGACCATATTATTACAAATTCCTTGAGTTTATATTAAAATTAAAACCATTGATCGAGAAATGATTGAGTTTCAATTTGAGGGGGATTTTGAAGAAATTCGAATTCTCGATTGATCATAGATCTAAGATTTATTGAATAATAGTATTTACCTAATTGTGTAACTAAAATTGAGCCCTTAATGGCGATTATTTTTCCACCAAAACTATTATTTGGATTTATGTCAATATTTTGAATTGGTTGATTTAAAGGTAATGATCCATAAATTGAGGATAAATTAATGGTTTGAGGTTCGATAATTTTTATTGAATTATGGTATTTGTATTTCTCATTTAAATCGTCATAAATTTTATTGGTTAATGAATTGAAAGTATTTATTTTTTCGGAATTTTGAGAGACTTGTAAATTAGAAATTTTTTCTTTATTGGTAACTTGTAATTTTAAATTATGAAATTTGGAAATATATTGTTCTAATTGCCGAGCTTCTAATCCAGGGGCAATTGCGATTTTAGTTGCTAAATCACTTCCTTGCTCTAACCATCTTCCTGGTATTCTAAGGGAAACTCCAACTTTCAATCGATCTGCTACTGAAGTAATGTAAACATGTGTTTTTGCGGGAGTACACTTTGATTCTGCTTTTTTTGTGGTGGGATTACAATAATCTCCTACACATATCATTCTACATTTGAAATAATCTAACATCGTACATCTAAAACATTGTTTGTAATTTTTGTTATCTGGTAATATAAAGCTGTCAATATCGGATTGGTTTTTAATTGGAGTATTGGGAGTTGAAAGAAAATAATTACTTTTTATCTCTTTTTCTTTGTCATTGATTCTTCTTTGGTAACATGAAATTCGTTGAGATTGAGTTGTTTCAGTCCCTATACAAAATCTACGATTTAAAATTGAAATATTTAGTTCGTCACCTATATTTAGTTTTTTTCTCAAAAAATTTGGAGAGTTTGGCGAACCATAAATCATTATCACAGAATTATTTTCTGAATTCCAATTAAGTCCACAGAAATAATATGTCACATATAAATACAGTACTATATTTGATATTAATGTTGATATTGTTATGTATTTTTTAATAAATGACTACGATATTTATATCAATAATTAAATTTGATTTGGATATAAAATATATATGGATGTATATTGCATAGGCAATCCTCTCATTGATATGATTGAATTAGTTAATGATGATTTTATAAGAAAAATGGAATTAGCAAAAGGTACAATGCATTTAATTGATGAAAATAGGAGAAGTCTACTTATGAATAATATTAGTAAACCATTAATATCACCAGGTGGATCGTGTGCAAATACAGCAATGCATTTAGCAGACTTTGGATCAAAGGTAATTTACTCAGGAGCAGTTGGGAGAGATAAATTAGCAAAAGATTTTGCAAATGGTATGATCGATAAGGGTTTAGAACTTGAATTAATAGAAAAAAATTTACCAACTGGCACTTCGATCATATTTGTTACTCCTGATACTGAGAGAACTCAAAATACATATTTAGGAGCATGTCAATTATATGAAGAAAATGATATAAATATGAAACAAATTAAACATTCTAAATTCTTATATTTTACAGGATATATGTGGGATACAAAAAAACAAAAAGAGGCATTAGCTTCTGCAATAGACATAGCATATGATAATAAAGTGAAAATAGTATTTGATGTGGCTGACCCTTTTGCGGTGAATAGATCAAAAAATCATTTTTTAAAATTAATTAAAAATAAGGTTGATTTTTTATTGGCTAATTTTGAGGAGGCAAGAATGCTTTGTAATAAAACAAATATTGTAGATTGTGTAGATTGGTTCCAAAATAATAGTGAAAAGGGTGCGATTAAAAATGGTAAAAATGGATCATTCATTTTTGATCAAGAGAAAAAAATTGAGATAGATCCAATTAAAGTGAAAGCTTTGGATAGTACGGGGGCTGGAGACATTTATGCGTCAGGAATTTTATTTGGTTTAATTAACGAATATGATTTAAAAACAACTGGAAACATAGCATCATATGTCTCATCTCATGTAGTTAAACAATTAGGACCGAGATTGAACTATTCCTTGAGAGAAGAATTATTTGATCATTTTAAAAATTGAATCAGTTTTCTAATTTGTCGATAGTTGTTTTAATGATTTCAAGTAAGTCCTTACTAGTTGATGAGTTATCCTGTAATGACTTTAACATTGGGAGGGATTTATTCACTCTCATATTACCTAAAGCTTCAATTGCGGTTTTCCTGACTAAATCATTACTGTCATTAATTACTAAATCAATTATGGGATCTATGATAGAAGGATGAGCAATCCATAATAGGCTTTGTAAAGCAGAAACTCGGGTTAAATAATCGTCATCATTTTGAATACAGAGTATTAAATTAGGAATTGCCTTTTCATCTCTTATTCTACCTAATTTAATAGCGGCGGCTCTTCTTTTTAGCGAGTCCTCATTTACTAATTCAATGCATAATTGATCAATTTGTTTTGAAGAACTCATTTTAAATTACTAATTTCTGTTAATTATGATAATCTTAAATGTATTCAATTATTATTTAATTTTGACAAAATTTTTTAAGGAAAATATTTTGAACATGTTAAGTATCAGTGTATTTAAGTTATTGAATTTATTTTTATGATATAGGAGTACCAATTTATATGTCTCGTAGTAAAAATCCATTAATAGATTTAGCCGAAAAAGAAGAAGAAAAATTTTATTATTTATTCGGAGAAAATGAAGGGAAATTAATTTATGAAGTTAGAGAAGCACAAAAAGGCGAATTCTTAGAGATAAAAGTATTAAATATCGAAGCAAAACTCGCAGGAATTGTTTGGTTTTTTGGACCTCAAAGAGCCTATATAGAAGACATAAGGGAGATGGTATTGAGAAGTGAAAATCAAAAAGTACCTATGGCATTGATTGCAGCAGAGGGAACAACATCACAAGGAAAGAAAGAACTAAAATCAAGGGGTATTGATATTTTAAAAGATTTAGAAAATATTGAGTTAAAGGAGAAAACTAGTCCAAAAAAGAAAAAAGAAGTAATAGAAACAAAAGAAATTGAAATTGGAGAAGACATAAGTTTATCAAAATTACCAGATAGTGCATTAATGAGAGTTGCTAAAAGACTATTACAAAGAAGAGAACCAGATGTAATTAATTTAAAACAAATAGGAAAAAAATCGGAAAACATTATTGAAATAAGAGCATTCTCATCAGATAAACAATTATTAGCCCTATACCGGACTATCGATAAAGATTCGATAGGCATCAGTATCGTTAGAAAATTCATTGAAAGTGTGCAAGAAGAAAAATTGGAAGGGATACCAATTGCGCTGATTGGTAAAGTGAAATTTACAGCAAACACCAAAAAAGAGGCAGAAGAATATGGAATAAATTTGATCTCATTGGAGGAAGAAAATGACTCAAAAGGAGATATAGAACAACTAAAATTGAATAAAAGATTAAGAGAAGGTGCCATTGAAATTATTGAACAAAGAGGATTTTCATTGCTTGATAAGAAAGACGATAAGTTTTCAAAATTATTTGATGGATCTGACAGTTTAGGGACTTATTTAATTGCGGAAAATCAAGTTAAAGATACCCTATTAGTTTTATTACCATCTGAAGATGTAGTTAGAGTTGCAACTGTGCGTGAATTTAAAGAACAAATTGATGCATTGGAGGTTAATGAGGGAATGTTAATAGCGTTGAAAAGATTTACCTATACTGCTGAAAGAGAAGCTAAAGATTTTGGAATTGCAGCTTTGAAAAAGAACCATCCCGTATTCAACATATTTTCTCATTATTTAGTTCCAGAACACGAAGTGATGGATAAATTAGCGGTTGATGAAATGTTAGATAAATATAATGCCAAATTACTACAGTTACCAAGGATATATGAGGATGATCCAGGTATTGTTGCAGTCAATGGAAAGGTAGGAGATGTCGTTAGAATTATTAGAGATAATGGTGAAAATTTTAGATTAGTAGTCCCAAGACCCGAGGGAGGAAGAACTGAAAATACAGCCTTGGTTAAAATGACTGATCAAAGAATGAAGAGATTAAAAAATGACAAAGAAAAAGATGAAAAAGATGAAATTTAATTTTTTTTTAAGTTAAATACAAATATAATAATTATAAGAATTCGATTATTAAAATGGAATTTAATTCAAGACGGCCTATAATATATGGTAATAATGGAATTGTTGCGTCATCTCAATCGTTGGCATCTATGGTAGGAATTGAAATTTTAAATAAAGGAGGTAATGCTGCAGATGCTGCAGTTGCGACTGCTGCAGCATTAAATGTGACTGAACCAACATCAACGGGCATAGGAGGAGATGTGTTTGCATTATATTTTGATAACAACAAAAAGGAAGTTTTAGGATTAAATGCTAGTGGCAGATCTCCTCAAAAATTAAGTCTTGAATATTTAAATTCAATTGGAATTGTTGACAATTTACACAAATTTTCAGTACATACTATTACAGTTCCAGGAGCTGCTGCAGGATGGGTAGATACCATTGAAAAGTGGGGAAATTTGAATTTAGCAGATATTTTGGAACCAGCTATAAGATTAGCAGAAAAAGGCTTTCCTGTATCAAAATTGACTGCGAAATCATGGGCGAGAGGAGCTAAATTACAGTTAATTAATAGTAAGAATTCAAATGAGATGTTGTTAAATGGTAAAGCTCCCAAAGAAGGTGAATTAATGAAGTTACCTTATTTAGCCAAGACATTTAAAGAATTAATTGAATATGGAAAAGCAGGTTTCTATGAAGGGAGAGTTGCAAATGCGATTATAGATATTATCGATGAATTGGGAGGAGTTATGGAATTATCTGATTTAAAAAATCATAATTCTGAATTTGTGAAGCCAATTTCTACAAAATATAGAGATCATGAAATTTATGAAATCCCACCTAATGGACAAGGCATGGTCGCTTTGATAGCTTTGAACATATTAGAGAACTATAATATTGCAAAATTGGAACCATTATCATCAAGTTATTTACACTTATTAATTGAGTCACTAAGAATCGGATTTAGAGATGGCAGAAAATTTATTTCAGATATGCAATTCAATGAGATACCTTTAGATTATCTATTAGGGGATGAATATGCGCTTTTAAATAAAAATCAAATTGATAAAAATAAAGCAACTATAGATAAAATAAATGGTAGTCCTATTAAAACATCAGATACTGTATATTTATCTGTAGTTGATAATGATGGAAATGCATGCTCATTTATTAATTCAAACTATATGGGATTTGGAACAGGAATTATACCAAAAGGATGTGGATTCACATTACAGAATAGAGGTCATAATTTTTCACTGAATGAAAATCATTTTAATAAATTAGAACCAGGTAAACGTCCTTATCATACTATAATTCCTTCAATGATAACTAAAGAAGTAGATGGAATTAAATCTTTTTATGCGAGTTATGGGGTTATGGGGGGGTTTATGCAACCACAAGGGCATGTACAAGTTGCTGTGAATATGATTGATTTTAATATGGATGTACAAACAGCTTTGGATCAACCAAGGATTTGTATTGAGGATGGAACAAAAAATGGTAGAATTGCAATAGAAAAGGGTATATCTGAACTTGTAATTGATGATTTAAAAAAGAAGGGACATATAATTAAAGTCATTGAGGGTGATAATAGAAATATATTTGGAAGAGGACAAGTTATTAAATATAATCCTAAATTGAAAACATATTCTGCTGGTTCTGATCCACGAGCTGATGGATTGGCCATCCCAAGAATTTAAAGAAAATAATTGATTAAAGTTGATTATAACTTGGTAGAGTCACTTTATGTCTTCATGGTAAGCGAACAATTTAAATTTTTTATATTTTTTCATAATATGAGATACATGTTTGGCAAAGGAAAAACAATATTTGATTACATAAAAGAACACACACCATTCAATTCAATAGATGAAGTCATTATACCAGAATATATGGATAATACCGTTTCTGATGGCCATCTAACATTGGATGATGATATTAATGAATATTGGGATGTGATGCATCCACTGACTAAAGACTATATCAATTCATATGCAAATACATATAATAAAATTACAGAGGAATTAGGATCACAGAGGTCAGATATGGATAATGTGAGAAGACAACTATCCTTTGAGCAACAAAATGTAAATGAATTAAATGATAAAATAAGAGAGCTTCAGAAAAATTTACAAGAAATGGCAGTAGAAAAAAGAGATTTAGAAGATAGATTAAATGATACATCAGAGATGATGGAAAATAAGTATAAAGGAGAAATTGCGACTCTAAAAATTTTAGCAGATGCTAAATTACCTGAAGGCTCATCTGTGGATAATGTATTAAATGAAGTTTCTAAAGCAGGAGCGAGTAGTGAAGAAGTGAAAAGATTAAATGAAAAAATAAAAACTTTAGAAGAAAAAATTGAAATGGAGAGAGAAGAAAATGAAAAAATTCAAGGTGAAATTTCAACATCGTTTATGGAAAAATTACTTCATTATGATGAAATGATAAATAATTATAAAGAAAGATTAGGCGAAGAGTAGTTAAAAAAATCAAAGAATAAGTTTCATTTCTTTACATTTATATTAATTAGATATTATGGACAATTAATATGACAAATATTAGTGAAGTCAAAGGCATAGGACCTGCGACTGCAGTTAAATTGGCTGAGGCTGGAATCGATACTGCAGAAGCATTGGCTGAATTCCAGTTAAATGATTTAACCGAATTGGTTGGAAAAACAACTGCAACAAAAATTCAAAAAAATGCAAAAGCAGTAGTAAAGAAACCTGCTAAAAAAGCAGCAAAGAAACCTGCTAAAAAAGCAGCAAAGAAACCTGCTAAAAAAGCAGCAAAGAAACCTGCTAAAAAAGCAGCAAAGAAACCTGCTAAAAAAGCAGCAAAGAAACCTGCTAAAAAAGAATATGATGACATATATGAAGATGGAGTACGCCAAACACATATGGCTTCACCAATATCTCAAGGTATACCTACCAAGAAAAAGAGAGGAATTCAAATTAGCTCTAAAGTTGAGAAGATTTCAATTAAAGATTTAAAAGGTGATGCAGATAAAGAGGATACAACTTGGAGTGTGAAATCTAAAGAATTAACTGATGAGGAGAGAGAAGCTAGAAGACAAAGGCAAGAAATGTTGAGAGCTGCTGAACGTATAACCAGAGAAATTCCACTTCCACCGAAACCAATTAAAGCAGTTAAATCTGGAAAAAAGGTAAAGGTACCTAAACCAATTAAAAAACAAAAAGATGAAAAGGTAGTACAGCAACAGGTTAAGAAAAGTAAAGCTGAGAAAAAAGCTGAGAGATTTGTTGATTACTATAAAGCTAAAGAATTAATTAGTTCAAATGTAAGTGATAAACCTAAAATTTATTCTTCTAAAAAAGGAAAAGAAGAACCAAGAGTTGAAATTAAAAGAGATACTCTGTTAGGTAGGTTTAGCTCTAAAAGAAGATCAAGAAGAAATGTTAATGATCGACAAATGATAGTAGACATTATTGATGAATATGAAGCTGAAATGTTAATAGGACAAAAAATATATTATGAGATGAATAATGTAAAAATTAGTGGATATATTGTCAGAAGATTTGGAAAGAAAAAAAATAAAAAAGTATTAGCCAATTTTAAAAACGGTCTAAGTGAAGAAGCTAAATATAAGAACGTCTACAAGTATTAACGATTAATACTTGATAACTCTATTTGATTTTTTACTAAGTCATAATAATCCCCTTTTTGGGAAATTAATTCATCATGTGTGCCTTGTTCAATTATTTGACCATCATCTATTACTATGATAGTATCTGCATTTCTTATTGTTGACAACCTGTGTGCAATGATGAAAGAAGTTCTATTTTTTAATAGTAACTGAATAGATTTTTGAATTTTAAGTTCTGAAAATACATCAATAGAGGAAGTAGCTTCATCTAAAATCAAAATTCGAGGATCGGCTAAAAGCACTGCCGCAAAAACTAAAAGTTGACGCTGACCGACAGATAAACGCCCACCTCTTTCTTGCAATTTTGTATCTAAACCTTCACTCATGTTTTTCACAAAAGATTTCAACCCAACCATATCCAAAGCATTCCACATTTCTTCTTCGGTAGCACGTGGATTACCTAGCTTCAAATTAAGTTTTATTGAATTAGAAAATAAGAAGAAATCTTGAGGAACAACAGCTATTTGTGATCTGAAACTATTTAGATTCATATCTTTGATGTTGTGGTTGTCAATTAGTAATTCTCCATCTTGGAAATCATACATTCGTGATAATAGATTAATAATTGTAGATTTACCTGCTCCTGTTTTACCCACAAGTGCTATAGTTTTACCTGCTGGAACATATAATGAAAACTTATCATATATTGGTTGATTTTTTTCATATTCAAAATATATATGATCGAATATTACTTCACCTTTGATTAAAGGTAACTGAGGAGATTCGGGTTTAATCGGAATTTTGGTTTTTGTATCGAATAATGCTAATGCTCGTTCTGCACCTGTTAATGCATCTTGCAATTGTTGATAAAATTGACCTAACAATACAACAGGGCGGAATAATATTGAATTATAAA
>Ga0213864_10001340_pt1 | contig 11126 bp, 12 predicted proteins | sample PICome_5_FD_160078 | JGI IMG/M metagenome (GOLD analysis project Ga0213864, IMG submission 160078) | Coastal seawater microbial communities near Pivers Island, North Carolina, United States - PICO247 | ecosystem: Environmental > Aquatic > Marine > Coastal | place: USA: North Carolina... | reverse complement strand
ACAAAACAGAAGTGCCGAAAGCAGGTTTGATTGCACAAGAGGTGCAAGAGGTTTTACCAGAAGCTGTTAAAGTTGATGGTGAGGGGGTACTTCGCTTAGACTATAATGGAACAATTGCTCTGTTGGTTGAGGCAATTAAAGATCAACAAAAGCAAATTGATAACCTAAAAGGAAAGTTAATAAATGGTCACATATAGAGAAGAAGGAATTTTTGCAACTGATACTGTTTCAGGAAGTTCTGATGTAACAAGTTTTACAGTAGATATTCCTCAAAACAATGTTGTTAGTATTTTAAACCTGCAGATGCACTTTACAACGGAAACTGACAATTTTCAGGGAAGAATAGAGTGCTTAAATAGTGGTGGAAGTGTTCAAACTGTTGGTTACAACACTGGTACATATGGAACGACAAGTAACTTTGGCGGTTCTAGTTCAACTAGTGTACCAATGAACTATTATAACCTTGGAGCTGCAAACTCAACTTCCTTTACAACACAAGAGGGTTATAGGGTTCTTATGTTTATTCATAATGCTTTTGTAGATTTTACTTACCCATTTCGACACCCCACTATTTGGGGACATACGTCATATGAACTAACCAGCGGTGGTACAAAATTAGCCAATTTTACAATAAAACAGAAAAGTACAATGAAAATTGCTAGTTTGCGATTTTCTGCTCAATCTGGAAATATTGATTACTATCGTGCTACCGTTCACCCATTGGCTGATGGATAAAGATTAGAGGTATATTATGGGAAGCTATACTATATTACGCATAAGAGATGACGGTGACTATGATCATGTTTCTATTTCTGATGCAGACCAGTCAGAAACAATTATTGGTGTAGTTGCTGCGTCTGAAAAAGACAGACCTTTTGGCAGATTACCTGACGATGAGCAATCGTATATGCTTAGAACAATGCGCAATGACCTGCTGCAAGAAACTGATTGGTGGGCAAACAGTGATGTAACTATGACAGAAGCACAGCGCACATACCGACAAGCGCTAAGAGACTTAACAAGTCATGCTAACTGGCCTCATCTAAATGCAGATGATTGGCCCATTAAACCAGAGTAAATAGATGTTAGGCTTAAATCCAATAGCATCAAGTCCACTTGGATCAGGTGGAAGTTTTCAAGGGTATAGCCTATCTGTTGACACTGGTTCTTTTACTATTACTGGTCAAGATATTCCCAAAACGCTTTCTGCTTTGGCTTCAACAGGTTCGTTTGTACTTTCTGGTCAGGACTTGACCTTCAATAAGTCTTTGCATCTGCGTGGCGTGAATGGTTCATTTTTTGTCAGAGGTAATGAGGTTACAGTTCGTGGCTGGCTTGAGCCAGTAATTGATGCTGAAGTTTGGTCAGAACAAGCGTTTGACAGTAAAATTTGGGCAGAGATAAGCGTATCAAGCGAAACATGGACTGAACAAAGCTAACGTGGTATCTTGTGTTTAACAAAGGATTGAAGCATGGCAATTAGCATAACCAAACCAACAGTTGGCGGCTCTGAGAACACTTGGGGTACGACGATCAACACGGCGCTAGACACGATTGTTGATGGCGTAAATGGCACATCTGGGACAGTCGCACCTGATTTAAGTACACTTACTATAAACGGGACGGATGTTACGGCGACAGCGGCAGAGTTGAATATCTTAGACGGTGTTACGTCAACTGCGACAGAGTTAAATATTGTTGATGGTGACACATCAGCTACAGTTACGACGTTAGTGGATGCAGACCGTGTTGTCGTGAACGATGATGGCACGATGACCCAAGTTGCGATGACTGATTTCACTACATATTTTGAAACCGAAATAAGCACTTTAGCAGATGTGACATCTACAGACACCACACTGGATGGCACGACAAGTGTTGAGGAAGTGGTGGAGAAGGTAACACCGCAAACAAGCACGTCAGGCGACATAAATTTTGATTGTCTTACTCAAGCTATTGAAAATTACACTGCAAACCAGACCGCAAACCGCACAATCAACTTTCGTGGCGATAGTTCAACGTCATTGGACACGATGCTATCCACAAACCAAAGTATTACGGTTAGTGTAGCGATGGCGCAGGGTTCGACAGCGTATTACTTAAACACATACAAGATCGACGGGACAGCGGTCACCCCCAAGTGGCAAGGAGGCGATGCGCCTACAGAGGGTAACGCTAGTGGAATTGACGTATATACGTTTACTATTATCAAAACTGCATCAGCGACTTATACTGTCCTTGCTAGTGTGGCCCAGTTTGCATAGGAATTTGTAATGCCTGTACTGTCAACTTTAGGCGCAATGTCAGCAAGGGGATTTGGTCGCGGTGAGCTAAAGTTTTATGAAGTAACCTATGAGATTATCGGTGGTGGCGGCGAAGGTGCGGGCGGCTACACAGGCCAAGGTAATGGAAGTTCTGGCACAGACAGTTCTTTAGTATCCCTCAGTGGAACGGCATTCACAACAGTAACGTCAACGGGTGGTGCTGGCGGTACGCAGCCTGCTCCGTTCGATGGATTATTCAGGGTAGGTGAAGATGGGGAAGCGTCATATTATGGTTCTGGCGGTGATGGTGGATTAAACTCAAATAGCGGAAACCAAACAGTGGGCCGCCCTGCCCCATCAACCTCTTATGGCGCGGGTGGTGGCGGTGGTGGCGCAGCTCCATTTTCAGCCAACAACGGTGGCGGTGGCGGCAAGGCCGCAACACGCGAAACTGGTGTATTAATACTCAGACCAAGATCAGAGATAACTGTAACGATAGGTACAGGTGGCACAGGGATTTCTGGTGGTGGAGATGGCGCTGGGGGTTATGCCAAAATTACGGTTGATGGCGTTGAAACAGAATTTACATCATCAGGAACATATACGGTGCCATCATGACCTTAATACCGCTAGACATACCCGCAGGCTTTTACCGTAACGGCACTGATTTAGAGCAAGCAGGTCGATGGCGTGACGGATCGCTGGTGCGTTGGCGTGACAATAGCTTGCGTCCAATTGGTGGTTGGCGTGAGCGCAAAACATCTTTTTGCACAAATCCAGTTCGTGGAATGCACACATGGGAAACCAACGATGGCAGCGCTTGGTTGGCAGGTGGATCGTATGATGCGCTAGTTGTTATGACAGGTGGTGGCACTTTAACAGACATCACGCCAACAGACTTAGCCGCAGGTCGTGAAGATGCCGCAATTAATACTGGTTATAGTGGCGGCTTCTATGGTTATGGTTATTACGGTCAGCCTATTCAATCATCGCAGAACAGTGTGCCTCAAGATGCGACAACATGGTCATTGGATAACTGGGGCGAATACCTAGTCGCATGTCACTACGACGATGGACGCTTGTTGGAGTGGCAGCTCAACACCGCAACAAACGCAGCCGCGATCAGCAACGCACCCACAAGCAATCTTGGCTTGGTTGTGACCGAAGAGCGCTTTATTTTTGCATTGGGCGCAGGCGGCAATCCACGCAAAGTTCAGTGGTGTGATCGTGAAGATAATACGACATGGACGCCCGCAGCAACAAACGAAGCGGGCGACATTGACTTGCAAACATCTGGTCAGATTATGCAGGGCATCCGCACACGCGGTCAGACGCTCATTATAACGGACACAGACGCGCATACAGCACGTTATCTAGGCCCACCATACGTTTATGGCTTTGAGCGCGTTGGAACGTCCTGTGGCGCTATTTCACGCAAGTCAGCATCAGACGTAGACATAGGCGTTTTCTGGATGGGGCAGCGCGGGTTTTTCCGTTTTGATGGTAATAGCGTTTCAGAAATACCATGCGATGTTCACGATTATGTTTTTGGTGATTTCAACGTAGCTCAACAGTCGAAAGTTTGGTCTTTTGCAAATGGTCAGTATGGTGAAATTTGGTGGTTCTACTGTTCAGCAGATAGCACGGAAATTGATCGCTATGTGGCGTATGATTATAAGGAAAACCACTGGTTAATTGGTGAGTTATCCCGTACCGCGGGTGTGCAGCGTGGAGTATTCCGTTATCCGTTTATGGCAGGCCATAACGCAGACAGTGATATTTACGATCACGAAGTTGGCTATAATTTTGACAGCGAAACAACATTTGCAGAAACGGGGCCAATAAGCATTGGTTCTGGTGATCAGATTGCGCGGGTGACAAAGCTGATACCAGACGAAATCACGCAAGGCGATGTAAACGTAACATTCAAGACGCGCTTCTATCCTAACGCGACAGAAATTACGCACGGGCCGTTCACCCCTGCTAATCCCACAAGTGTGCGCTTCTCTGGTCGGCAACTTCGTATGCGTGTTGAGGGGCAAAGCGCAACCCAATGGAAAGTTGGTAATATGCGAATAGACACTATTGCTGGGGGTCGTAGATAATGCCAAGTCCTATTCTGCCACCTCTTGGGCCTGATCTCCGTCAGTGGGGTAGGCAGTTGTCAGCATACTTGCAAGGCAATCTGGCAAAGCTAGGTCAAAAGACAGATGACGATAACCCGTCAGAGGATGGCGTTATTCTGTGGGATCGCACGAACAAATATCCTGTGGTTTCCAAAGATGGTGCGTTTGTTCAGGTTGTTTTAGAAGATGGTCATGCTTCTTTTTATCGAACTACGGATGTAACGGCTGCGGCGATAAATACAGCCTACGCAATAACGTATGATGCGCCTACAGGTAATGTTGGGATTGATCGTGACGCTACCGACAACAGCAAGATTGTGTTTAGCGAAGCTGGCGAATATATAGTCATGTTTTCAGCGCAGATTTCGTCAACATCGTCTAGTACAGTAAAGTTTTACTTTTGGCCTAGATTAAACGGCACAGATGCGCCAAATAACACCATTGTTTATTCACTGCATCAAAATGATGCTACTGTGGTTGTTTCCCGCGCAGCTAAGTTTGACGTTTCGGCGGGTGATGAATTGCAAGTTATGTGGGCGGTAGATAGTACATCGGGCTTTTTAGATGCATCAGCAGCAACAGCGTTTTCCCCAGCAGCACCAGCTACAACGCTGCATATTACAAGGATGCACGGATGAACGACATGACCGTACCAGAAATGCAATTGTCTGACGATCTCAAGCGTTGCAAGCCTTGGATTGAGGCTGCGTTGGAGTACACAGGCGGCACACACTTGTTTGAGGACATCGTTTCAAGCATTGCCAAAGGTCAGATGCAGTTGTGGCCCGCACCAAGGGGGTGTATTGTAACGGAAATTGTGGTATATCCTAGAAAGAAGGTTTTGAACATTTTTCTTGCGGGTGGTGAGTTAGACCAAATCTTGGACATGGATTACGATGTCAAGGAATGGGCGAAGTCACATGGATGTACCGCAGCACAAATGTCAGGGCGTATGGGGTGGAAGAAGCCACTAGCCCCGTTAGATTGGAAACTACAACACGCTAGTTTCGTAAAGGAGTTTAAGGATGGCTAAAGGCGGTCAGGAACAAAAGCAGTCAACGTCAACGCTACCAGCGTGGCAAGAACAAGCGTATCAGCAAGGTATGAACATGGCTGGGGATGTTTCCCAGATTGGCTATGTTCCATATTACGGGCCAGAGGTTGCAGCATTTAGTCCATTGCAAGAGGCTTCTTTTGCAAACACAGATCAAATGGCGGGTGCATTTGGAATGCAAGGCACTGGTGGTCAGCAGTACATGCCGCAGGCAGAAACTTTTGCGGGTGGTGTTCAGGGGTATTCATCAGCGCCTACTTATCAGCACGCGGTTGATACACTGGCGGCAGAGCGTCCAGCCCAAGCAGATTATCTGGCAAGTTTTGGCATTGATCCAGTTACGGGTGAAGTTGGAAGCCGTACATTCAGAAACCAGCCTTTCAGATTAGAAATGCAGCCCAAGCCTAGCAGTGGCGGTAAATAGGAGACTAACATGGCAGGTTCAGCAAACCCAGCAATGACGCAGGCAGCAGCCAATCCATACACCCAAGCGTCCCAAGCACAGCAAGCGGCGATGGGCCGTGTTGCAGCGGGAATGGGGCAAACCGCAGCGGGCGGGATAGGAGCATATCAGAACCCATACGAACAGGCGGTTGTTGATAAGACATTACGCGATGTTGGCGGTGCAGCGCAGATCGGATTGAATACGCTAGGCGCACAGGCGCAGCAGGCACGGGCTTTTGGTGGCTCACGTCATGGCATCGCAGAGGCAGAGGCGCTGAAAGGCTACCAGCAGCAAGCAATGGACAAAGTAGGAGCATTGCGTCAGCAGGGCTTCAACACAGCTCTAGGGGCATCACAAGCCGATCTGTCACGCCAATTAGGCGCGGCAGGTCAGCTTGCGGGTATGGGTCAGCAGTCATTTGGCTATGGTCAGGCGATCCAGAACCAACAAATGCAGCAAGGCGCAATGCAGCAACAAATGATGCAGAATTTGATCAATGCAGCGAAAGAGCAATATCAAGGATATTCGGGCGCACCGCAGCAAGGTTTGGGTACGTTGTTAAGCTCTGTTTATGGCGTTTCACCGTTGCAAGGTTCTAACCAGACAACACAATTCAACCCTGGGTTGTTTAATTACATGCAGCTTGGCGCAAGCATGATGGGTTAAGCGAAATGGCACAGAACACACGCGCATACTACATGCAATTAGCACGGGACGCTGCGCGTGAGGCGGGTGTACCCGAAGACTTGTTTCTGTCGCTGATTGAGCAAGAAAGTGGATTTGATCCTAATGCCTTATCTCCGAAGGGCGCTAAGGGTCTAGCGCAGCTAATGCCAGACACCGCAAAAGAACTTGGCGTTGATCCTACAGACATCAAACAAAATCTTGCTGGCGGGGCGCGTTACCTAAGCCAAATGATGAGCCGCTTCCCCGATCTCAATATGGCGCTTGCGGCTTACAACGCTGGGCCTACACGGGTTGCGAAATTAGGTCGTGTCCCTAACTTCCCAGAAACGCAAAACTACATAAAATCTGTTCTTAGTCGTTTGCCTGATGGTCGCCCAGCTAATTATCCGCTCTCAGCAAGCATGACCCAAAGACCAGTTCCACCAAAGGAAAAACCAATGTCACTTCTTAGCTTTATGCAGCCCGATAATTCAGGAATGAACCTTGGTCAGCGACTTATGAAACGTGATCCAGTAAGTGGGTTGAATTTTTTCGGTCGGGTAGGTCGCGGTCTAGATGCGCTAGTGTTGCCATCTTATAGAATGGGTGATCAGATAGCCGCCCAAGGCTTGCAACGCGCTGCATTCGAAAAACAGGAAACGACAAAGAACGCTACTATTGGAGAATTAGAGCGTATTGCTAGCGGTACGGGTGTTGGCGCGGCTTTAGCGAAGCAATTGCTTGGCGCGGTGAAGTCTGGAGCCATGACACCCGCAGAGGCGTACAAAGTTCTTACAGCGCAGCTTTATGACACTAGCGGCGATAAGATTAGATCGTCAGTGAAGTTCAAAAATGGTGCTTACTACACCATCACCGATAAGGGTCGTAAGGTTTACAACAGAGAGGGTATTCTTGTTCCTGAAGGGCCAGAAGCAGCAAAGGTTTTGCGTGAGGCAGAACTAAGCGGTATTGCAATGGAAGGTCTATCTACTGGCACAACGGAAGCGGCGAAATTTCAGCAGAAATCTGCGCAAGATGCCTTTGACAAATCAGAACAACTTACGGCTCAAATTACTACAATTGACCGTGCGATTGCGGAAATTGATGCTGGTGCAAAAAGAAATATCATACTGAACCTATTGCCTGATATTACAGATAAAGCTGGTGGCCTAAACTCAGCACTTCGTCAAATGGGCTTAGATATTATTTCATCAGTTACCTTCGGTGCCTTGTCTCAGTCAGAATTAGAAATTGCTATGGCAACAGCCTACCCGCCTAATGCAAATGAAGTCGAATTGCGAAAGTTTTTGGTTAAGCGCAAAGAAGCACTTTCAAAATTGCGGGCTTATACTGAAGAAGCTGCTTCTTTCTTGTCAAATCCAAACAATACAAAAGCAGATTGGATGGACATTGTAAAATCGCGTAGAGATCAACAGGCATCTGAGGGTATGACTAATCCTTATATGGGCATGTCGTTAGCAGAACTAAACGAAGCGTATGCGGGATATGCACAGATGTCTGAACTAGAAAAGACGCAATTTCGTGACGCATTGAAAGCGGCTCAAGCAAACCAATAGGTGACTAATGGCTAATTTATCCATCGAAGAAATGTTGCAGGGCATCGGTGCGCAGCAAGATAAGAACGCGCAAAGTATTCTTTCAATAGAAGAAATGTTGCAAGGCTTAGATGGTGGCCCAAAGCCTGAGATCGAAGAACAGTCACTAATGGATTGGTTCAAGGGTGGAAAGCGTGAGGAAACCATACCTCTCATTCAGGGCGCAAACTTAGGTTTACCAGAAGATAAGGCGCGACAAATGACAGCCCTACTTGCGACGACAGCAAGTGATGACCGTTTGCAGTCAGGCATCCAGAAGATTTTACCGAATGCTCAGTTTGATAAAGATCGCTTTGGTAATCTGGTTGTAATTGCGCCAGTTTATCGTGACGGTCAGGAAACACAGCAATACACACGTTTCTATCCAAACCCGAAAGGATTGAACGCTGTTGATTTTATGCAGGGTTCGGGTGCCGTTGCGTTAGGTCAAGCAATTGCGGCAACAGGCGGTCTAGCTGGCCTACCCACAGCAGGTATGCTTGGCGGTGGATTGATCGGTATGACAGAGGCTGCAATCGTTGAAGCGGCTAGTTCTAAGCTAAGTGATGACCCATTCCAAGTTTTTGATATACCAATCGGGTTTTTCGGTGGTGCGCTGGGCGCAAAAGCTGCACAGGTTTTGGGTGACATCGTTGCAAAACTCAAAACCAGACCATCAACTGTTTTAGACAGTAACGGCAATCTAAAGGAGAGTGTTCGCACACAACTTACACAGCTAGGATTAGACCCTGATAATATTACTGCGGAACTAGCTGCAAAGATCAAAGGTGAAGTTCGTCGGGTTGGTAAACCAGAAGCATCTGCGGCACTTGCAGAGGCCGAAAGCCTACCGACACCTGTACCTCTTACGCGCGGTGAAGCATCAGGATCACGCGCACAGCAGTTATTCGAAGACCAAGCAGAAAGCGGTGCCTTTGGTGAAGGAACGCGTTTGTTTATGGAAAGACAGCGTGGGCTACAGCAAGAGGCTTTGTCCGAAAACTTAGCTCAGATACAACGGGGTTTGGGCGGCGGTGAAATTACTACGGGTCAAGGTGGCGCGGCAGCACAACAAGCACTAGCCACACAGCGGGCGGCAGAAAAAGCAGCGGCATCGGAATTATTCAACATTGCTAAACGGTCTGGACATGCATTTATCAGTCCTAATATGTCTGGTGCGGTAGCGGACGACTTGCGCACTGTTCTGCGCGACTATCCACCAATGGAAATACGTGCCGTTGATCAGATTGTTAGTGAAATGGAAGAAGTGTTAGCAACGGGCGGTGATATAACGCGCCTATTCCAACTACGCAGACAGTTAGTAAACGCAGGAGATGCGGGTTCTGTCACACAACGCGCGGCGGGTGCGGTGCGTCAGCAGCTAGACGCTTCGCTAGAAGCATTGGTAGATCAGCAGCTTTTACTTGGTGCGGATGAAGCGGTCACAGCGCAGCTTGCAGCGATACGAAACTATGCCGATTTTGCGTCAAAATGGAAATCTGATGGCATCTTAAACAAGCTGACAAAAACTGTTACACGGGACGGAGAGCGTACTTTCAAAGAAGCACCTGAAAGCGTAGCGAACTATCTGTTCGGCGCAAGGGGCGCTAAACTAACAAGTGGCACTCAGATGGTGCGTGATTTGCGCACGATGAAAAAGACGCTGCCAGAGGAACAGTGGAACCAGCTTCGTCAGGAAGCATTTATTCACATGGCTAATCGCGCCCGCAAGGTGGGTGATGATGGGCAAGATGTTATATCAGGTCGTCAGTTCCAAAACTTTTGGAATGACATGAAAAAAAGTAATCCCGATCTTGTGTCAGGCTTGTTCAGTCCAGAAGAACAGCGGTTGATTTCACGTTTTGCTTCAGTCGCAACACGCGCAACAGCGGGTGCCAAAAACTACAGCAACACAATGACTACAGCGAATAGCTTATTAGGCTTGTTAGCAGAAAAGTTTGGTCAAACATCTATAGTCAGATTGGGTATGAGAGCGCCGTTTATTAAGATGTTCTCAGGTGCTGTTGCTGAAAAGAGTTTTGATGTACCATTAGGCAGGGCCACACAACCGATTTCTGGTGCAGCGGGTGCTGCGGCGGCAAGTGGTCAAGGCGGCGATCCATTCTATGATATGTATCGCGGTGTAACGGGCATAAACATACCGCGCTAGGAGAATTAAATGCGTCCAGAACCATTAGATGAAACACAGGTCGAAGGTATTGTTTCCAAAGCAATCCAAGATGCGGTGGACTTTATCGAAGCAGAGATTGCTCCGCAGCGTATTAAGGCGCAGCGCTATTTTGACATGGAAACAGACCTAGACCATGAAGAAGGTCGGTCATCGGTTGTGGCTACAAAATGCCGTGAGGTTGTTCGTGGCATCAAGCCATCACTGCAACGCGTCTTTCTAGCTAACGATAAACCAGTAGAGTTTGTTCCCCGTGGGCCAGAAGATGTTATGGCAGCAGAGCAAGCGACACAGTTCATCAGTTACAAGTTCCAACAGCATGACGGGTACAAGTTGATCAACGATGTATTCCAAGATGCCTTGGTTAAAAAAGTTGGTATTGCCCACGTTTACTATGACGAAAGTATGCGGTCTGAAATCCACACCTTTACGGGCTTGGATGATGATGAGTTTACTTTCTTGGTGAATGAGGACGATGTTGAAGTTTTAGAGCATGAAGTAAAAGTCTCTATTTCTGTGGATGAAATGGGTACGGAAGTTGAGTTGCCTGTTCATGATGTGAAGATTTCGCGCCAAATCCCAGACGGTGATATTTGCATTGAAAGCATCCCACCTGAAGATTTCTTCGTGGATCGCAATGCCCGTTCTATTGACCAGTTTTACGTGGCTGGTCATAGCACAGAAATGCGCGTTGCTGATCTACTGGCGATGGGATTTAAGCCTGAAGACATCGATGGTTTAGATAGCACAGAATACTCTGTCATTGATGATGAGGCAGAGTTTGAGCG
>Ga0213864_10001338_pt1 | contig 11126 bp, 11 predicted proteins | sample PICome_5_FD_160078 | JGI IMG/M metagenome (GOLD analysis project Ga0213864, IMG submission 160078) | Coastal seawater microbial communities near Pivers Island, North Carolina, United States - PICO247 | ecosystem: Environmental > Aquatic > Marine > Coastal | place: USA: North Carolina... | reverse complement strand
CTATGAATTCCGGGCTATGTCTTATTTCAAGTGGTCTTTCCACTGGCAATGAACTTTCAATGACATCGGTGATGCGTCCAGGCCTTGGTGACATGACTACAATTTTTGTCGATAAGTAAACAGCCTCCGGAATTGAATGGGTAACAAAGCAGATGGTTTTATTCGTACGCTGCCAGAGCTCTAAAAGTTGCTCATTCAGATGGTCCCGCACAATTTCATCAAGCGCCCCAAACGGTTCGTCCATGAATAACAATTCTGCATCAAATGCCAATGCACGCGCGATGGAGGCTCTCTGCTGCATTCCGCCGGACAATTGCCAAGGATATTTTTTGGAAAAATCTTCTAGTTCTACGAGGCGAAGTACTTCGTCTGTTCGTCGGAGCTGCTCACTCTTTGAATATCCCATGATTTCCAGTGGTAACTTAACATTTCCAGAAATGGTGCGCCAAGGATATAAACCAGCATGCTGGAAAACATACCCGTATGCTCGCTTTTGCCTAGCTTGATCAGGTGTTTGGCCATTCACGTGAATAGTCCCACTAGTCGGCTCTTCTAAAGCAGCTAAAGCTCTCAAAAATGTAGTTTTTCCACAACCAGATGGCCCGATAAAACTTACAAAATCACCCTTATTGATTGTAAGATTTACGTCACTAAGTGCATGAACAGGTCCATCGTTTGTTACGAACGTCAAATTGAGGGATCGCGCCTCGATGACAGGATCTCGGCTCATACTTATACACCTGTTACAGGAATACCTGCTCGCACAACAGGTTGTGGATTAGTCAATTCTTTCCATACTGAGCGCGCTCTGTTCACAGGCGCATTTGGTGCACGAGCTACAAACTTACCGTGTCCCTCCTGCGTTCTAACTTCACCATCAAAAAAAGTGACTTGACCACGAGATAATGTATATCGTGGCAATCCTTTCACATGGTGCCCCTCAAAAACGTTATAATCTATTGAAGATTGCTGCGTGTTGGCGGTAATTGTTTTTTCTTTATCAGGATCCCACACAACGATATCTGCATCAGCACCAACAAGAATTGCTCCCTTTTGAGGATAGCAGTTCATAATTTTTGCTATGTTAGTGGATGTGACAGCAACAAACTCGTTAATTGTTAATCTTCCCGTGGACACGCCATGTGTCCAAAGCATTGGCATCCTATCTTCTAAACCGCCTGTGCCATTTGGAATTTTTGTAAAATCTCCAACACCATATCTTTTTTGCTCCGTTGTAAATGCACAATGATCTGTAGCAACAACACTGAGGGATCCTGATGAGAGGCCCGACCAAAGACTATCTTGGTGCTTTTTGTTTCTAAATGGAGGCGACATGACACGTCGTGCGGCATGATCCCAATCTTTGTGGAAATATTCACTCTCATCCAATGTGAGATGTTGGATGAGAGGCTCTCCCCAAACTCGTTTTCCTTGCATCCGTGCCCGCCGAATAGCCTCATGCGCTTCTTCACAGGAGACATGAACCACATATAGCGGAACCCCTGCCATATCAGCTATCATTATGGCTCTATTCGTAGCCTCACCCTCGACTTGACTTGGTCGCGAATATGCATGAGCCTCTGGGCCACTATTACCTTCCGAAAGAAGCTTTGCGCTTAGCTCCGCAATAACATCTCCGTTTTCAGCATGTACCATTGGGGTAGCACCGAGATCTGCTAGCCGATTGAAACTTGAGAATAATTCATCGTCGTTCACCATCAGGGCACCCTTGTATGCAAGAAAGTGTTTGAAAGTATTAATGCCCCTTTCGTTAACAACGGTTTCCATTTCGTTGAAAACCTGTTCACCCCACCACGTAACGGCCATGTGGAAAGAATAATCGCAGTTCGCGCGAGTAGATTTATTATCCCACCGCTTCAATGCATCAAGCAGACTTTCGCCAGGATTAGGAAGTGCAAAATCAACGACCATCGTAGTCCCACCAGCCAAACTTGCTCGTGTACCACTTTCAAAATCATCTGAACTATAAGTACCCATGAACGGCATTTCTAGGTGCGTGTGTGGATCAATTCCACCAGGCATAACATAACATCCTGTTGCATCTAGTTCTTTGTCTCCGCTCAAATTCATCCCAATTTCAATAATTTTTCCAGCGTCAATTAATACATCAGCCTGATAGCTTAAGTCAGCAGTTACAACTGTGCCATTCTTAATAACCGTTACCATTTTGCACCTCTTAATTTGTAGTATTTATCTTAGAATTTGTGTATTGATCATGAAATAATCACCGCTGTTTCAAGGACGGCATGCAGTAGCACATCGGCACCAGCGGTCGCCCAGTCTTTAGTGATTTCTTCTGCTTCATTATGGCTAAGACCATCTACGCAAGGGCACATGATCATTGCAGTGGGAGCTACCCGGTTTATCCAACAGGCGTCGTGCCCAGCTCCTGAGATTATATCCATATGGGAGTAGCCAAGTTTTTCTGCTGCGTTACGCACTGCTCCAACACAGTTATCATCGAATGTTACGGGATCGAATCCACCAACCTTATCAAATTCGATTTCTAGTCCCAGACTGTCAGCGACCGACTGCCCTTCGGATCTCAATCTGTTCTCCATATTCTGCATTACAGACAAATCAGGAGATCGAAAATCCACGGTAAATACTACTTTGCCTGGGATCACATTTCGAGAATTTGGGTAGACATCAATGTGCCCGGCTGCGCCGACGGCGTGAGGCCCATGATCTAAAGCAATCGCATCGACCAATGCGAGAATTTTTGCCATACCAAGTCCTGCATTTTTCCGCATATGCATTGGTGTTGAACCGGTATGGGCATCTTTTCCAACGATTGTTACCTGTGTCCAACTCAATCCCTGGCCGTGCGTTACAACGCCAATATCTACTTTTTCTGCTTCTAATATTGGCCCTTGTTCAATATGCAGTTCAAACATCGCATGCATTTGACGCGACCCAACGATTTCATCACCGACCCAACCAATGCGCTCTAATTCATCCCCAAAACTTTTCCCATTCGCGTCAACTCTGCTCTTGGCCCAATCCTCACTATGCACACCTGCAAATACTCCCGACGATAGCATTGCAGGAGCGAAACGAGTGCCCTCTTCATTAGACCAATTAGTCACAACTATTGGATGCTTCGTTTTAATATTTAAATCATTTAAGGTTCTAACAAGTTCCAAGCCACCTAGAACACCAAGCACTCCATCGTATTTCCCGCCTGTAGGTTGAGTGTCCAAGTGTGATCCAACGTAGACAGGTAGCGCTTCTGGATCGACACCTGGTCTAGTAGCAAACATGTTTCCCATGCTGTCGACACCCATGGAGCACCCAGCAGATACACACCATTTTTGAAATAGCTCTCTACCCTTCGCATCATCATCTGTTAGCGTTTGCCGATTATTGCCACCAGCGACACCCGGGCCAATCTCAGCCATATTCATTAAACTATCCCACAAACGCTCACCATTAATGCGAATATTTTTTCCAGATAACGACACAATAACCTCCCAACTATCCTAAATTAGTGAAGCCAGAGAGAACTCTTGACCAATTGGTTAAATTTAGGTTAACAACGTTGACCACTTGGTCAAGAAATTTTTGCCGGAAGATTGAATGATCCTATCAACGCAAAGAAATCAATCGGGTTCGAAACGGATAGAAAACGAGGCCCTAATAATCACGGCTGCGAAAAAAGTTTTCGCTGATATGGGATATGCTGGAGCAACCACGCAACATTACGCCGACTTCCAGCATCAAATATGTACTTTAAACAACAACTCAGATTTAACCGAAACTCAGTGGAGTGAAGTTAAAGAAGACATAAAAAAACTAGTCCTTAAAGGGCTGGGCGCAGAACTCTTTACTGAGTGCCAAACGCTGTCCGACGATTAAATAAATAGGGGTACACACATGTCAAAATTGATAGAAGTCAAGCACCCTCTTGTGCAGCATAAATTGTCTATAATGCGGGACAAGTCGACCTCTTGCCACCTCTTCAGGCAATTACTGAAAGAAATCAGCCAACTGCTTGCATACGAAGTTACCGCTGACCTAACGTTGATCAAAAAAGAAATTGAGACACCCTTGGTCCGCATGCAGGCACCTACACTCGATACCGATGGGGTAGTTTTGGTTTCAATCCTACGAGCTGGTAATGGACTGCTTGATGGTATTATGGAGCTGATACCTACAGCGGGTGTTGGGTTCGTCGGCTTATATCGCGACGAAGAAACGCTTAAGCCGGTGAAATATTACTATAAAGTCCCAAAGAATTTGCAAAACAAAACAGTAATTGTGGTAGATCCAATGCTTGCCACTGGCAATTCATCTATTGCCGCAATTGATTTACTTAAGAAATCTGGTGCTGAAGATATTAGGTTTCTATGTTTGTTAGCGGCTCCCGAAGGCATAAAAAACATGCAAACACATCACACGGATGTCACCATTATTACTGGATCAATAGACGAAAAATTGAATGAAAACGGATACATCGTGCCGGGTTTGGGTGATGCAGGCGACAGGATCTTCGCAACGGTATGACGATATTTGGATCTACCAAAATTCGAACAAAGCGGACGTTTTAGCACTTTTCTAAAGTAGCGCGGAGTGCGGCAATTTCTGGGGGTGTTAAAATGGAAGCAGCATCCACTTGGGCACTAATACGTTGTAATCTCACAGTTAATTTTGGTTGCGGGAGCAGGATTTGCTCAAACACCAACAATACAAAAGGCTATTTAAATTTATACAGATGATTGTGTCATATCGATATGATGTATGTTCTTTCACTAGGTTACAGACACTGTTTTCAGCTCCAAAGTCTGACCACAAAACAGTAAAAAAGTGTCTGTTGGTGTGTATTTGAGACGCTCAATGCCTTTAAACAAGGCACTTGCGTTATAAATACGGCGTTTACTTCGTAAAACTGTGGATAATTCTGCGCTTTTTGAACTATTTCTTGACCAAACGATCAAAAAAATGTGACCGTTGCGAATATTCCATAAATGGAGGTTAAAATGAAATTCTCAAACAAAATAAGTCGTAGATTATTCACATCCGCGACGGTTGCTATTGGATTGTTAGCAAGCACTGGCATTGCAGCCGCAGAAAAAATAAAGGTCGCTGCCATTTATACATTACCAGTAGAACAACAATGGATTAGCCGTATCCATAAAGCTTTGAACACTGCAGCTGAAAGAGGTAGCATCGATTACACCTACTCAGAGAGTGTGGCAAATACAGATTATGAGCGCGTTATGCGCGAGTATGCTGAACAGGGTCAAAATTTGATTGTTGGCGAAGTGTTTGGCCTTGAACGTGCCGCACGAAAGGTCGCAAAAGATTACCCAGAAACAGCATTTTTAATGGGTTCCTCATTCGGACCTGTTGGACCTAATTTTTCTGTGTTCGATAACTGGATCCACGAGCCATCCTACTTAACTGGAATGGTCGCTGGATCAATGACGAAATCAAATATCATTGGAATGGTCGGAGGATATGCTATTCCAGAAGTCAACCGCTTAATGCATGCATTTATGGATGGTGCGAGAGACGTAAACCCAGACGTAAAATTTCTAGTGAATTTCATCGACAGTTGGTACGATCCTCCCAAAGCAAAAGAAAGCGCTTTTGCAATGATGGATGCGGGTGCTGACATTATGTATGCAGAACGCTTTGGCGTATCTGATGCTGCGGTCGAACGTGGAATTAAGGCAATCGGTAACGTTATTGATACCTCCGCAGATTATCCTGGAACCATTCTTGCTTCAGCGATATGGCACATGGAAGCCACTATCGACAAAGCGGTTTCAAATGTGGCCGCAGGCAGCTTTGAGGCAGCTGATTATGGACAATATAGTTTTATGGCATTCAACGGCGGTTCACTCATTCTGGATGAAACACTCGTGCCAAGCGATATTGCGACTGCTATCAAAGCGAAAGAGCAGGAAATCATGGACGGACTGTTCCGCGTAAATGTGAACGATGCGCGTCCCGAGTCTGATAAGTAAATAAAATCGAACAACCGGCGCAGCAATGCGCCGGAAGAATACCACATGAAATCTGATCCCATCTTATCGCTTAAAAACCTTTCCAAACGATTTGGAACGATAAAAGCGAATGAAAAGATAAGCCTAGATTTGTACCGAGGCGAAATTTTAGCGCTTTTGGGGGAAAATGGCGCTGGGAAAACGACTCTAATGAATATGCTATTTGGGCATTACATGCCTGATGCTGGGAAAATTGAGGTCACAAACGCTTCAGGAGAATTTATCAATTTAGCACTTGGCAATCCCAAAGCATCGATAGCCGCAGGGATTGGAATGGTACACCAGCATTTCACATTGGCTGAAAATTTAGATGCTATTGATAACATACTACTTGGATCTGAACCGCTAAACCAATTACGGCGAAGGCGTAAGATTGCAGAAAATAAGATAATATCGCTAATGCAAGAAAGTGGCTTAGTTACACCACTCGATATTGCTGTGGGTCAATTAACTGTAGGGGAACGCCAACGAATTGAAATCTTAAAAGCGTTGTATCGAAATGTGAGAATTTTAATACTAGATGAGCCAACCGCTGTTTTGACACCACAAGAAGCTGACAGCCTTTTTAAAAACATCAAAGGCATGACTTCCCATGGACTATCTGTGATATTTATTTCGCACAAATTGCGTGAGGTACTTGCCTATTCCAGTCGCATTACAGTCCTTCGACAGGGCAAGAATGTCGGGGAAATTGCGACCTCAGATGCAAATGAGAAAAAGATAGCAGAATTAATGGTCGGCAGCGAAACAACCTTACCTCGTCGGCAACCTGCGTCGACCGGAAAGCCAATTCTTAAACTTGAAGGTGTTTCAGCATTGGGTCGAGGCCTACGAGATAGCTTGAAAAATGTAAATTTAACTGTGATGCGCGGGGAAATTCTCGGTATTGCTGGAGTTTCGGGAAACGGTCAAGCAGCATTAGCAGCAGTACTCTCGGGTATGACGATCCCAGAAATGGGTACTATGACATTGAATGACGAAAAACTAGGCAACCTAGATCCAGCTAAAATGGTTTCAAAAGGTATCGGTCGTATTCCGGAAGATAGACATCGTGATGGTATTATTGGTTCAATGAGTGTTGCCGAGAATATGATTATTGAAGGACTTTCTGATCCAACTTTTCAAACGAATGGATTTCTAAAACGAGAAAATATTGCGGCGCATGCTAGGAATCTTTCCGACGAATATGATATACGCGGACCGGGTATATCAGCACCAGCGCAGCTCTTATCAGGGGGTAACATCCAGAAGCTGATACTAGCGCGGGTGTTTCACAACAAACCCAAAATCATTTTAGCAAATCAACCAACGCGTGGTCTAGATATGGGTGCTGCTGCTGATGTGGCACGCCGATTAATTGATGCACGTAGTAGAGGTTCAGGGATTATTCTGATTTCCGAGGATTTGGATGAAATTCTGAGGCTGGCTGATCGCATCTTGGTAATGCATGATGGGGAGCTAACTGAAACACAAACCCGCGATCGTGCCACTCTGGGCCTACTTATGGCAGGACAGGCCGCATGATCAGAATTGAAGCCAGAGAAACACTTTCAATATATTGGAAGCTTGGCCTACCTGTAATGTCGGCCTTGCTTGCTTTGTTACTAGCTTCGTTACCATTGAACCTGGCTGGCGCACCAATATTAGAGTCTTACAAACAAATGGTTATTGGGGTTTTAGGTTCAAAATTCGCAATCTCTGAAATGTTAACACGTGCTACTCCCCTTATTTTTACTGGACTAGCAGCAACGCTAGCATTTCGTGCAAAACTCTGGAATATCGGGGCTGAAGGCCAGCTTTATTTAGGCGCAATGGCTGCGGTATCCGTTGGAACTGGAGTATTCGACATTTCGGGCCTAATTTTGGTCCCACTGATCATATTTTGTGGTTGTGCAATTGGCGCGGCCGGTATGGTTCTCCCAGCTACACTAAAAATTCGATATGGTGCAGACGAGGTGGTAACAACTCTTCTCTTAAATTTCATCATCATAATTTTTCTGCAATATATGCTTGAAGGCCCATTAAAAGACCCCATGGGACTAGGATGGCCGCAGAGTTCACCGATATTGGATCAAGGCATGCTTCCACCACTAATGGATAGAATGAGAATTCACTTTGGATTTATAATAGCGATTTTCTGTGCGGCGGTAGCACATTTTATGTTGATACGCTCTATATGGGGACTAAAGCTAAAAGCAGTGGGCGAAAATATGTCTGCTGCCAAACATGCTGGAATACCCGTAAACCAAAGCCTTATAACTGTTGCCGCTATTTCAGGGGCATTAGCTGGCTTGGCAGGTGTCAGTGAAGTAGCAGGCCTGAAAGGCTATCTCACCGCTGATCTATCTCCAGGATTTGGTTACACAGGTATAGTGGTCGCCATGTTGGCTGGGCTCTCTCCGTTAGGCGTAGTGATATCAGCTTTATTCATTGCATCCGTATTTGTTGGTGCAGACAGCATGAGCCGAGCCATGGGGGTATCATCCTATTTAGCAGATTTAGTCGTTGCAACCGCCCTACTTTGTGTATTGATTGGAGGGTTCGTGTCTCGTTACAAAATTGTCAGAATTGCCAAAAATGGCGGTAAAAACTGATGCTTGAGATTTTACAAATCCTTATCAGCGATAGCTTCTGGGCAGCTTCATTGCGGATCGCAACTCCATTAATTTTTGGTGTCTTGGGCGCGCTACTTTGCGAAAAGTCAGGAATTTTGAATTTAGGAATTGAAGGAATATTTGTTGCTGGTGCTATGGTTGGATGGATGTCAGTTTGGTTAGGCGCTGGACTATGGGGAGGTGTTCTTGCTGCAGCAATTGCTGGATCAATTTTAGGATTGCTGCATGGTATCTTGACTGTTCCTCTCGGATTATCTCAGCACGTCTCAGGACTCGCAATTACGTTGTTTGCAAGCTCTCTCAGCTATTTTTCCTACCGCACTGCATTGCCAACGGTCTCCTCTCCGCCACGTATTACACCGTTCCAACCATTAGATATTCCTATTCTTTCAGATCTTCCGTTCCTAGGACCCGTTTTGTTTCAGCAGACATCTTTAACTTTTTTTGCGTTATTTTGTGTGATTTTGATTTGGTATGCTTTGGAAAAGACAGCTTTAGGAGTTGCTATCAAAGCTGTGGGAGATAATCCAAACTCAGTGGACGCTCAGGGATTGAGCGTCTATGGACTGCGCATTGGCGCAGTAATGGCAGGATCTGCGCTAATGGCACTTGGTGGCGCTTTTCTCACAATGTCTGCATTTGATGCATTCTTTTTTGGAATGGTGAATGGCCGCGGATGGATTTGTATCGCCCTAGTGATATTTGCAAGCTGGCGGCCTGGAAAGGCGCTATTCGGTGCAATCTTGTTTGGTGCGTTTGATGCTTTGCAAGTGCGCTTACAAACTGAAGTTGGAGCATTTGTGCCGAGCCAAGTTTTTCTTGCTGCGCCATACATATTATCAATTTTTGCCCTCGTTATCGCCGCAAGAAGTGCAGATTATCCGAGGGCATTATTAAAGCCCTGGTTTAAAGGACAACGATAGGAACGGTTAGAATGTTTGAATTATTAGTCAAAAATGCAAATCTGCCTGATGGTCGTCGCGGTATTGATATCGGTTGTAGCAAGGGCAAGATCATTGCGATTGAAGCTGACATTTCAGCCGAAGCGAGAGAAATCATAGAGGCAGAAGGTTGGTTACTTGCACCACCTTTTGTAGATCCCCATTTTCATATGGATGCGACCTTATCTCTTGGAACCCCCAGAATGAATGTGTCCGGCACATTGTTGGAAGGCATCGCACTGTGGGGTGAGTTAAAACCGATACAGAGTATTGACGATATCATTACACGTGCCTTGCGCTATTGCGATTTAGCAGCATCAATGGGAATTGGAGCAATCCGCACCCATGTGGATACCTGCGATAATGAACTCAAAGGCGTGCAAGCATTATTGGATGTACGTGAACAAGTCAAAGAGTACATTGACCTCCAATTGGTGGCTTTTCCACAAGACGGTGTTTTACGCGATCCAAAGGCACTCAAAAATACCATTCGCGCTTTGGATTTGGGTGTTGATGTCGTTGGTGGCATTCCTCATTTTGAACGTACCATGCAACAAGGTTCCGACTCTGTTAAATTACTTTGCGAACTCGCTGCTGAACGCGGCCTTCAGGTTGATATGCATTGCGACGAAAGTGATGACCCGTTGAGCCGCCATATCGAAACATTAGCCTACGAGACACAGCGGCTTGGACTACAAGGACGGGTAGCGGGATCACATCTGACATCAATGCATTCAATGGATAACTATTATGTATCGAAACTTATCCCGTTGATCGTTGAAGCCGGGGTGCATGCGATCCCGAACCCATTAATCAACATGATGCTGCAAGGCCGCCATGACACTTATCCTAAAAGGAGAGGCCAAACTAGGGTCCGCGAATTACGCGATGCGGGTGTAACAGTAGGATTTGGCTCCGATTGCGTCATGGATCCATGGTATTCATTAGGGCGTGCGGATATGTTGGATGTAGCATTTATGGGCCTCCACGCGGGCCAACTGTCGAGTCGAGATGATATGGAATGGTGCTTTAAAGCAGTTACGGAAAACTCGGCTAAAATTATGGCGCTAGAGGGGTATGGGCTAGAAATTGGTTGCAATGCAAATTTTAATATTTTGCAAGCACAAGAGCCAATTGAAGCTATACGCCTTCGAGCACATCGCATTGCTATTATTAGAAAAGGTAAAGTTATTGCTTCCAATTCAGCAATATCAACAGAACTGAATTTACCAAGACGGCCCACCAATTTAGACCCTGCGAGCTATGCTCCAAATTAAAACATTTTATCATGCTTAATATTGAAGCATTCAAGACTAAGACCGTGGTGTCACCTACTAGCCAGCGTGGCAAAAGCGATGTGATTTTACACGGTGCTTTGGCGTCCATACTTGCATACGCAAATGACACTGCTCAAAGCGGTGTGGTGTCTGCCGGTGTTGGTAGGGTCTTGTTGGTTGCGGGAGCAGGATTTGAACCTGCGACCTTCAGGTTATGAGCCTGACGAGCTACCGGGCTGCTCCATCCCGCGTCCTTTGGTG
>Ga0213864_10001337_pt1 | contig 11137 bp, 13 predicted proteins | sample PICome_5_FD_160078 | JGI IMG/M metagenome (GOLD analysis project Ga0213864, IMG submission 160078) | Coastal seawater microbial communities near Pivers Island, North Carolina, United States - PICO247 | ecosystem: Environmental > Aquatic > Marine > Coastal | place: USA: North Carolina... | reverse complement strand
GGTTTTTATCGTAGGCACAGCAGTTCGCCCAACTTATGGGCCTGATAGCCCTGACGAGCAGAACATCCCTGAGTTTTTAAGCAACTACCTAACTGCCGGATGCTTGTCAGACTTTCTTCGTGGAGATGGCCAAACTGAACCCGCATCGAGGGAAGAAAACCGAGCGGAGGAATATTTATTTTTAGAAATAGATCGGGCAGAACGCCTGCAATCACAAAACAAAATCACAATTAATTCATATCCGAGCTACAGCTTCGGCGTGTCAATTTTATCAACCACATAATATCATGGGACTCGCATCAGTAAATGTATTGAACTCAATGGGCGCAAATGGATGCGTCTATGTAAACGGAACCACCGCAGTAAATGGTAACTTTGTTGCCGTGCAATTTACGGAAGCATCAGTCATTGGTGCATTAACCGGTGTGATGGATAACTCGGCAGACCTAATTGCCGATGGCACAACCTTTGCACAAGGCCAAGTGATCTATGTTCCCTTCACCAGTATCACATTAACTAGCGGAGCGGCACTCCTGTATAAAGGTAGCGTCTAATGCCCTTTCTTGGTCTAGGACTCCACTTAGGAGATGCGGATGCCGACTCCATAGTTGGTTGGGGTGGCGGACCCGATGGGGTCTATAAGCTGGAGGATGATTCGGGCTTTTATTTAACTGCGGCAAACGATTACCTGGCATTCGAGACTGCGGAGACTGCCCTATGGACACCCACACGGATTAGCACAGTAGGGTGGTGGGATGCGAGTGATAGCTCAACCATTACCACAAGCGGGTCGGAGGTTACTCAATGGAGTGACAAGAGCGGAAATGGTTTAAACTTAGCTCCTGTCTCAGGGTCAACAGGACCGACCACAAATACAATCACGCAAAATTCATTGAATGTGTTAGACTTCAATGGTGACTGCTTAGAAAATAACACCTTTTCGCACGACATATCGAACCCCATTTTCCTGGCATTTTTAGTAGAACTAGATGCATTAGAAACGGATCAATATTTCTTATGGGCTGGAACAACTGACTCAAACGATAGATGTGGAATCAGAAAGAGGGCCACAGATTCTGTTGAGATTTTTGGAAAAACATCAGGCGGTGGGAATACCTTCGTAGGTTTTGGCGCACCAACTAAAGGATCATTTCAGTTACTTGTTGCCAAAATAAATGGCCCCAGCGGAGCGGCTTTTCTGAATGGAACACTAACTGACACAGGAAACTCAGGAGTGGATAATCTCAATACCTTTAACCTGGGCCATGCTGAAGGTGAAACACAGAACTTTGTAGGCAAATTTGCAGAAGTAATTGCTTTCACAGACAGCAATGACCGCCAAAAAATTGAAGGCTACCTCGCCCACAAGTGGGGCATCGATGGCAATTTAGACTCTCTACACCCATACGCTTTAAGCGCACCAACTATCTAAAACTATGGCTAACAAGAAATTTACAGACCTTAATGCTACCACAAGTTTGGTAGGCACAGATTTGATTGCGGTCACAGTAGACCCAGCTACCACACCTGTATCTAAAAAATCTACCATCAGCACCTTGATGGCCCAAGCTCCCGTCCAATCAGTTAACACAGCAACAGGCGCTGTGGTACTAGACGCAGACGACATTGATGATACTTCAACCTCGCACAAGTTTGTCACCGCATCCGACATTACGAAGTTAGGTGGGATTGAAGCACTAGCAGATGTAACAGATGCGACCAATGTCGAAGCCGCTGGTGCATTAATGGATAACGAGGTTACGAACCTTGCCCAAGTAAAAGCATTTGATTCAGCCGACTACGCAACTGCGGCACAAGGTACATTAGCAGATAGTGCTTTGCAAAGTGTATCAGCCGGAGATTTAACAGACGGAAATTTTGATGGAGAAGCAATCTTAGGATTTAAGGCATCTCTACCAACCGAAATTACTGCCGCAACCTACACAGTTCAAGATTCTGATAATGGACAGGTAATTAGAGTAAACCATGCAACAGGATGCACGGTGACTATTCCATCGGGATTATTCACCACAGACTCAACGGGCTTTAATTGCTCTTTCATCCAGGTAGGCAATGGGCAAATCACTTTTGCTAACGATGGCACGAGTGTAATCAATAACCGTCAATCGCACACAAAAACAAACGCACAATGGGCCGCCGCAAGTGTGGTAAGTACAGCGAATAATGTATTCGTCTTAGCCGGAGACACCGCTTCTTAATAGATATGTTCGTACTTCCTACATTCAATCTTGGAATATTAGGCACAGTACCTATTCCCCCTATATACAATATAGAAGATAGAGACACGGAAGCAAACATCATAGCTATTGGTAGTGAGCCAACTAATCCATCAGGAGAGGTAACTATTAAGTACGGAACAGACACATCCGACCTGTATGTATACAATGGTACTTCTTGGTACAAATTTAGTAACGATTAATTATGAGTACTCTTAGAACAACAACAGCATCAAACCTTACTTCATTAGCAGCTACATCAAACACAGGTGATACCTATTTTGAGACTGACAATAATCGAATAGTAGTTTGGGACGGAAGTGCTTGGAATGTTTATAATAATGACGGTCTATCCATACCTTACTCCAATATATATAGTGTAGATTTTGACGGTACTGATGATATAGCAATAGCATCGCCTAACATTGCACACTCTTCAGTTTCTGCGTACACAATCTCAGCGTTTGTAAACTTTGATTCTTTCGGAAGTACGGAAGGACCGTATACTATTTTGGGGGGGACATCAGTGAGCGATTGGGGGTTTAATACTTTTTGTCGGGTTGATACTTCAACGAGTATGACGATATACCACAGAGGCACTTCAAACTATCAAGCGTTTACTGTTCCTAGTGTATCACTTTCAATAGGTACTTGGTATCATTTCCTTCAAGTTTGGACAGGTAGTCACGTTAAATTTTATATTGATGGTGTCGAGAAGGTAAATGGTTCTACTAGTAATACTACTAGTTACGGTGGTAGAAGTGGTTATGATATAAGGTTTTGTGTAGGCAACGGGCGAGGTAAGTATCACGATGGAAAAGTAGACGAGTTTGCATGGTGGGATAGCGATCAAAGTGCAAACATTAGTGACATTAGAGACTCTATAACAACGGGACCTAAAGACCTGAGTCAGATGGTCACTCAACCTACTCATTGGTACAGGATGGGAGACTACGATTTGACAGGCACAACGATCACAGATCAGGGAATCGCATCGACCAACTACGATATGACTTTAACTAACGGAGCTTCAATAATTGCCTCCGCACCTTAATTCGACATGAGAACATATGTAATTATAGACGCATCTGAAGTTAGCTCTGTTGACTTTAACCAAGTTCTTCAAACTTCTGCTGACACTCTTCGCTACTCACTAGACGGCACTAAGACATTCGTTAAATACGAAGGCACACAACCATTCTTTTTGCTCGGTAAGACGGAGTACACACACGAAGAGATACTAAGCATCTTGAGTGGTCCTGAGTGGACGAGCGAAGAGATTATTTAACGGCTCCTAAGCAGTCAGAGGGCTTATCGGAATCCTCATCTGCCCGTGTAAATGTACAGTTCGCTATCAAGATTATTGTTGGTGTGGCTACTGCGGTGTGGTGCTGGTCTGAGCTTACTAACCGCATGGCGGCAATGGAACTCCAGGTCAGTCGGGTATCGCACGAGTCCACCCTCCTGGGCGACTTATCTGCTCGCATGATGCACCTAGAGAAGTTTGCGGAACAGGCAAAGGATGATCTCGATCATTTAGTGGAGATGCAAGACGCTCCAATCACCTCGGACTATCAGCAGTTTGAGCGATTAAAATACCTAGAGAAAGAAGTGGACCGCTTGAGGTTCAGACTAGATTGGTGAAATGGGCGAAATACTTCTTATGTTACTTACAGGGGGTGGCTCTACGGCTATGGGGGCTATCCTCAAGGGCGTGTTCGGATTCGCTTTCGAGGCTCGCAGGCAAAAGCATGAGTTGGAGTTGGCAAGAGAAAGTCGTGCAAATGAAAATTTCCTTAAATTGCAAGATAGCTTGGCTAATCAAGGTACTAGCGAGTTTACTAGTTTTAGTAGGCGTATTATTGCTTTCATGGGGGTGTTCACGCTCTGCACCGCAATATTACTTTCAACGTGCTTTCCTACAGTCCAATGGGTCAGTATCACAAACGCCACCGGAGAAGGTCGAACAGAGTGGTTATTTGGACTCCTATCATACCCAGCCAGCCAAGACCCAATCACTTTATCTATGGGACACTTATCCTATATGGGGCAGACGGCTCTCTGCGGCATCCTCGGATTTTATTTTGGGCCATCGCCCAGCAGACGATAAATGAACATGATTGACCGCGTATCAGTTGCCGGAATGAGTGGTACAGCCGCCACCTTTGGCTTATCCACAATCGACTCCTTCCTGGGCATCGCAGTAGGGGCGGTCACCCTCGTATATATGTCGATCAAGCTATACCAGGAGATCCGTAAGAAATAGATGAGCCGATACCGATCATACGGAAACTTAGACGATCCATTCATCTCGGAAGGAGACACCTTCTTTCTGCGTATGAATGCGCGTCTGCGTCCGAACCAGCTAAAGCCAGGTGAGGTCGCCCTGTCGAAGAATGGCCGGATGAATGATGATGGCACATGGCAACCCCGCAAAGGTTTATCGACTCTATTCGGTTCAATAACATCAGGAGCCGATGCTGTGCGTTTACCTTATTTAATAACTGCCGGACAGCGCGATAATAGCGGAAATGTCACCCTTGTTTTAGACGACACTCCAAGCCTGTCTTTTATACCGGGTGAAAACATAACCATCGAGGGGTTAGGCTACACAAATGCCACCGATCCCAATGGCACATTTGTCTTAGTCTCGGTAAACTTCACCACCAAAACGATCACTTATTCGGATGGATCTTCGGGAGAGTCTGAAGCATTTACTGTTGCAGATAATAGTGTGGGGGCAACTTCTGTTGCAAGCATAGGCAACTCTATAGCGACCAAACTAAACTTTATCATCAATGATGAAGGGGTAAATGCGGTGTATGGATCGGCGGTATATAGCGATGCGTCATCCAATAATGATGACTATATATTCTCGGCAACCAATAACCTTTGCGTAATCATTCGTTTAAAAGACTCAGCACTTTTTAAATGCCGATACGAGGCGGGTGGAGAGACTGTAGATAACCCAGTAGGTATGGCACAGGGGTTTGATAAGATGCTTATCTTTCGTTCCCGCAAGACCACTCTTTCAGCCTCCCCAAAACTTATTTATCGATCAGTCAGTTCAGCGTCTCAAAGTGGTCAGGTAATCACCGTAAACACTACAGCAGATCATGGCCGAGTAGTAGGTGACTTTGTCACCCTCACAAACTTCACAGGCTGGCCAACTTACGATCCTAACAACTGCTATCAGATAAAGACTGCACCAACCTCCACATCTTTCACCGTAGAGATGGCAGACTCGCAAACTGTTGCCAGCTACAATGTGAGTGGCGCACAGGTCGAATACTTTGAGGACTTTACTAGGGTAAGCAATGGTGCATACACCACTCCACAATACTTTACCGACACCAATGCCACAGCAACCGATGGTGTGGTCACGATGGATATTGGGGCGGGGCATAACCTCCAAAAAGGTGACGAGGTTACCATCCGTGCTGGAGCATCCCCCTACGATTTATTCATTAACCAAAAGGCAGTCATCACATCTGTATCGGATGAGGATAGCGACAATGTGAATGATCGATTTACCTTCAACCTTGGTGTCGCAAATGTATCCCTCGGAGCATCACTCACCGTAAGTAAGGCACTAGCTATCGGCAAAGGGTACGAGCATATGCCAGCCGCTCCGTGGGGTGAATTTCACCAGCGTAGATTGTGGGTTCCATATTGGTATACAGGAGACACTATCCCTGTGGACCGAGAAATTAGGGATGAGTTGGCGGCCTCGGATATCTTCGATTCAGATACATTCGACATTATCGGAAATCAATTCCGAGCATCTGCGGGTAAGAGCGATTACCTGGTTGGCCTCCAACCTTTCACGCAAGACAGCATTGTCGCATTCAACCGAAAATCCATCCACCTCCTCACAGGCGTGAGTGGATCTCTCTCCGATGTATCCACCAATGTGGTTACGAGTGAGATCGGTGCATCTGCCCGCAAATCAATCGTCCAGGTGGCCAACAAGATTTTATTCCTATCCGACCAAGGTATCTACTCGGTGGAATTTTATGACCAGTACCACTTACGAGGAACAGGCACACCCATATCCGAAACCATACAGCCCTACATTGATCGCATCAATCAGGACTATGCTCACCTCTCATGCGGTGTGTATTTCAATAACAGATATTGGCTGGCAGTTCCATTAGACTCTGCACCTGATGCGGGTAATGGCAGAAAGCTAAACACCATTCTTATTTATAATTTTATCAATGGGGGGTTTGAAAGCATCGACTCGGTAAACTCTGTAGACTTTGCGATTCGTGAATTAATCGTAGCTCGTGAAGGCGCACAGAATGCACTCTATATCACCACCGAAGAGGGTGGGGTGCATAAGGTGGATGCGGTTGAGGGTGGAGATGTTGTATCAGTTACACCTGGTCAGGCATCCTCCGAAACTATTCCTGTAATTAGCCAGCTAACCACTCGCCAATTCGATGCCGATGCGATGGATCGCAAAGTATTCAGCCGATCTGAGATTCATGTGAAGAGTAATAGTGGTTCGCAAACCAACGCAAACATCCAATTCATCACCGAAGATCCTGACTCGACTTCTGACACAGTCAGCTTTTCATCTTTGCTTGGAAACACCTTAGCGGACTCCGAAGAGGCATCCCTTCGTACTCGCATAAATAAACGCGGATTTGGCGTACAGGCAGATATCCAACCATCTTTAGGCAGACCCTACATTCGGGCGGTTAAAGTAGACGCAAGAATCACCAACCGATCAACCACATCCATTTCATAGAGGACATTAATCATGGCAATATTATCAAGAGGACAAACCTTCGCATCAGGCGATCAAGTAACTGCGCAAAAACTGAAAGACATTGTGGATCTTGCGACCTTTGACGATCCAGCAGATGAATCAACCATCATTAAAGACACAGGCACAGGTAAACTTAAAGTCCCAAGCAATGGGATAGGCTCAAACGAGTTGGCGAGTGATGCTTCAGTAGATGCTAATCGAGCAGTCGATACTAATCACATAAAAGACGGCTCGATTACAGCGGCCAAGCTCGATAGTGCGGCGGTAAGTGTACTTATGCCGACAGGGACAGTTCTGCCGTATGCGGGTTCAACTTTACCTGGCAATCCAGATGATTATTTGTTTTGCGCAGGTCAATCTGTGTTGGTAGCCGACTATGGTGACCTCCACGGTGTAATTGGATACACCTATGGAGGTTCAGGATTATCATTTAATCTCCCCGACCTTCGAGGACGAGTCATCGCTGGTTTAGATATTAATACAGGAGGTTTTGCTAATCGCTTAACAACTGGATCAGCGGCGAATATAAACGGACAAACATTAGGTGGAAATAACGGCAACCCTGGTGACATAGGTAGAGGAACAAACGGAGCGCAGGAACACATCCTCACCGAAGCAGAGATGCCTAGTCATACACACACTGAGACTAGAAATCAAGATGCTGGTATAACAGGCGGAGGAAACCCCGGTGTAGATCGGGGTGTCAAAACTCATACCACAGGTTCTGCGGGCGGAGACCAAGCACACAACAATGTCCAGCCAACTATCATTTTAAATTACATCATCAAAACTTAATCGATATGGAATCACTAGACGCACTTAAAAGATTGGTGGGCATGGGACCATCTGAAGAAGAGATTGCCCAGGAGGCAGAGAAAAGGATGCATATGCAAAGACACGCATTCTTGGGGGATATAGATTATAGCAGGATGAAAGACCCAGGTGATTCTGCGTACATGAAGAACCCTACAAATTATGCAAAAGAGAAAAACCCCACTTATTTCCCTGACAGCAACCCTAGTGCATTTAATCAAAATGTATCGCAGGACGATGTCATTAAATATCTTGAGTCTAAAGGACCAGCAGGAGAATCCCTCGCATATATAAATCCCATCGAAAGAGAGATGCTAATGCGATCAGGAGCATCGGGCAAAATGACACCTGAAGGCATTGTATCGTATGCACCCGAAGATCCTCTCAAGCAAGCGGCTACCCTTCTTAATATGGCCGCCCCTGAAGGTGAGGAACTTGCTTATATCAATGACAAGGAAGCAAAACTGCTAAAGAAGAAAGGCGGCGCGGGTGTACCTGTAAATTCTTCAGGCGTAAAATCATATTTTATACAGAGATTATTTGGCGGAGGTAAGGATGCACCGGCTTTAGAAAAGTTCGATGTAGGTCAATCGGCTCGCGATTATGTAAATGCGATGTCTGATCCCGCTCTACAGAACCAACTACTCGCAAATCGCCAACGCTACGATCCGCAGTATCAAGACTTGCAGATGAACCTAGCTCGCCGTGCCGCTGACCCAATGGCACAGCTTGCGGAGCAACAGGCCATGCGTTCACAGGAGTTCGGCGCACAAATGGCCGAGCGCCAGGCAGGTTCCGATATCTCCCTAATGAATCGATTCGGTGCGGACATGACCCAAGCGGTCCGTGCATCCGATCCACTCATGCAAGCACGGGTCGAGCAAGCCAATAAGATGGCCGCCGATGCGTACCGCGAGAGTCAGATGACCGACCTATCTCCCGAGATGCGTAGAAGGGCAGATCAATCAGCGCTTGAATCTCTTACCTCACGAGGCAGAGGTACTGACAATGTGGGCATTGCCGCCCAAGCAATGAGCCGCGAGGATTATTTGCGAGATGTACTACGAGACAGCAGAAACCAGGCACAATCACTTGGTAGTTATGCTATGCGAGGAAACCAAGCAACTTCATACGATCCTAGAATGCTTACCGGTGGAGGACAAAACTTTGTACAACAAGGCTATAACCAGCGAGCCGCCTTGTTTGGATTACCACAAGAATCAGTCACACGAATCAATCCTGATGCCGGAGTAAATATCGGTATGCAAGAATATGCAAATCGGGCAAACTACCTGGCGAACACCTATGCGGCTAATGAAATGGCGGCTAGTGGTGCGGCACAAGGTTTTATGGGTATGGTGGGTAGCGTAGGATCAGCTATGGCTGGAAAGAAATAATTATCATGGCAATAGGAGACACAGTAAATGCGGGACTCATGCGAGTCGATTTCTCACCATTCCTTCAGGCGGGACGGGCAAATGCGGCCGCCAATGCATCCTTCGGTCAAGCACTTGGCCAAGTAGCAAAAGGATACATCGAGGGACAGGAAAAAAAGAAACGGGCAAATGAAATTGCAGGCTTCTTAATGGGCCAAGGTGTGGGCGAAAAAGATGCACAAGCAATCGCCAAAAACCCATTCTTGCAAAAAGAGTATCAGCGAAGCGAGGAAGCTAAGGCCCAAATGAAAATGGAAAGGGAGAGACTAGCCACCCAAGCAAATATTGCGGCTCAAGGAAGAGCGGCTAGGCAGGCAGAGATAGATCAGAAATATGAAAGAGAAGATGCGGACACTCAGCGACTCATAGGTTTTTCAGAAGATTTAATTTCCCAAACAACCGATCCTGCTGTTGTGCAAAATGCTGACATGGCTAGACCAGGCTTATTTGCACTTGGTGGAGATCCTGAAATGCGTAATCGCTTCCTCGATGCAGAAATCGAACGCCAACCTAAAGTAACTGTAGGTAGTCTCGGCTCAGAAGACTTTGCAACTGTAGCTAGAGAAACTGGAATGGACCCAAGATTATCGGCTAATCGATTTATGGGGCTACAAAAGATTGAGGAAGCAGAGGAGTTGGCTAAGCAGCCGAAGCCGATGACTCCTAAAGAATTAGCTGATTATGAATCAAAACTTATAGCTAATGAAACAGATCGGATTAAATTGAATGATCTAAAAAACCCGCCTGCACCACCTGCTCCGCCCGAGCCGGTGTATATAGAGGCGGCACTTGATGCAATCGATGATGCTATAACCCTTGTAGGCAAAGATTCAATTTTTAATCCTACTGCTGGATTTGGTTCAGAAACAGCTAAATCAATCGGCGGTTCTGATGCGGCCGACCTAGAGGCGGCACTTTCAACCATAACTTCAGCAGTTGGTTTTAAAAGGTTACAAGACATGAGAGAAGCATCACCAACTGGTGGAGCGTTAGGTTCTGTATCTGAAAAGGAGTTGAGTCAGTTAAATGCCGCTCTTGGATCAATTAGCCAAAAACAATCCCCCGAGCAGTTGAAGAAAAATTTACTCAAAATAAAAGATCATTATCAAAAAGCAGTAGATGCAATTAATGCACAAAGAATAGCTTACAATAGTGGTTTGACATTTAAGACACAGGAAGAGGCTTTAAAATACATTCAGTCTCAAAAGTCTTCCAACGCCATCAAAACAGACCAAGGCGATTACAGTATAGAGGGACTTTCGGTAGAGGCTCAATAATGGGACAATACAGAATAAAGAGCGAACCCCTTGGCGTAGATTTTATGGTCCAAGGGGATCAAGCCCCTAATGCAAAATCGACTTTTCAGATTTTAAAACAAGTCGTTTCGCCTGATAAAATGATCAAGGCGTATGAGGGTGGCCATAAGCAACTTGCCCGAGAAGCATTTAAAAATGGATACTTTGACCAAGAGCAAGACTCCGATCTTTACGATGTATTCAAACAGGCCGCTGGTGAGGTGCTTGAGGGATTAGAAGGCATATCAAAAGAGGTAAGTCTCGACTTTGCCGCTTCCGGTATGATGACTTATGGAGTACCTGGTAGCCAACAAATTGTAGAGGCGGCTCGGGAAGAACAGCAAAAGAGAAGAAAGAAAAGAAAGGCAACAGGCTACCAATTAGCCGCTGAAGTTTTTGCGGGATATAAAACTATCGGTGATGCCGGTAAACTTGGATTTTCTAAATTAGTAGGGGAGGGCGATGAAGATATCGATGCCTCTATCGAATTTATAAAAGGCATGATGGAGACCGAAGCATTCCTAAATGATGGAGCTTCGATCATGGCAGAGCAGTTTGGTGACTTCGATATGTACAACG
>Ga0213864_10001334_pt1 | contig 11149 bp, 5 predicted proteins | sample PICome_5_FD_160078 | JGI IMG/M metagenome (GOLD analysis project Ga0213864, IMG submission 160078) | Coastal seawater microbial communities near Pivers Island, North Carolina, United States - PICO247 | ecosystem: Environmental > Aquatic > Marine > Coastal | place: USA: North Carolina | collected... | reverse complement strand
TTGGACGCCATTTTATCCTTACGACAAAGAAAAAGAATTTTATATAGAAGAATTCGACAATCAATTAGAATACCCGAATGTAAACACTATTTCTACTGCATTTTACAACGAGTCAGAATCTGTGACGGATTGGCAAAATTTGTATATACCTTTTAAAAATACTAATAAATTTTTTAGTATAGGAAATGAATATTCAGAGCATAATATAGTTTATGCGAGTGGTAGCGATTTCAGTAAGTATACCAGTGGGTGGTATTACTATACTGGTAGCACCACCACGACTGCAAGTGAAGCTAATAGACCTGCTGGAGCAAGCACAAAATGGACTAAAGATAAATTTTACTTTTCAATTAATAAAGGTATTTCTTTTAACGAAGCGCCAAGATTTTATAAACAAAGTTTTCAAAACGGCTATTTTATTAGAGTTGAAGATGGTATAAATAAAAGTTTGTTGCAATTAAATTTTACTTTGGAGGGAAGATCTGATGACGAAGCAAAAGCTATTGTTCATTTTTTAGAAAAACACAGAGGCAAGGATCAATTTTTATTTACTCCTCCATCACCTTACAACAAAGAAAAAGTCTTTGTGTGCCCTGAATGGACACACAATATAAATTACAAAGATAATAACTCTATTTCTGTTTTATTTTTAGAGCAAAATATTAATTATTTATCTGACGAAGTAGAATTTTTAAATTTAATTACCATAGACCCTTATTACCCTGAGACATAAATATGAGTTTACCTACTACAGTTACACAAAGAGCAGAAGGCAATGTATACGTTGGTAATACAGGCATGACAGTTGTTGCGCAAACAGGTTTTGCTATAAGAACTGGTTTTTATATTACTAATAGTGGTAATTTCGGTGTTAACATGAGTGTCGAGGATGTTAGCGCACCTCCAAACGAAGGTATATTTGATTTTGTTTCAGGGGTCAACGAAGAAGTTACTATTCCTGCTGGATCCACAAAGTTTATTGAGTTTGATTTTTACGCTGTAAAAGAAAATTATAATACAGGTGCTATATCGGGAATTGTAGATTTAAGTTTTATTTCTGAAAGAGATGGATTTGCAGATGACACATTTTATTCTGGGCCTCAACCTAGAGGGGTAATTAGAAATTATATTACAGGTTTAGCTGCTGGATATGTTGATGCTACAGGTCCAGTTGTAAAGCCTAATCCTGCTTATCCCGAATTTGTACCTTTGCATCCTAGTGGGTTTTTAGTTTTAACAGGTGAGTACACAGCGAAAGGAAAACCAACAAATAAATTGCATTGGGAACATCCTGCTAAGGATTACTATTTTGAAAAATACGAAATACAAGTTGCAGAAGCAAATACTCAAAATGCATCTTGGACCAGTTTACAAACCATAGAATTCGAAAGAATTGAAAAAACTTTTGTTGCTAACGGAACCGCTGTTAACGGTTTTTACTACGGAACTCCAACAGGATTAAATTCAACAAAAACTTATACCCACGAAACTGATAGTTTTAACGAAAACTATTACTACAGAATAAGAGGCGAACACTATGACCAGTTTGATACTAGCAGTCCAGCATTAGTATCTGTTACAGATTGGGTTTATGGGTATCCCGTAGGAGATCTAAAAGAAGAAATTACAAATAATGATATACTAACAGGATTAGTATCTGGATCTACCACTCTTCCTGCAGGGGGAAGTCCAACCGGAGTAATTAGATGTCCTGTGGGCGACAGACAAGCAATAGAGATTTATTTAAAAAATAATGAAACAAATGTAAATCTTAAATCAAAATTTGATGCTGAGTTAGCTTATAGAGAGATCGATACCTCTTATTTTAAAAACGGTGATTCTAATCATAATTTTACTGGAGTTCATTTTATATTGCCTGAAAATTACATTGTAGGATCAGTTGGGGTGCCCAATACGAGTCAAGCTTATGAGGGTTATCCGTACGGAGGTATTGAAACAGTAGCAGCTATAGAAACTGGCGACATAATAGAAGATAGTGGTGGGACTGAAATAAAAACAAATTTATACCTTAAAGAAAATTCTGTTGTAGTAGGTAAAGGTGGTAACGGCGGAGATTCAGGGTTTATAAAAATATCTGATGTAGGGCTTTTTATAGTAAATGAAAGGGCTAACAAGGCTGGCACCGCTTTTAACATTCCCGAGTTTCGAATTGAAATTGAAGAAAAAAGTACTGTTGGTTACGCTGGAGGCCCAGCTATAAAAATTTCAGACAGCTCGATAAGCGAATTCAAAATATTTGCACATCATTCATCTAGAATATATGGTGGTGGAGGAGGTGGTGGGGGTGGAGATAGCTCATTTTATTTTGAAGCTATAAAATCCATGGAGACCTACAATACAAACGAAGGTAAATTTTTTCGTAATGATGATTTTGATGGCATTTTTTTCATAAAGGGGGATATTCGTGCTGCAAACTCGTCAGAAGTCTTAACAAACGCGCTTACAAATGCGGTAATAGGTGGACCTGAACCCATACTATATGCAAAAGAAGATCTTGTAGGAAAAACTTTTGGGGGAGCAGGAGGTGGCGGTCAAGGATTTATTTCTAGCGGAGGAATATATTATACGCAAAAAAATAGTGGAACAAGAAGTCGCTCTACAGCAGGAAATTTAGTTTCATATGGTTTAGGAACTAAAATAGATTATGCTAAAAAAATAGGCCAAGGTGGAAATGGTGGCGAGTTCGGAGAAAATGGGCAAGCTGGACCAACTTCTCAGCGAACCCGCAAAATGGTAAGTATTAGAACAGGAGACTCATCACCAGATTATTTTTTAGGTTTGACTATCGGTCAAAAAGGAGGAAGAGCTGGCTATGCAATAGATGCTACAGGTAATTCTAATTATACTGCATCTAATTTTAGGTCCAATTTGTTTTTCATATCTCAAGATACTAGTATAAGCAATATAAATGGTTTTATTGCTTATTGGGATGCAAATGATTTGACAATATCCAGCGGTACGAGTGCCGATGTTACAACTTGGAATTCTTCTGTTTGGTATAATAATAAGCCTTCAGATCAACCGACTATCACGGCAGTATCGACAGCACCAAAGGTTTATAATTCTAATACAGCAAAATTCAATGGAAACCAATATGTTTTATGGACAGGAACTGCTATGTCAGCACAATTTAATAATATTGTTGGAAGCTCAGCTGACCTTTTAAACTCGGATATTTCGGGTTTTGAAATATTTTACAATATGCTTCCTCATACAAGTCAGTTTGAAAATGGTTCTCATTTAGAAAATGATTATATTTTTCATCAATGGTCTGACATAGGGGAACAAAATCAATTTAGATCTTATTTCTATAGCTCTACAAAACATGTGGTTGAAAATGCTGGTATAGGCAGCTTTAATAGATCTTTTTATGATTCTAATTTTACTGGAACATCATTAAGTTTAGCTAATTCGTCTTTTATTTACAATATATCTGCAACAAAATTAAATGCTGGAGTTATTTCTTATATAGTTAGTCAAAATGATAATATTTTATTAGATGATATTTTTAACAACAAGGTATTTAACTTTATAAGTAATCCTATTTTAGGCGCTCATTCTGGTTCAGATCAAAACATGGCTTTTGCTATCTCTGACATAATTATTTTTAATAGGAGATTAAATAAAAACGAAAGGTCGAATGTAAAGGCATTTTTATCTAGCAAAAACAGAATAATTAAAACTGCAAATTCGTCTCAGTTGCCAAATATAAATGATCTAAGCGCAAGAGAAAACAATATTAGTTTAAAAAACAGATTGTCTGATAATAATAATTTTGCAGGTTATGTGGCTTTTAATTCTTAAATCATGTCAACACAAGAACACAACTCATCGTTATTAGATTTGCTTCCTGATACAATTATAGAATTGTATGAAATTGATTTGGGGGAGCAAGATGGTATTTACCGTTTCCATCCGGGCATAATATCAACTGAGCAATTATTTTTTAACGGTAAACCTTATTTTTCTTTACCTGTAGATGCATCGGGTTTTGAAAAAAAAGCTGATGGCCAGATGTCTAGGCCTGCTTTAACATTCGCTAACCCTGACGGATTAATATCAGATGTATTAAAAGGTAGAAAAGATTTAGTGGGTAAGCATTTTACAAGAAAAAGAGTATTTTTAAAATTTATAGATGCTGTTAATTTTCCTAATAACTTTAACCCGTTTGCTATACCTGATCCTAACGCTAGATTCGAAGATGATATTTACATTGTAAATAAAAAAACTAATGAAAATAAATTCTTAGTAGAATTTGAGTTGGCTTCTCCATTAGAATTTGAAGATGCAAAATTACCTACTAGGATTATGATTGCAAACTATTGCCCTTGGAAATATAGAGGTGCTGGTTGTCGCTATGGCCAAAGGCCGGACTTCAATAATCCTGAACCATCCATAGATGATAAAGTAATGAATTCGCCTACGGTCTCTACAGAGACAGCAACAACAGCAAAACCTTCAAATGTTTTCATAATTAACACTAATCAATCAGTAGGAGATTTAGGTTTGCCTTTAGCAGATGATAATAATAAGTTATTTTTTGAAAAAGAAGGTTACAATTTATCTAGAATAAACTGGGCTGGCGATTACAATAAAAACCAAATTACCGTTACTACTCCTACTGGGGGAGGAAGTTCTGCGCATATAACATTATCAGTTTCTGCGCTTTCTGCGCCAATACAATCTAACAGGACAATAATTTTTACAGATTCTACAGATGGCACCACATTAGTGCCTTTTAGGGTTCGTGATGCTGCTGAAGCTGGAGATACTAGTATAACAGGTTATTTTGTAAGAGAGGGCAGTTCTGGGGTGGGTGCTAATTCATCTGGAGTAACTAAATATGTAAAAGGTGATATTGTTAGGATAAAAAGCAGATTTCAAAATTTATCGAAATTAGAAGTTGTTGATCCAGAAGAAGATTTAATTGATGAGCCAGATGCTTTTTTTGTATGCATACAAGATGCTGATCCTAGTTTAGACCCTCGATTTGAAAGTGAATACTGGATTCATGATCAATGCAGAAAAGATCTTAACGCTTGTCAAATCAGATACAAATTATATGGCAAATACAAAAGAGGATTACCTTTTGGTGGGTTCCCATCAATTGAAGCGTTTAGATTTAGATAAAATCAAAACAATATCTTTAAAAAATTCTGTAGAGTGTTGTGGTTTAGTTTGTTCTAGTGGCGTTTACCAATTGCAAAATGTAGCTGCAAATCCTTGTTGCTTTTTTGAGGTTAATCCTCAAGAGTATTTTGATGTATTATTAAAAGAAAAAGTAATTTTCTTTTGGCACTCTCATGTTTTTGGCACAGAAAAGCCAAGTAAATGTGATATTGCTATGAGTCGCGAAATAAACCTGCCTTCCTTAATATATTCTACTTTAACAAGTAAATTTTGCTTTTTTCACTCAGGCTGTATTAAACCAGTTTATTTTTACATTTAAAAGTGTATAATAATATGAAATGACTGAAGTTTTTATAGCGGGAAGAATGGGGCAAATATTAGGTAAAACACACACTTTCAATTGTTCAACATTGAAAGAAGTGTTTGCTGCTATTGAATGCAATACTGGCAAACTGAGAAAATACATGTGTTTTAACAAAAAAAGGTTATTTGCTATATTTGTAAACGGTAAAAAAGTTGAAAGCGACTTTTTGGGCGAATACAAAGTTAAAAATTCAACCGTTCATATATTGCCTTTATTGATGGGCGCTGTAGGTATGACAGCTGCCATGGCATTTGGAATAGGAACTACGACAACTGCGGCTGGAGCAACCGTTGCTGGCACGGGAACTTATATAGCTGCTGGAATTATTAATGCTGCGGTATCTTTTGGTATGAGCATGCTTATTGCAAAAATAATGGCTCCAGATGATCCTAAGGCCAAAAGTTCTACTTCTTTCGTTTTTGGATCTCCAGAAAATGTTACTGAGCAAGGAGAGCCAGTTCCTGTGGGATACGGAAGGCTTATTGTGGCTGGAAAGGTTATATCAGTTTCATCTTTTAATATTGATAGGCAGGTCTTCCAAGATCCAGATTTTTATAATACAATATCAAACTCTAACATAAATTTATCAGCACAAGAAACTTTCTCGACAGAGCAAGGTTCTTCAGCTGTATCTCCTTAAAGTTATGCCATTTGATTATCAATCAACAAAATACAGCGGGTTTTATTCTTACTATTTAGATAAAATAGATCAAAGTAAACATGGTAATTTTTACTCTACTTTATTTAAACTTAAAGGTGATAATGAGGTAACATACAGATCAATTTGGGAAACGCTAAGCTTAAAAAATATATGTCCCAATGTTGTAGAGGGTGGACCTAGCGACATTATGGAATCTGTTTCTATATACCAAGTTATTGATTTAATAGGGGAAGGTCCTACTCGCGGAGTTTGCGACAAATCTGGCAATGTAGCTGCGTTGACAAATAACATAATTAAAAACGAAGACATATTAAAAGGTGTTTATCTAAACGATTTTCCTATAAAAAATTCTTCAGGAGGAACTTTTAATTTTAATAGAGCTTTTGTTGATGTTAGATTAGGAACTCATGATCAAGATTTGTTAACTAGCTTTGAAAATAAAATTTTAAATTTTAATAGTAGACAGACTTTTCCTTCTGGCGTTTCTTTAGTCCCGTTGAATGTTGATAATTTTAATTTGCTACCATCAAAATTAACGTTTGTGACTAATAATAGGAATTTAAATTTAGTAACAGTAGGAAGAGGAGATGCTTCTTATGGTGGTAATTATGCAGAACCTCTCTGGAGCTCTCAGGATCAAGCTTTACAAGCTGTAAAAACGGCAGAAGACAAACAAGTTGTAAAGTTTTCTCATTTGGTAACAAATGACAATGCTGTTGCTGTAAATTTAGACATGAGTGCTACTATAGCATATTTTTCTGAAAGCGGTGATACTCGCGGTGCAGCGGTTAATTTTGCAATAAAAGTTGGTTACGAGGGTGATGATTTAATGGTAGGCGAAGGAGGTTCAGTTGCTTATATTTATTGTTCAATTCACGGGATAGCAACATCAGAGTATATCCGCTCTTTTTTGATACCTATACCTCCTTCTATTGAAGGAATTGATCGACAAGTAACTGTTTTCCGTATAGATAGGCATGTTGAAATAGGTTCAGTAAAAGGCCAATTCAAAAAAGAAATATCTGTAAAACAAATTTCAGAAATAATCACGGAAGATATGAATTATGCTAATTCTTGTATTGTGGGTTCTATTTTTGATGCTAGGGCATTTGCTCAAGTTCCAAAAAGAACTTATGACATGAAGCTAATAAAAGTTAGAATACCTTCTAACTATGATCCTGAAACGAGGTTTTATGACGGAGATTGGGACGGTTCTTTTAAAAAAGATCTTTATTGGACTGATAATCCTGCTTGGATTTTATATGATTTATTAACTAATAAGAGATATGGATTAGGAAAATATGCATTCCAAAGATCTTTTGTTGATAAATGGAACTTATATTTAGTTTCAAAATATTGCGACGAAATGGTTGTTACTGGGCAAACGGCTTTAGTGCCGCCAATGACCTTCACGGTAAATGCTGGGGGCACAGAGATAACAATCGATGATAGTTCGGACTCATTAGGAGAGCAAATATTATTAAATAGGTATCAAGAGGGATCTACAGTTTGCTTGTATGAGTTAAATGCTGCAGCAGACGGTTCTGGGGCTCAAATCAAAAAAGGTTATAAAAGAATAGTTTATCGCCCTAATTATAATTCACAAACAAAAAAATTTAAATTCACTATTCTTCAAGAACCCCCTTTAACTAAAATTTTTGAAGAATATCCAACTTTAAAAACTCAGTATTTTAATTCTACAAAAGAACTTTCAGAAAGAAACTGGATTATTTCAAATTGGTTAAATTCTCAAAATTCAAACGAAGGTTATGTGGCAGATTATATTGATGGTTTAGCACTTGATAGTACTACTAGAAGTGGGCTTGTTGTAAGCGAATCTTATTCAAAAAACGATATATTAGAACCACGTTTTAACTGTAATGTTTATTTTGATCAATTTCAGCAAGCATTAGACTGTTTGAATCAAGTTGCTGCTTTGTTTAGAGGTTTAATTTATTGGGCTAATAATTACATATTTGTATCTAGCGACAAAGAAAGAGAGCCATTTTTACTATTTAATAATTCTAATGTTGTAGATGGTATTTTTAATTATTCTGGTAGCGCAAAAACTGCAAGGCATACTGCGGCATTAGTTCGTTACAACGATAAAACTGATAACTTTAAATCTAAAGCTGTTTATCTAGAGGATATAAATGGAATGCGTGAGTATGGTTACCTGTTAAAAGAAATCGCAGCTATAGGTGTAACTTCTAAAACTCAAGCTCAACGTATTGGTAGATGGGCTTTGTACACAGAGCAAACAGAGCAAGAAATCGTGTCTTTTAACACGGGAGCTGAAGGCAGCATGCTTTTGCCCGGAGACGTAATAAAAATCCAAGACAAGCTAAAAACAGTTACTAGATATGGTGGCAGAATTACTTCTATAAGCTATGGAACAAAAACAATAACTTTAGATAAAGGTATTTCTAGCGATTTAGTCGGTCAAAAAATAAGCCTTATGGTGCCAAAAGCAATAAAAAGCTACAGAGATTTAAACGTAGAAGCAAAATTAAAATTAAAAAGCTCTGAAGTTGCTTTAGATCAAACTGAAATAGACAAAACAAGACAAACTCAAATTAAAGAATTTACAATTTCTTCTGTAACAAATTCAAATGAAATAGTTATTTCAGAAACAACGGATGAAGATTTTAATTTAATACCAGTAGGTTCTTTGTGGTCTGTGCAAAACTTAGATGCGAGTTATAATGTTAAAGAAATAAACTACAGAGTATTAAGTGTTACGGAGCAATCTCAAAATGATTACTCTATTTCTGCCATGCTTTACAATAGTACAAAGTTTGACGCTATTGATTTTAATTCTGATTTGCAAAAAAATCAAGATTCTGAACCTCAAAAAACAATTATTTCAAATCTACCAGATCCTATAGTTTCAGCTGCTAGTGATTCTGCAAATATAGCTGAAGCTAACAGTAATTTTTATGATGGTTATTTTGTCACAAAAACATCTAAAAGTGATGTCCAATTAAGTGTAGATTTTAGTAACAAAACAACAAGTTTAACATCCCAGAACACAGGAGGTTATATAGTAGAAGTATACAAAGACGGTCAAAAAATTAGATTTGCATTAGATGGTTATGATAATACGTCTTTTACTGTGTTTTTAGGTAATAAAAATTTATTTAAATATGTATCTTATGATATATATAGGTATGACACAGATTACAAGTTAGAAAATTTAAATTTATAATATGCCAACTTCAAGATTTATAGAACAAACGCCACAAGATTTTGGTGCAGCGCTACAAATATCTGGATTCTCAATTAGAAATGAGGTTGAAGGGTATCCTAATCAAGAACCATTTCCTTTTAATGGGTCACTAGGTTTATTCATTAGTGGCAGTGGTATTGCTGCAGGGACAAATGTAGCTAGTGGCCAATTATTTAAAGATAATCCTATATTTACTTGGAATTTGGTTAATCCTAGCGACGGTTCAGTTTTTGAAACAGAAGATATACCTTCTTTACAAGTTTTTAATGGGTTTGATATTACTTTGCGTAATGAAACAGGCATGCTGGTAAAAACTCTTGCTAGTGGCTACAAAAGCAATTCATTGCAAATAGAGACAAAAGATATTGTAGATTATTTTGATTCTGTAAGGTCTAGCGATTTTAGAAGGTTTAGATTACAAGTAGTTTCCAATGATTATTATGGCAGAACACATACCGGAGTTTATTTTTTAAATTCTCCTGCGCCAAATGTTACTGGGGCGAATGTGGATGTTAGCACAAAAGTATTTATAGATCCATTTGTCAGTAAAACATCTGGCATTAGGTCCATACATTATTATGCAAGTATAAACGAAAATTTTGATTTAGAAGTCACCGGCTCAGGTCAAAATTTGTATCAAGTTGAGTATACAAAAAGAATTCAAGGCGAAAACGATGGTTTTCAGAAAAAAATTACGCCATTAACTTACGATTCTGGATTTTATTATGCAGTTGTAGCAGAAGATAATTTCGGAACGGGGCAAGCTTACTATTTTCCCTCTTCTGTAGCACCATTAGCGATAGATAATTTAAAATATAATATAGTTTCTTCTGGATTCAGAGGAAAAATTGTTGCCGAAAGAGATTCTTTTAATAAAAAAGTTTCTACTAAATTTATAGGCACAACACAAAAAGATTTCAAGGGTGGTAAAACCCAATATGAAGTTTCAGTGCAAGAAAGCGGTATTATACAAAAAAATACTACTATTTATACTAAAACTCCTTCGATAGATGGTTTTCAAAGCATTATACATGGAACAGGGTTAAATCGATTAGATACGACAGCCTTGACTTCTGGTAACCCCTTTTATGGTCAAGATTTTTACTATAGCGGTGTTGATTCTGCGCCTGTATTTTCAACTTACAATACTACAGGTATACAATGGAAAGAGCACACACTATTAATAGATGATGCGTCATTAACTTTACAAGGTATAAGTTCTAATTCGAGTGGTATTTTTGAAATAGCAATAGCTTCTGGTTATACGACTGGATCTAAAATATATATAGCGGTAAATATTGATGATCAAAATCAAGAGTTTGTTTTTTATCCTAGCGGTGGAGAATATGTTTCAGGATTGTACACAGGCACATATGCAAATCACCCTGCTGGGGGCACGGTAGTATTCGAAGATGATCCTAGTGGAGAATATAGTGGTAGCGGTTATGTTGCTACAGTTACCGGACAAACAGGGTCTTTAGTCGCCAGCAATCTTTCTGGTTTTATATTAACAGAATATGAGCCTAGATTTATATATGATATAGATTCCTCCACAAATTACTCTTTTAGAATAAGAGTAGCTACAGAAGAAGATGGTTTAGGTTATTACTCTGATCCTATTCTTGTCACATCTGGAGATGTTATAGCTTCTATGACTGGTGCTGGTTATTCCACAGGTCTTTTCAATGGTGATACTGCAAGTGGTATAGCTTATTATAACACAGGTTTAGATGTTTTAAATATT
>Ga0213864_10001329_pt1 | contig 11171 bp, 7 predicted proteins | sample PICome_5_FD_160078 | JGI IMG/M metagenome (GOLD analysis project Ga0213864, IMG submission 160078) | Coastal seawater microbial communities near Pivers Island, North Carolina, United States - PICO247 | ecosystem: Environmental > Aquatic > Marine > Coastal | place: USA: North Carolina | collected... | reverse complement strand
GGATCACCTCTTCCCATACCGAACAGAGAAGTTAAGCCCATTAGCGCCGATGGTACTGCCCCACAAGGTGGGAGAGTAGGTCGCCGCCTCCTTCGAGCCCCGCACAGCAATGTGCGGGGCTTTTTTTGTCGATGATTTATACTATTTCATCGAATGAGACGTTATAGAACTATAATCATTCAAATAGTATCATCATGACAAAAACAATCACTTTCTTTCTAATCAATGTAATGGTATTTACTAATGCTTTCGCCCAAGAAAACAACTTAGTAGATATTCAACAAGTTTCAGGATCAAACTTCAATGAGGTTGAAGTTTCTCAGGTAGGAGACTTTAATTCAGCTGTTCTTTTATTAGATCAATCTAAACGACAAGATTTAAATCTCATTCAAAATGGAGATTATCATTCAGCTAAAATTAGCTTACTATCTTCGAATCGAAACGTATTAGACATCCAACAACTTGGTTCTCAAAATCAAGTCATTATGGACTTTTATGCTTCAAATCGAAATAATGTAGACGTTTATCAATCTGGAACGAATTTGACGAGCACGGTGCTTTTAAGTGCATCGAATGCTAATGATATTTTAGTATCTCAAGAAGGTTCAGGACACGAATCAATCATCAGCATCGTCAATGGTCACAACAACCGAATCTCAGTATTTCAAACCAATTAAATACGTGGTAAATCACCTTCTTGCTTCAACGGCAAGTTAGTGCTACCCATCAAATACTTATCGATGTGGTGCGCTGCAGAGCGTCCTTCAGATATAGCCCAAACGATTAGAGATTGACCCCTGCGCTGATCTCCAGCTACAAATACGTTGTCTATATTCGTTTGATAATTTTCAGTTGGGGCTGCAATATTGTTTCTGCTATCAAGTTTTAAGTCGAGTTGTTCAGCGATTGTTTTCTCTGAACCGGTAAAACCTAAAGCGAGTAGAACCAAGTCGCAGTCCCAATTTTTTTCTGTTCCTTCAATTTCTTTTAATTGAGGTCTTCCGTTTGAAAAATCCCATTCAACCTCTGTGGTTTGTAGACCTGTGAGTTCCCCTTTTTCATTTCCGATGAATTTCTTTGTAGATATACTGAAATGACGTTCAGCACCTTCTTTATGTGAACTACTGGTTCTGAGGCGCATTGGCCAAAATGGCCAGGGTTGATTTTCTGGACGTTCAGTGGTCGCCATGGGCATAATCTCAAAGTTAGAAACAGAGACTGCTCCTTGTCTTATAGAGGTTCCGATACAGTCTGAACCTGTATCACCACCACCGATTACTATGACATTTTTTCCTTTAGCAGGTAAATGTCCTTCAAACTCTTTTTGCGCTGCAACCCTTCTGTTGTTTTCTGGAAGAAAATCCATCGCTTGAACGACACCTTTGAGATCAGCTCCAGGAATAGGCAACTCTCTTTTAATGGTTGCTCCTCCGCAGAGTAAAAGCGCGTCGTGCTCTTCTCTAAGTTGTTCTGCGCTTATATCTTTACCGACGTGAACTCCTGTTTTGAAGGTGATTCCTTCTTCAACTAATTGTTCTAGTCTTCTGTCGATGACATTCTTTTCCATCTTAAAGTCAGGAATACCAAAGCGTAAGAGTCCTCCAATTTTCTCGTCTCGCTCATATACAATAACCTGGTGTCCTGCGCGATTCAATTGTTGAGCTGCAGCAAGACCTGCAGGTCCAGATCCCACGATAGCTACCGTTTTACCAGTTCTACTTTGTGGGGGTTGTGCTTTGATCCATCCATTGGTAAAAGCGGTCTCAACGATATTCTTTTCGATATTTTCGATAGAAACGGGATCTTCGTTTATTCCCAGTACGCAAGCTTCTTCGCAAGGGGCTGGGCAAAGCCTTCCTGTAAACTCCGGAAAATTATTTGTAGAGTGTAAAATGTCTGTGGCCTTTTCCCAGTTTTTTTGATAGACGGCATCGTTAAAATCAGGAATAAGATTGCCTAAGGGGCATCCGCTATGGCAAAAGGGAATTCCACAATCCATGCATCGCGCACCTTGAGTTTCAAGTTCTTTCTCGCTAAGAGGCTGCGTAAATTCTTTATAATTTTTTATTCGCTCGTCAACGGCAATTTGCCCTTCATCTTTTCTTTCGAATTCTATAAATCCAGTTGTTTTTCCCATATGCTACTTAGCTTATTGCCTGTTCTTTTTCCAATCGAAGTAATGCCAAACGGTATTCTTCAGGCAAGACTTTAGTAAAGTTTTTTAATTCATTTTTCCAATCTCCAAGCAGTTTAGCTGCAATAGGACTCATGGTGTTGTTGTAGTGATTTTCAACAAGCTCAAAGAGTCTTTTTTGATCTTCTGCCTCAGTGACCTCTAAGAAATTAAGCATATCATTGGTACAATTCTTTTCGAGTTCTTGCTCGGGATTGTACACGAATGCAATTCCTCCGCTCATACCAGCACCAAAATTACGTCCTGTTTTTCCTAAAATTACCACTTCACCACCCGTCATGTATTCACAACCGTGGTCACCAATACCTTCTACTACTGCAGTAGCTCCGGAATTTCGTACGGCGAAACGCTCACCAGCGAGTCCATTGATATAGGCCTCTCCAGAAGTAGCTCCATAGAGTGAAACATTTCCAGTAATCACATTCTTATGCGGTTCAAAACTGGCCTCAAAAGGAACTTTAATGATGAGTTTAGCACCAGAAAGTCCCTTACCTAAATAATCATTTGTGTTTCCGTTTAGGATTAAGGTGAGGCCTTTTGTTGAGAAGGCTCCAAAACTCTGACCTGCTGAACCTGTGAAAGTCAGCTTGAGGGTGTTTTCAGGAAGACCTTCACTTCCGTATATCTTCGAAATTTCATTACTGATAATAGCACCTACGGCACGGTCGGTATTGGTAATATCGTATTCTAAACTGGTTTTCTCTTTTCTGAATAGAGCAGGGTGAGCTTGAGCGATTATATCGAATTCGATAGATGAACTGATTTGATTCTCTTGTTTTTGAGAGTTGTATAGCGTTGACCCGTTTGGCGCTTCAACTTTTTCGAGAATCGGGCTGAGATCTAATCCTTCTGATTTAAAGTGGTCTACCGCTTTTTTCCGGTCGAGCTTTTGAACCTGACCGACCATTTCATTGATGCTTCTAAATCCAAGTCTTGCCATGATTTCGCGCAGTTCTTGTGCGACGAAATACATGTAGTTTACAACGTGCTCAGGCTTTCCTTTGAATTTTTTTCTAAGTTCTGGGTTCTGGGTTGCAATACCCACTGGACAGGTGTTCAAGTGACACACTCTCATCATCACACATCCTGAAGCAACTAAAGGCGCTGTGGCAAATCCAAATTCTTCGGCGCCTAACAAACATGCAATGGCAACGTCTCTACCTGTTTTTAGCTGTCCGTCGCACTCTAATACTACTCTACTTCTCAGATCATTCATAACAAGCGTTTGTTGGGCTTCGGCTATACCGAGTTCCCATGGCAAACCTGCATGTTTTAATGAAGTTAATGGTGAGGCTCCCGTACCCCCGTCAAAACCTGATATTAAAACGACATCTGCATTGGCCTTAGCAACACCAGCAGCGACCGTTCCAACTCCGACTTCAGATACCAATTTAACATTGATACGCGCTTCTCTATTGGCTGATTTGAGATCGTAAATCAATTGCGATAAATCTTCAATAGAGTAGATGTCGTGGTGAGGAGGAGGCGAAATTAAACCTACGTAAGGTGTTGAATTTCTAGTTTTTGCGATGGACGGATTTACTTTCGGTCCGGGTAATTGACCTCCTTCTCCAGGCTTGGCGCCTTGAGCCATTTTAATTTGAATTTCTTGTGCGTTGGTCAAGTAATTGGAACTCACTCCAAAACGACCTGATGCTACTTGCTTGATGGCAGAATTTTTCCAGTCTCCACTGTCTTTCTTGTGAAAGCGTTCGACGTCTTCTCCACCTTCTCCAGAGTTACTCTTACCTCCAATTCTATTCATGGCAACAGCGAGATTCTCGTGCGCCTCTTGACTGATACTTCCATATGACATGGCTCCAGTTTTAAAACGCTTTACGATTTCAGTCCATGGTTCTACTTCTTCAAGTGGAATTGGATCGTAATTCGTGAACTCTAACATTCCTCTAAGGGTCATTAGATGTTGACTTTGCTCGTTGACCAGCTTGGCGTATTCTTTATACGTGGTAGGTTCGTTGTTTCGAACCGCTTTTTGCAAATAAGAAATTGAAAGCGGGTTGAACAGGTGTTTTTCTCCGTCTCTTCTCCAACGGTACTGTCCACCTATTTCTAAATCTAAACTCGCTGATATTTTGGCATCTGTAAATGCCTTTTGATGTCTTTTTTGAACTTCTAATTCTATTTCTTGTAGTCCAATACCCTCGATTCGTGTTGGAGTATTTTCAAAGTAAGTGTCAACGACTTTTTTGTTGATACCGATACATTCAAAAAGTTGAGAACCTCTATACGAATTCAAGGTAGAGATTCCGATTTTGTTCATCACCTTTAAGATTCCTTTACCAACAGCCTTGTTGTAGTTGTTTATTGCTTCTTCAGCGCTGATTGCAAGGTCTTTGGCTACGACGTGTTGCTCGATAATTTCATTGACCAAATAAGGATTAATCGCTGAGGCTCCAAAGCCGAATAGAACCGCAAAATGATGTACCTCTCTTGGTTCAGCAGACTCAATGATGATGCTGATTTTAGAACGCTTTTGAAGTCGAGCTAATCCCTTGTTCAAATTCGAACATGCCAATAAAGCAGGAATAGCCGCTTTATCTTGATTTATGTTTCGATCTGATAAAATAAGAATGTTGCTTCCTTCTTCTATGGCTGCTGTGGCATCTGAAATCAAATTCTTTAGAGCCCTTTCAATACCATTAAGCCCTTCATTAACCGGATAGAGCATTGAAAGCGTTGTTACCTTGTAGTCAGGGCTCTCGTCGTGCTTTTTAATTTTATCTAAATCCTCTTTAGAAATTACAGGATTTTGAATTTTTAATTTTCTACAGTGAACCGGAAGGGTTTCAAAAATATTTTGATCTGCCCCAAGGGTGAGACTGATATCTGTGATGAGCTCTTCGCGAATTCCATCTAATGGAGGATTGGTTACTTGAGCAAAAAGTTGCTTAAAGTAGTTGTACAACAATTGCGGTCTTTCTGATAAGACGGCAATTGGTGTATCCGCTCCCATTGATCCAATGGGCTCTTTTCCTTGCGAAGCCATTGGAAGTATGATGGTATTGATGTCTTCTCTCGTATAACCAAAAAACGCTGCTCTTTCTTCTAAACTTGAAGGTTCTTTAATAGCAGGCATTTTGTTGTATGGGATGTCTTTTAAGTAAATCAAGTTATCATTCACCCAAGTTTTGTAATCGTGCTTTGAAGAAATTTCACTTTTGATTTCTTCGTCTTCAACGATACGGCCTTCTTTCATGTTCACTAAAAACATTTTACCCGGTTCTAATCTACCGTGGTAAGCTATGTTTTCTACCTCTACATCAACTACTCCCGTCTCTGAAGACATGATGACATAGCCATCTTTAGTCACTGAATATCTCGATGGTCTCAAGCCGTTTCGGTCTAAAAGAGCTCCAATGTAGTCTCCGTCGGTGAACGGAATAGAAGCTGGCCCATCCCATGGCTCCATGATACAAGAATGATATTCGTAAAAAGCTCTTTTGTCTTCTGACATATTTTTATTGCGTTCCCAAGCCTCAGGCACTAACATCATCATTACTTCTGGCAATGACCTTCCGGACATTAGAAGCAGCTCTACTACCATGTCTAAACTCGCAGAATCAGATTTATGCGGAAGAACTACAGGTAAAATTTCTTTGATTTGTTCTCCAAAGTAAGGACTCTCTAACAGTTCTTCTCTGGATCGCATTCGAGCTACATTTCCTCTTAGGGTATTGATTTCTCCGTTGTGACAGATGTATCTAAAGGGTTGAGCCAAATCCCAAGTTGGGAAGGTGTTGGTTGAAAAACGTTGGTGTACTAATGCCAAACGCGTTACTACGCGCTCGTCTCTGAGGTCGGTATAAAAAGCCGAAATATCTTCTGGCACAAGTAGCCCTTTGAAAATGATAATTTTGGTTGAAAGACTTGGCAGGTAAAATACTTTTCCTTCTGACAGTTTTGATTTGGCTACAGCGTGTTCTGTTTTCTTACGTGCGATGTAGAGCTTTACCTTGAACTCGAATTCGTCTTTAACCTCACCTTGTCCGATAAAAATCTGCTCGATTTCGGGTTCAGTTTGCATTGCAATACTTCCTAAGATTGCTCTGTTGACAGGAACCTTTCTCCACCCCAATAATTTTAAGCCTTGTTCTTCAAGATTCTTTTGAAAGACCTCTTTGCAGTACTTACGTTGGTTTTCTCTTTGCGGCAGAAAGACATTACCCGTTGCATATGAACCTGCCTCAGGCAGTTCAAAGTCGCAATTTTCTGTAAAGAATTGATGCGGAATGTCGATCAAAATACCTGCGCCATCGCCAGTTTTTCCATCGGCATTTACAGCACCTCTGTGCTTGAGTTTTACCAAAATCTCAAGGGCTTTGTGAATGATGTCGTTTGAACGTTTTCCTTCAAGACTACAAATGAATCCCGCTCCACAATTATCGTGTTCAAATGAGGGTAAATAAAGACCGCGCTTAGGTAAACTCATAGCATTAATTTAAAATAGCAAAGCAAGTTATTAATTATTGCTGGGCTAATCTCCTTTGGTTGATATTATCGTTAATTTGGTAAATAGCTCTCTTTATTTTTTAGATTCTTTTAATTATATGGTCTTATATTGATGAATTATAAAAATCAAAATAATTCGGTTTGGATTTTTTGAGCCGAGAATTTTTCAAGTATATTAGCCCTCGACTAAATCTACGAGGAGCATAACTTTATGGAGACGATAATAATCGCCATTTTTTTATTGGGTTATTTGTTCATCACCCTTGAACACAACATCAAAGTAGACAAACTTATTCCAGCTCTTGCCATGATGGCTGTATTGTGGGCTGTGACTGCTTTAGCGCACTTGGATGTATTTGAGGTGAACGCCCAATTAAAAGAATTGGAACCTACACATATCGAAGAAATTTTATTGCATCATTTGGGTAAGACATCTGAAATTCTCATCTTCTTACTAGGTGCGATGACTATTGTAGAAATCATTGACTATTTCAATGGTTTTGTGACAATAAAAAACTTTATACGTACCAGGCAGAAAACCAAATTACTTTGGATTTTTTCGATTTTAGCCTTTGTCTTATCGGCAATTATTGACAACCTAACTGCCACAATAGTACTCATCACGATTCTGCAAAAAGTGATTCATCAAAAAGATGTTCGACTGTATTTCGCGGGATTAATTATTTTAAATGCTAATGCTGGTGGTGCTTGGTCACCTATTGGTGATGTTACCACTACCATGCTTTGGATTGCTAATAAGGTAGACGGTTTTTCACTTGTCAATCGCGTGCTTTTACCTTCTATATTTTGTATGGTCGTACCCACGATTATCGCCAGTCGATTCAAAGTTTTTAGAGGCGAAATAGAGGCATTACCTGCGGATGAAGGAGATGATCAGAATTCGAGATTTGGTTCATTCATGTTGTATTTAGGTCTGGGTTCAATCGTTTTTGTTCCTTTCTTTAAGACCGTTACTCATTTACCTCCTTATGTAGGTATGATGCTTTCGTTAGCTGTAGTTGCTTTGGCCGCTGAAATATTAACGGGTACCAAGTTTAATCTATCTAATGTAGATGAGGAGCATGATGAATTGGAACATCATTCACCAGTTCATACTGCGATGACCAAAATAGAATTACCCAGTATACTCTTCTTCTTGGGTATTTTAATGGCCGTAGCCTGTTTAGAATCTTTAGGAATCTTATTTAACTACGCTGAGGCGCTCAATCATGCAATTCCCAATAAAGACGTGGTTGTTTTATTGCTTGGAATGGCCTCTGCGGTTATTGATAACGTTCCGCTTGTGGCTGCTTCTATGGGGATGTTTTCAGAAGCACCTGACCATCCACTTTGGCACTTTATTGCTTATTCTGCAGGAACTGGAGGTAGTATGCTCATCATTGGTTCAGCCGCTGGTGTTGTGGCCATGGGTATGGAAAAGATTGACTTTTTCTGGTTTTTGAAAAAAATCACTTGGCTTGCATTAGTAGGCTTTTTATCGGGTGCATTGGTATTTGTGCTGATGAGAGATTATCTTTAATCTACTATGATTCAAATTCAAACAAACTCATTGAGTGTCATTGATATGATTGTCAATGGTGGTGCAGGTAGTATTATTATCATTTTAATACTCTTCGCATTGTTGATGTTGGCTGTATATATCTACGCTGAGCGCACATTAACCTTTAATGGACTTCTTAAATTAGACAGTGGTTTTGTTGAAGATTTGAACAAAGAATTACGCAGAAACAACATGAATGTTCAAAAGGCGATTACCATTTGTAAAAAAAGTGATCATCCATCGGCGCGAATCTTGCGCAGAGGTTTAGAGCGTTTTAAAGACAAAAAAGAATTGGGTCCTACCAAAACTGCCATTGAGAACGAAGCCCAATTTGTAGTTTATGGCCTTGAACGAAACATCAATATTTTAGCTACAATTTCAGGTGCTGCTCCCATGATAGGATTCTTAGGAACGGTAATTGGAATGATTATAGCCTTTCACCAAATGGCCAATAGTGGAGGACAGGCTGAAATGTCAGAATTGGCCTCTGGCATTTATACGGCAATGACCACCACCGTGGGTGGACTAATTGTCGGAATTTTGAGTTATATCGGTTACAATCACTTGGTTACCCGCACTCAGCTTATCGTTCACGATCTTGAAAAAAAGGCCTCTGAATTCTTAGAGGAATTAGATAAATAAGTACATGAAAATTCAACGTAAGAATTTGATCAACCCACAGTTCAACATGTCTTCTATGACAGATGTGGTTTTTTTACTGCTCATTTTCTTTTTGCTTACCTCGAATGTACCTAAAGCCTTAGATTTAATTACCCCTACGGCAAAGGGAAATCAAACTAAGGCAGCCGACCCTAATATGGTGACGGTCAGTATAGATAAATCACTCAATTGGTTTATTGACGGTGAGCAAATTTCATCCGAGTATTTGGAGGTCGAACTCGATAAAGTTTTGGAGAAAATCGAAACACCGACCATCATCTTATATGCCGATGAAAATATTCCACTCAAGGAAAGTGTGAAGGTCATGAACCTTGCCAACAAAAAAAATTACAAGCTTATTTTGGCGGTTCAGCCTGAAGGTTAATCCATGCAAAATTATCATCAAACACTTGAATGGATGTTTGGTCGTTTGCCAATGTACCAGCGTGATGGAAAAGTTGCGCTCGAGTTCAAATTAGATAAAACGATCTCTTGGTTAAATCACCTGGATAATCCACAAAACAAGTTTAAATCAATACATGTTGGGGGCACAAATGGCAAAGGTTCTTGTTCATATATGCTCACTTCTATTTTAATGGAAGAAGGTTATCGTGTAGGCTTGTATACCTCTCCTCATTTAGTAGACTTTAGAGAACGTATTCGAACAAATGAGGGCATGTGTTCAAAAGCGTTTGTAATGACTTTTGTTGAAGCACATAAGGAGTATATTTTGGCTCAGCAATTGAGTTTTTTCGAACTCACTGTAGGAATGGCTTTTTCGTATTTTGCAGAACAAAAACTTGACTTCGCTGTGATTGAAGTAGGAATGGGAGGGCGTTTAGATTCAACCAATGTAATTACGCCAATTCTGAGTATCATAACAACGATTGGTTTAGATCATCAAGCCTTTTTGGGAGACACTTTAGAGAAAATTGCTCATGAAAAAGCGGGGATTATTAAGCATAAGATTCCCGTTGTTATCGGACACAGTCAAGAAGAGACCACAGCAGTATTTCAAAATAAAGCTCAACAAGAGAATGCGCCTATTTATTGGGCCTCAGATACGCCTTCAACATTGACATCTGATCTAAAGGGAATTTATCAAGTTTTCAATATTAACACTGTGATTACTGCAATTTCTGTTTTAAATGAGCACTGTGATTTAGCTATTTCTTCAAAAGGGGTTAAAGACGGCTTATTAAGTGTTGTCTCTAATACCGGAATTCAAGGCCGATGGCAATGGTTAAAGCCAAATGTTGTATGCGATACAGCACACAATAAGGACGGATTAGAATTGGTTTTAAAACAGTTGTCTCAGTTAGAATACAATAATCTTCATTTGATTTTTGGAATGGTGAAGGATAAAAATCCAGATGATATTTTAGCCTTGTTGCCCAAAAATGCATACTACTATTTTGTAGCTCCAAAAATTAGTAGAGCTCTTGAGGCCTCTGAACTTTTTAAGCATTCAAAACGATTTGGTCTAAAAGGGGAGTGCTGCTCAAGTGTTGCTGAAGGGTATCAAAACGCCTTACAAAATGTAGACGGCTCGGATTTAATTTTTATTGGCGGAAGCACCTTTGTTGTTGCTGAAGTACTTTAGTTTTGGTCTAAACTTAGTTCTTGTGTGGCTAAGGCTTTAGATTTTTTGTAGGCTTCGCTAAAATTGCTCAACAACCTCTTGTACTGTTGAGAGTAAATCAGCGCTCTTGATAGATATCCATTAAATCGTTTTGACAAGTAGAACGATTTGTCAAAATCGTAATTCACTAATTTTTCTTTTCCATAAAATTCGCCATTCATCATGTCATAGCCTGCTCTGATATTAAAGTTCAAATACATCTGATCTGTGAAATTCATATTCCACAAGTCGATTTCATTAGAGATAGCATAGTTTCTTTCATTCAAATGGTTATAGATTTCGAGAAGGTTAGATTTGAGTTCGTCGCTGGCGATCAATTCAAAAGTTCCTGTTGAAATCATCTGGTTAAAAACCCCTTTTTTCGGAAAAAATGATAAGGCTATATTGATTTGAATTGCTGAAGTAAGGGCCTTGTGATCATCGAGAAGTAAATGTCTTTTTTCAATGTCATTTTGAAGTAAATTGATTTTATTCTCTGACTCATTTAATTCGTCTATAACGAGTTGTATTTGGTTGATGTCATCGTCAAGTGTAACGATTAAATCATTTAAATAGGTGTTTTTTAGCTCGTAATTGGCTTTGGTTTGGTTCAGATTTCCGAGATAAAATGAGAACAAAACACTGGCGAAAATGACTAGGCCTTC
>Ga0213864_10001326_pt1 | contig 11191 bp, 9 predicted proteins | sample PICome_5_FD_160078 | JGI IMG/M metagenome (GOLD analysis project Ga0213864, IMG submission 160078) | Coastal seawater microbial communities near Pivers Island, North Carolina, United States - PICO247 | ecosystem: Environmental > Aquatic > Marine > Coastal | place: USA: North Carolina | collected... | reverse complement strand
AGCTCATCGACACCTTCGAAGAAACTAAACAGTAAGAAGACTCTACGCAGAAAGCTCGAGGAAGACCTAAAATCACATCGAGCAGCAGCTGCCTGCTACGAAGAAGACATGGACACATCCACAGACTCGAGCGTACTCGCCCAAGCAAAGACCCTACGTAAAGCCCAACTGGATGCCGCCCACGAAACCGAGTCAGAACTCTCCAGCATGGATGAATCATCTTCGGACAGCGAGGATGAAAATGAACCAGACCATCCTGATACCGAACCCCCGGATCCTGAAGTAACGAAACAACCCAAACCTATCAACCAGCCTACACCCAAACCCAAACAGAAACCCAAGACTCCGGCACCAACGATGAAGCTACGCTCGGCGTCAGACATCCACATGAAGAAAATCCCCTTCGACCCAAGCTTCGAAAAAGACAACAAGACAAAAGCTGAGAAACAACAAGAACAAGAAGTTAACAAGAGACTTCGAGCACTTTACTCACCTATAAATAATAAACCAAAGTCCGAAGCTCCCTCGAAAACAGAAACCAAATCCATCCCATCCACACGAACAACTAGGTCTTCAAACAAACCTCCATCCCAACCCACGAAAGATCCAACCACTAATCTACAGAAGGACAACTACCCGCTCGACAAGCACTTGTCCTCCCCTACGAAAAAGAAAGACCCACCAGGCAAAGCTAAAACCAGTTCTGACATCAAACTCATGTGTGGTGTCAAGAGCTTGGCATCTATGTACCCAGAATACGTGAAAAAGAACACACCTCCTAAGAAACCCACCCTCAAAGCTGAAACACCTAGTAAGACGACTAAAACCAAGTCAAGGTCATCATCCCCTCATCCATCCTCAACGAGTACTAAGGCCGATACACAGAAGAAGCCTGTCTCGCCTCCCACAAATCGCAGCCCACCTCGTGACCCGACTCCAACCCCTACCAAAACCAGAAAGAATAACACGAAGTCGAACAGACCCCTTCTACCAGATGACCTCAAACCCCCTGACTTCGAACTGGATGATTTTGGTCGTGCTCGCCGAGATCCGACCAAACCTGCCCCCAAGAAGCACCTACAACAACGTGCCGACTCTCTACTGATGCAAAACCTATCAAGGATCAAAGACTTCAGTACAATTCCCGACCAGAAATACCTACGACAGCCTCAACCCAAGTATCACCAAGCATCCTACAAGCCTCCATCACCCAAACCAAATCTAACCAAGACTGACTCTGACTTCACGAATGACCAGTCCTCAACAAGTCGCCCCACCAGGCCAAACCCGAGTCATCCGGACCAATCACACAAAAATCGAAGCCCCACAGCCAACCAACCTCTAACTTCTCGAAAATTCCTACCCTCCAGAGAACAAATCCAAGACGTGAGAACAACGGGGGAAACAACAGCTTACATCGAGACACCTTCTGTAAACTACTTACCAACTGGAACCGACATAGTATTACAATCGAAGACCAAACTCCCTATGAACAAATTCTGTCATTATATAGACGAAAAATTCGTAGTCGACCCCTACAAGTTCAAAACAGCAGAGCTCCTTTCGCTCACCACACACAATGCAAATGACGGCTTTGCATTAAACTCACTCCAATGGTGGTTTGCACACCCACATCACGCAATGATTTCTTTTGCTACAGGGAGAAAGGGTCGAGGACTTCTTCTCCACACACCAAGCGTATTCAAGATCCCTCCTTCACTTTGTGACAACAAAGATGCCCGAGAACTAACAGCAGTAGAAGGGAGTCAGAACATAGCAAACTTACGCTCGATTGACTCTTCCCTCAACATGTTCCAACTTATACAAGCTAGAGTCCCAACCCCAAGTTTCTTCGCCTCCTTTGGATTCTCCAAAATCGACGACGTATGCCCCGACTGGCATCGAAAAGTAATCAACATCTGCCCAAGTATCGCCCTCCCATCGAACATTACGTCAGCCCTGACCAACGCAGGAAACAGTACGAGCGCAAAGGACGTATTCAATGTTGTCTTGAAAATTATCAACAAGGAATATAGGGAACACCTGAATATCATAGGCTATGAACCAAGCATAACGAAGCTCGACAAACAGGGAATACCCATCTTACCCGGAGAAGAACAATGCCTGAACATTGACGAGGACTACCTCTGGATTTCAGAAAAATATCACCACATCCTCGCACTTTGTTGGGTATCCCACAGGCACTCCATCCCCGCAATCCCGAATCAATTTGACAATTCAAGGAACCCAAACTCGAAGACCTGGATGCTCAAATTCTCAGACTTAGTACAGAAAGGAAAAGGAAGCTACTCCTCGGTATTTCAAGACCCTTCAAGGCTTCAGAATGCAACCATCCCAAACCTCGTAGCCACTCCCAAGCTACCCCTATTCCCATCACGACCCAAACAGAAACGTACAAAGATGAAATCTTATCTTCCCACTATTGACGAAAACTCTGACACAGATACTCCTCCCGAGCTACTCCCTGAAGACCTATACCCACCAAGTTACAACAAGCAATACACACATTTACCAAACCCTGAACCAGATGACCTACACCCTTACGATTGGTTCCACCCAGAAGAGAAGAAAGATGATGACCCATCAAACGACTGGTCCCAACTACGTGGCCCCGGCTCGAAGCGCCCTGCCAGATTCTCAAACCTTACCCCAAGACAACTCGAACACTTGAAGAAGATCCGTGTCGAACATCCCACGAACCCAAATGACTTTGAAGAAGCAGAAACTTTTCGGCCGGACACACCCTCCCCTCACTGCTCCCCAATGAACATGAACTTCAACAGAAACCCCATCGAATTAAACTCTCCCTCAGCCGACAAAACGAGCAGGGATGACTACGCCGATGCCGTTAAACCCACGACTCGATCCGAAACCGCCAAACTCATTGAGATACTAACGAAATCAGTCGAACGTCAAACCAACATCCAACAGAAGACTCTGGAACAGAATGAGAAACATTTTGAGGCCAGAGAAAACAAGAACATCTCAACCGCCACTCGATTAACTCACCTGAACAACTCAACAATCGACGGCATAAACCCAGCGACCGAATTAACAGAGCTTGACTCTGACCTTCTCAAATGCAAAAATGTCTTCGACGCAAAAGATATCATCGAATTATTCCTGCGCACAAACGACTGCACCACAGTAATCACACTCGAACTGACGAAAGCTTTGATGCGAGGAAAATGGATCCCCGACGATCGCTTTGTACCCCAGGGCTTGTCGATGTTCCAAATTATTGCCTCACCCCACCAAGCAATGGAAGAAATTCGAGGATCCGAACTAGAGCGAGCACACGATGATTACAAACTAAACAGGAAGATAACCCCTCAACAAGAAGAAGCATTAATGGACACGAGAATCTGTATCCCCCGCCAAATGCACTACCTCTCCGACCAAATAAAAATCATGTATTATCTCACAGTTGGCCTCACAGGCCCAGAATCAAAGATAACAGAAGCCATGTTGCTTTGGTGGAACTTCGTCGACACTAACAAAACACTCCTCATCAACCTTCAAATCAATGGTCACAAACTCTTACCTGTCCAGATAGCTCATCAAATCGAACAAACTCGAATCACCTACCTCTCCCAAGGACAGTCGAAAGTTCCAGACCCAAGCATCCTGAACAACGAGCAAATGATGAACCTCATCTTGGGAGGAAACCACCAAATCACCATATGCAGATCCATCATGAACCAAATCGAGTCCACGGGCAAGAAACAAACCAACAAGGCACGAAACGACCAAACCAACGGCAACGATACCACAACCCCCGAAAATCAGAGGGGACGACCCGTATTCCACTCAAACCAACTCCCACAATTACGTGTCACCCGTACGACATATCGAAACGCACTGATGCCAGCACTTCGGAAAAACGCAGTCACAATGCCCGAACACAATAACATGGAGGAATGTGCCAAGTTCTGCTTCCTCGGACAATGCCATGACCTTTGCCCTCGCAAGTCGAACCATATACAGGTCCTCAATGGCTCGAACAGAGCAAAGACCCTCAAGAAAAGTCTAGAACAAGCCCAGAACTGGTACCAGACGAACAAGAACCCGGGAGCGCCGGATTTTCAGTAGCGGGAGGTATTTGCAGCCTACAGATCACCCCCCGAATCAACCAAGGCCATCCACCCCCTAGAAATCCAATTGAAAAATCATTCGCAGAACACATTATGAAAAACCCAAACCAAGTCAGAACCCCCAACCAACCATCAGTAGACTTCAGTATCACAAAACTCATTCCCACACCAAAACCAGAACAAAAGTTAACCGAAGCCCACAAAATTTTCACAACGATGACAGCCGAGAAACAACAAACCAAACTCTCAACACAATTCCCTAAATGGAAATCAACTACATCTACTGACAAACCAACCAACCTGCTCCTACTCTCGGGATACGGACGCAGCACAACCCACAATGAACTCAGAAGACTCCTGAACCCAGACAACAACCCTACCACAAAAATCCGACCAACAAAGAACCTCACCACACTCGCTTACTACGACTCAGTCTCCGCTGCATCGAAAGTAAAACAAACCATCGACAATGCAAGATTAGGCTCCATCTTAATAATATACCTCACCCTAACTCCCACAAAATACAATCACGACATAATGATTTATAAACGAACCGGATGGAATAAAAATAGCAACAGACGAATTAGTAAAGGAACAGAAATAAAGAAATTACTGAAACAACTAGAACGAGAACAAGAAATACTTAAACCACACAAACCTAACTTACCAAACTACGACTCAATCACCGAAGCAAGAAACTCGACAAAGATTGCTCACTTCCTAGCAGGAGACTCCCTTACGAAAGACTGCTGGAACGAAGTCCACGAGAAAATGGAAAACGACCAACCTCTTTTACAACACTCATCAACGGGAGTGGACATCAAGGCTATCATTAACCGGTATCAACAAGCCCCAGCAGACATTTCCAACTCGAACCAACCAACCAAACCCATCCAAATGGGCTCGAAAAACTCTCCCACCATCCACCTACAGGAATTACGAAGAACACAAGCCCGTGAACTCATAAGATACAGGAACCAAGTCAAGAACCTCCAACACACCAGACTACAGAGACGCCAACGACTACAGAAAATCCATCCCCATCCTACAAACAAACCCAAACTTCAATCAACTTCCCAACTCAAAAAGAGCAAAGACCCAAGATCAGCCCTTTATGCCTTCCAAGACCCATCCCAAACCAAACAACAAACAACGAGTCTCATGACAACTAGAGCTGTCAAATCTACAGTAGGACACCCTTGCTTCAATGACTGCACCCCAACTGACCTACCACCCGTCGCAGATACTTCACAACAAGCCCAAAACCAAGCATCACAAGACTCCATAACCCAAACCTCCAAATCCAAATTACACATCAACCCCGATACAAGCGAATATGGCACAGACAGCTATCGCTCGACAACATTGAAGCTCACTCCCCCGAAACTACTCACCCCTCAAGAAATCTTAATGCCTCCAAAGCAAAACGACATAACTCCAAGAACGAGCAACTCGACAATCTCGAAACTTAACCAACCAGGCCCCCTTGGCAACCACAAACTCGAGATAGACCCCACCCAAGCATTACATCACGGAAAAACCTCACCCCAGCACAAACCAATATCAACAACACCCCCAACATCCACAGCACCCCTACCGAATCAACCACACTTGATTCTCAGAGAAACTCCCAAAATAACACAAACCAACAAACCCCACCACCACAAACAACCTTTTCACCAGGTACGTTTATTCAACACTTGATCTCACTTTTCCTCCGGTTCTTCAACTGGGGATGGGAAGGTCATCAGCAACGAACGCACGACCCAAATCAGTAAGACATTACAACGTCGAACAATCACAACGTCACAAGCAACTATCAAACCAAGATTGAGTCAAGCAAACAAGCTCTTCTCAATCTTACCTCACACCCTCGAACTAAAATGGGCACTACCACGACCATTATAACCAAACTAGGCATCTGCCGAACCTCCTATATTCTCAAATCAATGAGAAACCCTCACAATCATTCACCCACATAGGGCACGTTCAAGAACAAACCTCAAATGAAGATATTTCGATACTCCCCTAGCAACACGAACCCAAACATTACCTCGAAGGAGCACACGACAAACTGAATCACACATAGCACCTCAGAATGCCCACCAAACCTGAACTGCAACAACAATTTAGAAAGGTAGATGAACCAAATGGAATTGTTAGTGTGAGTAGGCACAAGCGGCAAAGTGAACATCAGAATAACGCCCGTCCCCAGGTTCAATTCCTGAACTAGCCCTCATTCCCCCAAGCCCATACTGAGTTGAGTACCTGGGTACAGAGTGTGCCATCGGGCTTACCTCAGTATGGGCTTGAAGGAATTAAAAGGATACTGGTCATGTGTTCCACGCCACCGGGCGCACCTGATCCGTATCCGCCCGCTTCCCATTGAGGGTTGGGAAAGCTCCTTTTGCACATCCAAACACCCACTTCGGTACACCACTATCATCATATAACCAGACGAGGATCAGAGAATCACAACAACGCACCAGACCCTCGTCATCCAAACCATGTATCGACTCGGATGAATATCCTGCAAACCAAACCAAACAGAACACTAAAACTAGTGTAAAAGTTGACACGGAATCATGACAAAAATATGAAGAACGATACACGATTTATAGAAAACGCACACTTCCTCTCAAACAATACACAACATCGACACAACATGTCGATTGGCATAAATCTTACCTTCACCAACGATGGAATCAAACGATGACAACAAACCCATCATGGACCGAATCAAAAATGATACGAAATCATAACCACATTCACCTCCTCAATGGAGACTGCCGGCTCTGCCCCTAATAATTGGAGCACCCGATGACAGTGGGTCTACGACCCTAGCGGTACTGTTTCTGAACCCGTCCCTCCTCACTGGAGACTGCCGGCTCTCGCCCTGCTAATTGGGTCATCCGATGACAGTTGGGTTTTCAACCCAAACACGGTACTGTTTAGTGAATCCGTCCCTCCTCAACTGGAGACTGCCGGCTCTCCCCCTAATAATTGGGGCATCCGATGACAGTAGGGTCCCCGACCCAACAGCGATACTGTGTGATGAAATCGCCCATCATCCCCTCGGATGACCATCAACGGCTCTGTCCTGAAATCATGGACATCCAAATGACAATAAGTCAAAACAAAACCCCAACAAACCAAACTTGGGTTTCACTGATGAACAAACTATAAGTGCGAACGTTCACCCCCCCCCCTAACCATCCCCAGAGGAACACACTCACATCAACTACAGCCAAAAGACAAAACGACAATCATCGGCTAACACATCATCTCCGAACTCACAAACATGAACACCCCACGACAGGCGACTGGACAGGCTTCATGCAAGCGGTTACATGGATTACAAACACTGTCACCCCCACTCCTTCAAAAGGACCTTTCCTATACGAGTTCTCTCAACTCGCAGCCATTCACAACTCCAAGATATTGGAATCCTTTGACTATGATCTTGCAAAAGTGATCACAGCTCACCCCAACTCAATTTCCAGCCCCGGATCCGAGCTTCGCCCGATCCACCATCTAAAAATCCTCATTGGAAACCACCCAAACTTTCCACACATATCAAAGATCCTGACTCACGGCATTGACTACCCAGCCGAGGACCTACCTGAGAAAACTCGCATTAAAGAACTAACCAATCAACTGGAAAGAGGAAACCACAAGTCAGCCCTGACAACAGAAGCAAAACCGATCGTTGACAAATTAGTCAAACAGGACGTAACCTTCGGATATGCACTTACCATCACCAAAGATTGCATAACAAAGCTCAAACATGGTGAGCTCTACCCACTGGGACTTCAACACCAAATCACCATAGATGAAAAAGGTACCAAGATCCCAAAGAAAAGAGTAACACATGACCTCTCGAACAGAAAGAGACATGGACTTTCAATTAACCAACGAGTTGACGAAGACAAACTACCCCCGACAATGTACGGTTTTGCCCTACAACGTTTCCTCACCCTCATACATCACATACGATTCAATCACCCAAACGAGAGAATACTCCTCTGTAAATCTGACTTCGACAAAGCATATCGTCGTCTCCACACCACCCCGAGAATAGCAGCCAAATGCATGTCAGCATGGACGACCTCGAATGACCCAAACACCCAAAACAACAAGGACTTCATAGGCACAATATTGACCCGCCTGCCTTTCGGTTCAACACCGGCACCTGCAGAATTCTCTACAGTCTCCGAAACAATATTTGACCTAGCATCAGACCTACTGCTATGCCCCCTTTGGGACCCCGATAAACTTCCATCACCATACGAGAAATATCTACCAAGCCCGAAAAGAATAACAGATTCTACACCATTCGGCAAAGCCCTCGAGGCAGACGTTCACCTCCCAGAACACCAAATCTGCGGAGTAGAAGGGTATATAGATGACGGAGCCATCGCAGTACTAGACAATTCTCGAACAAGCAACATGGTCAAGAGAGCCAGACAAGCACTACCCATGGCTTCTCACCTTTGTTTCCGTCCTCTTGCAAAGAACGAACCCATCCCACGACCAGACCCACAATCTCTACGAAAAATGGAAGCAGAAGGCAGACTCCAAGAGACCCCTCTCATTTTCCTCGGCTGGTCGGTCGAAACCAGACCATTCGAGATAAGTCTCCCAAAAGAAAAGGTAACAAGCTGGACCTCCTCCATAAATTCAGCCCTAAAACAACGTTCAATAACGTTCGACGAGGCCCAAACACTGATCGGACGCCTTAACCACGTTGGCTTCATAATTCCATCCGCAAGGCACTTCCTCAACAGAATCCGCCGTCTCGAATTTATCGCAGACAGGCATGGAATAGCAAAAATTAAAGAAGATACTCACAAAGACCTCCTGCTATGGATTGAATTCCTCGAGCGAGCCAGAAGAGGAATATCCATAAACTCAGTTATCTTCCGCCGCCCCACGTTATACACCATCTCCGATGCAAGCGAGTACGGCATAGGTGGTTATCGCCTCCAAACAGGTCAAAGCTGGCGGTATGAATTCACGAAATTAGAACGTGAGGTATTCTCCCTCAACCTGAAAGAGTTCATCGGTAGCGTGGTAAACGGGAAAGTATTTCTCCCACTAGATGACTCACCTTTTCCATGCTTATTGAGCATAGGAGACTCAACAAGCGCTGCTGGATGGTTACAAAAGTCAAACTTTGACCCAGATTGTCATCCCATCCACGCAGAAGTTGCACGTGAACACGCCCGAGTAATAATGGCTCACAATGCTTGTGATTACTCCCAACACATCCCAGGAATCTCCAACGTCGTTGCAGATAGCCTCTCCAGAGACTTTCACTTGTCCAATGAAAAACTAATTTCAATGCTTTACGCTGTTAACCCCCCTTTCTTACCCAAACAGATGAACATCGTACCCCTCCCCAACGAGATAATATCTTGGATTGGTTCGCTGGCGCTAAAGCAGCACAAGAGAAAGGTGTTACCAGAGCGACACACCAGAAGCACGATCGCTCGTGGCGTCTGTGGCTGGACTTCCAATGCCGATGCAACACAAATAACCCCTATCTGGACGGACTCGAATCTCCCGACAAAATACAGCTCATCGGAGCTTTCATGCACGCTGTCCGAATTGGAACTTTTAACCCACAAGGCAGACAAGTCTCAGGAGCCACTGCGAGAAAGGCCGTCGGTCATGTGGCGGCGGAAATTGTTGCAAGTGGTAGGCCAGACCCAACCAAAAACTCATCTGGAAGAACAGACATAAGAATAATTCGCCAAACCAAAAGCTACCACGAACGAGACCCACCTACTAAACACCAAAAAGCCCTACCCATCGAGGTGTATAAATACATATACAACACAGCACGCTCCACCCGAGAAAAAGCAAGAGCCACCCTCCTATGCGGAGCACTGTTCTGGGGATGCCGCAGCTGTGAATACACCAAAGTCCCAAGAAAATTGCAGAAAACTCGTCCACTTCGAATCAGAGACTTTACCTTCAAATCTGGACATAAAACCATACCTCACGACGACCCCAACATTTTCTTCGCCCAAACGATAATAGCAACCTTCGGACTTCAAAAATCAGGAGCCCACTATGATGAAATCCCAATGGACAAAACATCCGACCCAATATTAAACCCACCGTCGTTAATCGCATCAACAATATCCAGACTCCGCTCATACCCCGGTTTCAACCCGAACTGGCCCATTTTCACTTTCTACGACGAAGAAACAAAAACGTTTAGTCCAATTACAAACAGCGAAATCGAAGACGACATTAAACGAGCGGTATCAGCATTAGGCCGTGACATACTTGGCTTTGGACCTGAAGACGTCGGCACTCACTCAAACAGATCATCATTAGCAATGCTGCTATACCTCCAACACGTCCCTCCCTACACGATCATGCTCATAGGCAGGTGGCGATCAGACGCTTTCCTCACATATATCGAGCAACAATGCAGAGAATTCACCAAAGGGATGAGCCAAACAATGCTGACCATCAACTCATTCAATGAAACAAAAACAAACAACACAACTCACCAACGCACACTACTTTCGACATCTCAACGACACTTCTCCAACCTCCACAACGCACATTTTGTACATTTTGGCCGTCTCAATGCACTTCGCTCCAATTGTCGCAGCTGAATAACACCGATTTATGGCCGATTTATTGAATTCTTATCTTGGAGAAGGACATGTGATGGATATGACGTTTACCCCTATCGGGGAACTCCGATTACACATCCATCTCCCTATCCTCGATAGAAATCCAATTATTGTGCCATTCAGCTGCGCAATTGACGGCATTGGGACACACAAAGACAACAAAGGTCTGGATCATGAGATGTCGGCCTGGAAATAACATAGTAAAATTGAGAATTTCAGGCCAAAGTCTGACCGTCATCTACATAGGTCACCTTGTTGGATTGAAGTCCCGGGAGTGGGTCACGAACTGCCACGACCACTTGTGGTCTTAGGCGGTTCGAGATCTTAGAGGGGAACCCCAATATTGATCTTCCCCCCGGCCCACGCAAGTTGGAAGGCGAAGATCAATCGATTTGTCGTAACGGCAACCAGGTCGGAATG
>Ga0213864_10001325_pt1 | contig 11192 bp, 11 predicted proteins | sample PICome_5_FD_160078 | JGI IMG/M metagenome (GOLD analysis project Ga0213864, IMG submission 160078) | Coastal seawater microbial communities near Pivers Island, North Carolina, United States - PICO247 | ecosystem: Environmental > Aquatic > Marine > Coastal | place: USA: North Carolina... | reverse complement strand
ATCAGCAGCAATAGAGGTTGCTTTTTCTGTAGGTCAGGAACTTAATCTTCTCAGAAGTAACGCTGAGCGGCTGAATTATAAGTTATCAGAATTACTTTCTGAAGGTTCAGTTCATGAAGACGGTTTTGTTCGTGATGCTGTTTCTTTGCATAAAGAAGTCCGTGAAACTGTGAAAGATTTACTCAAATTTAATGACCAGTGGGGCGGTGATACCACTGAGACAACTATCAATCAAACGATTAATGTCCTTAAGGTCGAACTTGCAAAAGAAAGTCCTGATAGTTGGAAACGAATTAAGCAACAATTACTTGAAAATACTGGGGGTGAGACTTTTGAGGCCGATTTACATTGATGAGTTATTTGTTTCAAACCACCCCGGTTTCCAACTTCTAAATAATTATCCAATCATAAATGAAAAACAACTTCCAACTTTCTTAGATTATGTTTCTCTTGTATTCCAAAAATTCAATTCATACGTTGAAAGGTCAGAATATGGTTTGCATTTTGGTGACCAAATTGTTGACTTAATAGAGATGTTAAGAGCACTTTGTGAAACAGATGAGCCGGAAATTGTTTTCAAAGTTAGAGCCGAATTAAGGAAGACAATACCACTCGTTCAGGAAGAATTATCGAAGATGGGTAAGTGTTTTACAAGCCCTTCTTCCATTCAAGACTTTTATGAAGACATAGCCAGTGCGCTATACCGCTCTTCGATGTACATCATGGGGGATTCTATCTATGACTGAAGGAATGATGGGAAGGGGTTCTGATACCCGAATCTACAATCCTAGGTCAGAATCGTCATATATGTTCAGGAATAATGGTGAAGAAGACAACTATTCTCCTTCAGACCCAAGGTATGCTGACGCTGAAAAAGAGAAGAAACAAAAGAAAAAAGAAGAGCAGGAGAAAAAAGAGAAATCTCGTAAACATATCAAGGTTAAACCCAAGATGCTTAGAGAGTTTGAAGAAGACGAAGATGAAGAAGAAGACCGTGATGATTCAGAAAAAATAGATGCTGACCGTGAGTTACATTCTCAGACTGGCGCTGCTGGAAATTTTGGCTATCTTTCAAGTCTCGCTGGTGGCGCAAAAGGGCCGGGTGCTGCTCGTGGTGAAATGGTTGCTATGAGTGAACCAATGGAACACGCTTGGTCTGAACTACTCAAAGCCTCCAAAAAAGAAAAAGAGAAAAGAATGAGGCAGGAGGCTAGAGCGAAAGGTAAACCAAGTACTGGTGCATTCAAAAAACCAAAAGGTGGTTACAGTTCTAAAGATGCAACTTCTATAAGAGCCAAAAATGTTAGCCGCTCATTAGGTGGCTCAAAGAAAACAGGTCTTGGTCGAGCGCATCTTACTTTAGAGATGAGTCACCGTGGTGACAAAACAAAACAACCAATACGATTAGAAGACCCTCGTAAATATCAAAGATACAAAGCACAACAGGCTTCTCATGCTCTACAAGGTCAAATTAGAACACAACCTATAACTCCACAACTTACTCAAGGATATGGGTATTCAACAAGAGGAATGCCAAAACCCAAACTAAAACCACATAGACCACCACCAATTCAACCACCTACTATTGCAGGAGCACCACATCTTGCTATGAGTGGTGCATCTCAAGTCGCTATGAGTTTTGATGATTTCAAAGGAAGTGATATTCAAAAGAAGTATGATTGGGCTACTGTTCAAGAATTACGACACTTATTGAATAGAACCAAGAAGTTATTGAGAGAAAAGGAGCAAAAGAAGAAAGGATATGGTACTAAAGATACAGGTGGGGGAGGCTCAAATCTTCCAAAACATCCTGAAAATGGACCAAAACAAACCACACGACCGGAGGGTGCAACGGAAGATGCTAAGACTGACCCAAGGCATTTCGGCTTAGATTCTACTGGGCATGATGTAGGTCGTGGAGGTAGAACTGCTTGAAATTAATCAAGGGTTTTCGTGGCAGCCTTCTATTGAAGGGTGATGGTAATCAGGGATTTCACCCAGTTACTGGATTACCTTTTGTCTATCAAAATCATCCTGAAGAGTTAATGTGGGGTAATCACGAAGGTTCTCATGAGCATGGTTTTGACCGACCAATGTATTCGCATTATGGGGAACACGGTGTACCTAAAGGGCAGTGGGGTAAAGGGGTACATGGTGAACACGTTTGGCGAGACGAATTCGGTATAGACCATATGCATGGAATAGATGGTATTATTCGCAAAGTCGGTAATATGTTGGAAAGTTATGGAAAACAACAAATTCCAAAAGAAGTAGTTCAAGAGGCTATTGATAGGTACAATAGTGAAAGAGAAAAAAGAAATGATACTGAGCATTTATTACCTGATGTGGATAGTCCTGAATGGCGACAACTTCGATATGGACATTTTGAAAAGGCTACCAATAAAGATGGAAGTCTTAGAATGGGAATACGTGGTTCTCATGGTAATGAAGAAGAAGGGTCAATTCAGCATGATAGATTAAAAACTATCAATACTAATAGCAACTTTCATCATGCTTTAGGAAAGTTTGGTGAAAGTTATACTATTCCTTTTGCTTATTTCTTAAAAGATATACTTATTGAAAATGGTCTTCAAATAGGTATTGATGATGAAGGAATAACAAGACCTTACATTAGTGTAGACGACTTAGCGATAAATCCTGAAACTGGTGATAAAGTAGGATATAGAATCAGACCAAAAGATAATAAAAAAAATGAATATAGTGACGATTTTTACAGGAAATTTAACATTGTACCACCTGAGATGGCTATTGGTGAAATTCACCCTTGGCAAATCATTCATCATTTACCTGATATATTTTACAAGAAAGGTGGTGGAGGACGGAAAACTGAAATCCCTCCTTTTGTTAATGAAATCGCAAATCTAAGACATCATATTAACTCAATACCGCCTGAACTTTTAGATAAAGTAGCAATGAAAACCGCAGCAAAAGATATTACTTTAAGAGATATAATAACTAACGACAAACTATCTGAAAAGGCTGTTGAAAAACTAGCAGAAACTCCGGCAATCCTTCATATGTTATTGGGTGATACAACACAAGGTCATGCAAAAAAGGCAGTTAATGAATTAAAAGTCTCTTTAGAAAAATTTGCCAAAGAAAATAACAGACCTGATTTAATAGATGATTTTAATATGTTTAGGAGCCACGTAATTGGTGGTAAAATAAGAACAGGTTATCAATCCGGTAGAGGAAAATCAAGTCATGATACCGCTGCTGATTTGTTCGCTTTTGCTAATTTAATGGGGGAAGACCCCGAAAATCCCGGTGTTAGTATTCTAAGAAATGCAGTGGAACATGAATTATCACTTCATGAAAATGTAGAAGGGCAAGAACACTTAGCCACTTTGTTTGCAGACGCTTTATCACATCGGTATGGTCACGAACCTAGAAGAAATGTCTTAACTGCTGAAGAAATGCCTTCTACTAGTTACGCTGGCAGAACTCGTAATGTGGAAAGAGTAGATGAATTCCCACAACATATTGATGATTATTTTATTCACACTCAAAACCCAGTTGCGTCTTTACAAACTGCACCTCCAACCACAACTAAACTTACGACTACCCCAACAGAAACTACACCCCCGCCTCCGCCAAGAGAAGAGGCACAATTAGCAAAACCGCCTCCTCAACTTCCCGCTCAAACTCCTGCTCAACCTCCTGCGCCTGTTCAGCAACCCGCTCAACCTTCAGATGCAGAACTTATGGCAGCGAGAAGGGCATTTCAATATGCAACACCTCAACAAGCAAGAAGGGTTTACGTTGCTAGAACTGGATTAGGGCAAGAAGGTAGAGCAGCCCCCGATTTTACTTCTCCTGAAGCCCAACAAAGATTAGCAGCGTTTCAAAGCGCAATAGCAGACCCGTATCAACAGACTCTTACTCCTTTCATGAAAAGTGAAGATGCTCAAAATCGTTTGATTAAAGCGATGGAAAATATTCAGATGAAGGCTGCTAATCTTAATCCTGATGTCAAAAAATTACTTCCTAGTTCTTCTTTGAATATGAATAAGGAAGAGGATATCTCCTATATGGCTCAAAAAATGGGCATAGCGAAAAACGACATTAGAACTATTTTACTTTCAAAAGGAGATTGGCAGAGAGTTTCAAATACTTTTGATATCAACCCAGTCATTGTAAAAGCCGTTAAGTTGGCCTTCAGGAGTGATTCAAATGAGTAAAATTCTCGTTTTGAAGAATGAGGCCCCTCCTGTTGGTGCTGGTAACGCCGGGCTAAGTGATTTGTTTAGCACTGGTCTTGGGTATCTTACTGGGGCGCAAGTTAGACAACGTGCTGATGAATTAGGACTCACAGACCCTGAAAGAGAAAAATTTAGTGCTGCTCAAAAAAGAGCAAGAATGCTTGCTAATCTTTATGGCGCAGGAAAAGGCTTGCAATATTTAGGTCGAGGGTATTTACGAGGTAGACTTAGCCCCATTGAATCTGCTATGCAAGGTGTACAGAGTGCACAGATGGCAGGTGCAACCGTTGAACCTGTATTGACTAGAAGGGCATTATCTGACATTGAAGCAGCGAGAGCGGGTCAAGAAGATGAATTTGGTAGGGTGGCAGTAAAACGACCAGTAGAAGAAATGTTTAGGCCTCAAACACCTGCTGAAACAAGACGCTATGCTACCCAAGAAGGGCAAACTACCTTTTCACCTGAAATTACAGGTAGTCTACCATCTCTGAGTCAGCCAGCAGTTCAACCGACACCCACTATGACTGGTAAAGAAGTGGGTGTTGTATCACAAAGACCTACAGTAGATTTAGCAGAACCAACAGTAACACCACAACAAATGCGAACTCTTTTGGATGAGTATGATAAATCTAATTTTCAAGATAAAAAAGACCAAGCGCAACAAAATCAACCTGATTTAACTGGTGGTGCTAGCGGCTCAACAATTATGGGAGGTTAATTGAATGGCCGAAGATATGCAAGACTTTATCCAGCAAATGGATAGAGAGATGAGCAAGAAGTCATTCAATTATTTTTTCACAGAAATTTTAGGTTTTGAGTTAAGTTGGCATCACGAACAGTGGGGTAAAGGGTTAGATTCTAACCGATATTATTGCGTTAAAGCGTCTCGTGACCACGGTAAATCTGTATTTTTCATGTCTTATGCACTTTGGTTAGCGGCATTTAACCCGAAAACTCACATCATGATTTTTTCACACTCTTTAGAACAGACTCTTGAGCATATGCGCTTTATTAGAAATAATATCGAAGCGGCAGATTGTCTTCGCTCATTGAAACCTGAAGGAAAACCTTGGGCGAAGTCATACTTTGAGTTCTCAAATGGCTCTCGTATTATGGCTAAGTCCGTTGGTGGTGCTACTCGTGGTTTCCACCCTGATGTTGTAGTTTGTGATGATATTCTTTGGGGTACTACTGGAACTGAGTTGCAAAGAGCGGCAGATTGGTTTTACGGTGTACTACTTCCTGTTCTTCACCATTCTAGTCGTTTGATGATGGTTGGGACACCTTTCTCATACAACGATTTGTACGCAGAATTAGAAAAGAAAGAAACTTTTACTGTTGAGACTTATCCTGCAATAAATTCCAAAGGAGACGCACTTTGGCCTTCTAGATGGAATCTTGAAGCGTTAGAAGAACGAAGATTATCCATGCCAGCGATTCAGTTTAGCCGTGAGTATTTGTGTGAACCGATTCATGATGTAGCGAGTATGTTCCCAATGGACATTTTAGAAATGGCTAGAGATGAAAATTTGACTCTTATGGAAAGAGCAGAATCCAATTATAATGAAGAAGGAGAGCCTGATGGAGTATGGGGTCAGCATTTCATAGGTCATGACCCTGCAATTTCTTCTGATAAGAACGCTGACTTTACTGCCATGACTGTTATGCGTATGTTACCCGATGAAGATGTAAAACAAATTGTCCATGTGGTACATGAAAGAGGGATGTCTTCTATGGCTCAAAAAAGAATGATGGTTGTTTTGAATAACAGATTTCAACCTGATTTAATAGAATTAGAAGGTAACAATTTCCAACGTATGCTTGAAGCAGAAATGAGGGAAATGGCTACTGATATGCCGATTAAGGTGTTTATGACAACCCGCACAAAGAAAGAATCTCTATTCATGTCTTTACTATTAGCCTTTGAGCAGGGTCATATTAAAACACCATATGGTGATGAGAAGAGTCGAGAATATACTCATAAATTAGAACAAGAATTAAACCGATTTGGTATGCAGAAAAATGGCCGTCTAGAAAGTGTCGGTACTCATGATGACTTGGCAATGAGTATCGCTTTAGCAAATTGGGCTACTAAAGAATTCAAAGGGTCAGTTGTACTTCTTGACGATGTTTTACCGGGCATTGACGATTGGTATGGTGGGGCTACAAAAGCAAATTCAAGTTGGATGATACCGTAGGTGATTAAATGGATGCATTTGAGGAAAGTTGGGAATTTTTGAAATCTAAAAACAAGCCATTTCATGGATATAATCCTAAGAAACACGCAAAGACTGGTGGATTAAGTGCCAAAGGTAGAGCACATTTCAAAAGAACAACAGGTGCTAATCTCAAAAGACCTGTAACTAAGAAACCGAGTGAACTCAAGCGTGGTAGTAAGGCCGCAAAAAGAAGAAAGTCATTCTGTGCACGTATGACTGGTGTTAAAGGGCCGACAAGTAAAAAGGGTAAATTAACGCCGAAAGGTGCAGCACTAAAGAGGTGGAACTGTTGAATTCAACTATTATTGAAGAAGAAAATATCAATACGACATGGTGGAGATAGGAACATACATAAAGGTCATTTAAGGGGTCAATTAGTATGTGGGGTAGCGCATTTCTTGAAGACTCTTATCCTATCGAGAAATCCCAACCCGAAAAAGAAACACCAGTAGTAATAAAACAATCATTTTTTTCTAATACAGGAGAAGGGTGGTTTGAGACGCATTTAGGGTGTAGTGCTGCTGATTTTGTAGATAAACTTCGCAAAATGCGGAGAATTAACAAAGATGCAAAATACGATATTGACGATGTGATTTCTGATATTAGATTACTCAAAAGGTTAGAAGTAGAGGCTACATTGAACCAAATTCCGTGGGCAGAAGAGCGAAAACAGACACTTCGTAATTTAGGATTAAGCGATAGAGATTTGAAAAGTCTAAGAAGATTTTCAGATTCTAGAGAAGTTGGGCTTGTCAAGGCTTGTTTGCTTTGGGAAAAAGCAGATGAAACTCTCAAAACTTTAGATGAATTTGAAGATGTTTGGGGAGAAGAAGAGCAAAATGCATGGGCTAGTGCTATGAAAATGCGTACTAATGCCCGAAAAATGTGGCAAACATCTCTTCATCAAATAGATAAATTAAATCAAAAAGACCGAGAAACCATAGAAAAATCCGCAGAAGTTCTTCAAATGAATGGACCAATGGGTTCTCGTGCTATATTTGAATCTCTTTCAGACGATAATATTCTTCATAAAAGTATGACAGCCTCCAAATTATCAAAATTACTTCAAATGTATGGAGAAGAAGTTGATGTGACTCAGGGTGTGAAAAAAGGCACTTTTGTGAAGATGGACAAAAATGGTCTTATTCTGAAAGACCCTTTTGCTTATGCAGCAGGATTCTTAGACGCTGACGGATACATTACAATTACAGGTCGTGGTGAACCAAGAGCAGGTTTCGTTGCAACTGGGCAAAGAGGTAAGGCTCATTGTGAACAATTACACAAAACTCTAGATTGTGGAGTTCTGCAATTAGACCAAAAAATATCTAAAACTAGCAACAGAACGCAGCATAGACTACAATTTTACTCCAAAGGGGATATTGAGAAATTACTTAAATCCATACTCCCACATCTAAAAATGAAAGACGTTCAAGCAAAGGCTGTTTTACAATACATCCATGAAGAAGACTCTCTTCGTAAGACAGAATTGCAGCGAGTCGTGAGGTATAACAACTGGAAAGATGATGCTTTGAAAGCCGACTCTTTGTTGCAAGAATGGGATTGTAGTTTAGATGATATCACTAAGTGGTCGGAGGGATTGTGATGGCAGACGATGAAAGTAGAGTGAGTAGATTTCTGTCAGCCCTTTCTTCTCCTTTCCGAAGGAGAACTACTCCACAACCACAGATGCCGCTTTACACAACTGGTATTCAAGAGCCAGTTCTTGCTCAAGGAATTACGTTACCAGCGCTATATGCTGTATCTCGTGAAAATTTAATTTTGAGAACTGTTTTATCTAAATTAAGCCAAGAAGTGTTCCGAAGAGGATATTACTGGGAAAAGGCATTTGAAAAGAAATGTGTTGATTGCAGTGAAGAATACCACCATTCTGTGGATTTTTGTAAATTATGTGATGGGGAAGTTAGAGGTCCGGATGCACAGGAAATTATCTATCCTAAATGGTTGTTAAGACAAGAAAACAGTATGGAACAGTCATTTATGAATGTACTTCAAGAAATTGAAAACGACCTTAATATTGTAGATGATGCGTTTTTAATTCTGATAAAAGAGTACTACGTCAATCCTGATAGCGGTGAAATAGAGTTTTATCGTGTAAAAGATATCATGCGTGGTGACCCCATATTTATGCGAATTGTAGCAGATAAGAGAGGTGTTCGTGGTGGAAGGTACAAGGTGTGCCCACTCCACAGAAGTGAAGTTTCTTATCCCGGTCAAGAAGATAAGTGTCAAGTCTGTGGTTCAGAAATGGAAGATGCTCACTATGTCAATATGGCTGGAAGTGGGAAAACTCAGTATTACATTAAGGGAGAAGTTATTCACATAAGTAAATACAATCCTTCCAAACTTTACGGAAAGAGTCCAGTAAATACAATGTGGAGACAAGCAATGACTCTTACTGCAATGGACAATTATATGTACACTGCTTATCAAAAGCGAAGAATTCCAAAAGGTATTATTTCGGTTACTACAGATAATCTTGAATCAATGAAGTCTTTTTGGAAGTCTGTTGACGAAAAGATGGAAAGAGACCCACATTATGTTCCTAAAGTTGGTATTGAATCTTCTTCAGGCCGTGGCGGTGTGAACTGGGTTAAGTTCATGGATACTCTTGAAGAGATGCAGTATATCGCCGTAAGAGATGAAATTCGTAACAGAATAGCCGCTTATTATGGTGTAAGTGCCATATTTATGATAGATAATGGTAAATCAGGTGGGCTAAACAACGAAGGTATGCAAATCTTAGTTACCAATAGAGCCGTTGAATTTGGACAGAAAGTGTACACTGAGGTTCTATTCCCTCGTATGCTAAAGGAAATGAATGTTTACGATTGGAAACTAACATTGTATCCAAACGAAGAAGAAGACGAAATTACTAGACTACGCCGTGATGAGATGGAGGCTAACTTGGCACAAAGAATGATGATGTTAGGTTATCAGCCTGAATTATTGGAAGAAGGAAAGCGTGATATTAGATTCGTTTATCGAAAACAAGAAGGTGCTGAAATGCAACAGCAACCTGCTGGTGTAGCACCACCTATGACTGGTATGCCACCACAAGGAGGAATGCCACAAGGAATGCCTCCACAAGGAGTCCCTCCACAAGTAATGCAACGAGTGATGCCCGGTTCACAACCCGGTGGAGAAGGGGTCGGTCTAAGAACCCCAAGGGGACCAGCCTCTCCTGAAAGAAGAGCAACCGCAGGTTCGGGTTCACCAGTCTCAAGTGTCCAACAAAGAGGTGGCGACCCTACTTTAGCACAGAACGTTTCTAACGCTTTGATAGACTCTAGAAGGCCTCGTGGAGCATAAGTGTAATTAAGTGAGTATGTAGTCGGTGGGTTGAGTATCATGGACATAGCCAAGATGGACTCGTTTGCAAGAAAGATGGATGTACACGTAAAAGCGCTCTCTAGAGCAATTGATGATGGTGATGCTGAACTGGCAAAATCACATCTCCAAGAGGTTCTAAAAGTTGGAACTTTTTTGAACGATGACTTGCATTTCGTAATTGAAAAGGCTGAGAAAGAAAACCCACTGAATGAATTCGCTAGTGGAGTTCCGGTAATGAAATTCAATGAAAGAGGTTCAAATTTCGACACAGCACAAAGAGACCGAGTTTTACCCGGTACAGTCATCCCTGCTCGTACTAACCACCAAATGCGCCCACATACAGGAACATATGGCGGATTTAGACCACAGTAGGTGAAGTGAATGAGTGAAGAACCTAGCACAGAAGAGCAACTTATGAGTGCTCTAATTTCCAAAATGGAAACTATGGATAACGATATCAAGGCTGTGCAAAGGGAAAATCAAGAACTTAAGAAAATGCTCAATAACCCTACTGCAATACTAAGAAAATCAGGTTTTGTTAGGGTAAATACCCCATTTTCGGAAGATGTTGAATCCGACCCATTCCGAAATGATGAGGCTATAATAAAGAGTGATAATTCAGATTTGAATAATTATACTAACGAAGAAATTCATGAAATGAGTTGGGAAGACATTCACGAAATGGCTGAAAATGTAAAACCGCCGCTGGAGTTGTACTGATATGGTGAGACCAAGATATACTGATGTAAGTGACGAAGCAGTTGCTATGTTTCAAAAAGCACAGCAATTATTAGAAAGAGCAGATAAATTTGAGAAAGCACGTAAGTGTCCTCACTGTGATGGAGATGGTCCGAAAAGCGAATGTATTTGCGGCAAAATGGAAAAGGCAGACAAATGCCCTAAGTGCGGAGAAACAATGGCAAAGGCTGGTTGTATGAAGGCTGGTTGTGGAACTATGGCTAAGGCTCAACCTGATTTCTCTACTTCTTTTAACACAGAACCTCAAGATGTAACTTTTGTTGCAGAATCCGGCGGGCAAACAAGAAACGCTTACTATACCACTAACAACTACACTTTGGATGCAGAAGATGTGGCAAATAAGGGAGCAACATCTGAATCCTATAACATGGATGCTTTGTCTGCTCGTGTAAATACTCATGACCGACCAGTAGAAAGTCACGAGATAACCAGTGGTGGGAAAACACCAACAACTGAATGAAGGGTGGGTAGTGTGTGCGTGAAGATGCTGCCGATACATTCGTGAGAGCAAGAGATAATCTTATTGCTTCCATTAATGACTTCACTGACATAGAATCTTCCTTAGTGGAATACACTTTTGCCAAGGCTAATTTAGACGCTCATGGATTTGAATTAGAAAAGACTTGGAAAGAAGATGTTT
>Ga0213864_10001321_pt1 | contig 11202 bp, 8 predicted proteins | sample PICome_5_FD_160078 | JGI IMG/M metagenome (GOLD analysis project Ga0213864, IMG submission 160078) | Coastal seawater microbial communities near Pivers Island, North Carolina, United States - PICO247 | ecosystem: Environmental > Aquatic > Marine > Coastal | place: USA: North Carolina | collected... | reverse complement strand
CAGCACGTGTTATTTTACGGGTTACAAAAGTTTCACCTCGAATTGGACTTTCATGATTGAATAAAATCCCATTGGAAGCAAACATACCGTAAGCTTCTCTATAGTTTACGGTTATCCAATAGGCATACATCTTAGCAACGGCATAAGGCGATCTCGGATAAAATGGTGTTTTCTCTGTTTGAGGAACTTCTTGAACCTTTCCGTATAACTCTGATGTTGACGCTTGATAAATTCTGGTTTTATTTTCTAATCCCAGGATGCGAATCGCCTCTAACAACCTTAATGTTCCTATGCCGTCTGCATCTGCAACATATTCCGGCACATCAAAAGACACACGGACATGACTCATTGCAGCAAGATTGTAAATCTCATCAGGCTGAATCTCTTGAATCAACCTTACAAGATTTGTACTGTCTGTCATGTCTCCAAAGTGCATAAAGAAATTTGCACCGTCCACATGCGGGTCTTCGTATATATGGTCTATTCTGTCCGTATTAAATAATGATGTACGGCGCTTTAAACCGTGGACTACATATCCTTTTTTTAAAAGAAACTCCGTTAAATAGGCCCCATCTTGGCCTGTGACCCCAGTAATTAGTGCTGTTTTTGACATACAAATTGATCTCGTTGTGCTTTTAAAGCCCTAAAATATTGAATCGCTATTGATAAAAACTGTTTTTTCTTTGAATCTTCGTCACGATAGAGGTGAATTCCAACATGCTATACCCTTGATTTTGACTATGGCGCCAATTTATAATACATTTGAACAAACTTGGAGATTAAATCAATTTAAACTTTTAGTTTACCAAACCAAACAAATGAAATCATGAGTTCATCTTTATTTCCACTAGTTCCGCCTTTCTTAGCTATCGTGATATTGTTTGCACGACTGTTAGTCAATTTCGGATACAGATTTGGCTTAGTAGATAAGCCGAATGATAGGTCGTCTCATACAGGGCAGATTCCACGGGTTGGAGGAATAAGCGTTTTTATTCCATACCTACTTTTAGGACTGTTTTTGTTTATCTCAGGGTCCGCATTAATTGAATTAAATGCCCCATATTGGATTGGACTAACGTTTATTATACTTCTCGGGACATTGGATGACCGGCTGGATTTAGGCAGTACATTGAAATTTTTTATCCAATTTGCGATATCCACATACTATGTTGTGATGTCTGGCAATCATTTGGACAATTTATACGGTCTGTTTGGTATCTATGAACTTCCTAGTTGGTTTGGCTTGATGTTGAGTATTATTACAGTTGTGTATTTAATTAATGCGGTAAATCTTATAGACGGTGCTGATGGTTTAGCTGCTGGCACATCACTATTGAGCCTATATTTATTCAGCTCTATTCTGGGAGGTAATCATCATTTGTTCTCATTCGTCTTCCTTGGATTAGGCTTAATTGTTTTTATGGGGTTCAACTTTTCCAAAAACAAGAAAATTTTTCTTGGGGATGCTGGCTCATTGGGGTTGGGCTTTGTTTTGGCTACCATGGCAATGGAATTTTTACATAGTGGTAATCATAATGTTGAAAATCTTAATTTAAATCCACACATCGCTGCAATTCTCATTTTAGGTTATCCAATTGCTGATACTATGCGTGTATTTATGATTAGAATTGCCGCAGGAGTCAGTCCTTTTAATGCGGATAGAAGACACATGCATCATGTACTACTAGATAAAGGGTTTTCACACTTTGGAACCACAACATTTATTATGTTTTGCGTAGGATCAATCGTTTTTATGAATAAGATGCTTGCTCCTTTAGTGAATAGCCATTTTATTATTGTGCTAAACGTTGGCGTAATTCTCTTAATTCATATGTTTGTAAGGCACCGATCAACTCAGTTGAGGTTGTTTTGGAGATCTTTTTCAAGAACAGTATTTAATCCTGTAAAAAAGATCTGGAACAAATATGTTACCAATTAGTTTGGATGATATAATCTCATACACTCCTGAATTGAGCCATTACTCTTACGTAGTGGCTTTTTTGTGTATTGTTATTGGACTATTGTGGGGCCGGTTTAAAGCAATGCACGTTTTTGGATTTGCGGTCTTAGCGCTTCTCCTCTCTGGAGTGATGGGCATCAGACATATTTATAATGCTGCAGTCAACCCGTCCTTACTAACCGTAATGGCTCTAATTGCATTAACTAACGTCCTGAAAAAACAAGTGCGAATCGATCTTGCCTTGAAGAATCTGGGTAATGGCAAAAGGAGTTTTCTACTGTCTGTTTCAACATTTACTGCATTTTTAAGCGGAATCGTCAACAATACCCCAATAGTTGCACTTTTAATTCCAGGAATTAAAATTCGAGCAAAAGAGAAAGGCTGGAATACGCGGTTGTTTTTACTTCCTATATCATTTGCGGCTGTTGCCGGAGGAACAATAACACTCATTGGAACCTCCACCAACTTAGTGCTGAATGGCATGATGATGGAAAACGGGATTCCCGAATTTAAATTTTTCGACTTTTTGGTCCCTGGTATATTAGTAACTCTAGGGGTTTTATTGACCTCCATATTATTAGCTCCCGTTCTGCTTAAAACAACAGAAAGAGACATTGCTTTCAAATCTCTTTCAAAGAGAAATTATACAACTGAACTAAAAGTTATTCCAAACGGATCAATGGATGGGAAATCAATTAAAAAGGCAAAACTTAGGAACCTTAGCGATCTTTTTTTAGTTGAAATTTATCGTAACGGTAAATATATTTCTCCCGTTACTCCTGAAGAGGTTTTACAAGCCAATGACATGCTTTATTTCACTGGTGGGATTGAACATGTTAAAGAGCTTTTAGACCAATTTCCTCATGGACTCAAAAGCGTAGAGGCCAAATTTAAAGTTGAAGGGCGATCCAACCTTCTGGAAGTCATTGTTCCCAATAATTCTAATTTGATTGGCCGGCCTTTGAAGGAAACAAATTTCCGTGAAAGATATGATGCGGCTATAGTTGGCGTGCAAAGAGAAGGGAAACCGATTAAAGGGAAAATTGGCAGGATAGTTTTACAAGTTGGTGACCTTTTATTGCTTGCCACTGGTGCAAGTTTTCATGAGAAAAATGCTAAAGAACGAACTTTACTCGCTATTGAGTCGCATGCCAGAAAATCCACTTCAAAACTGAAACGTGAAAAATACTTTTTGCCTAGCTTAATCATCATTCTTCTTTCTGCCGTCTATTTGGACTGGACCTTACTCTTAACCTTAGGAGTAATGCTAATAAGTGCTATAGTTTGTGGGTTGACTTTTACTGAACGCATTAAGAATGAATTCAACATACAACTTTATGCGCTGTTAGTACTCTCCGTTGCATTTGGGTCCGCAGTTGTTGAAGGTGACCATGCAAGTTACTTTTTGGATATGATTACTCTACCTGAAAACAGCCGTGTAGCTGTATTAATGCTTTTCGGGATTACATTAATCTTCACCAACTTCATGACTAATGTTAGCGCCGTTGCTATTGCTTTTCCCATTGGGGTGGCTATTATGAAGCATTATGGTTTAACCCATCTTGAAGTGTTCTTGCCTTTGGCCTTCGCAGCGAGCGCTAGTTTTCTTACCCCAACTAGCTATCAAACCCATTTGATGGTAATGGGAGCAGGAAATTACACAAATAGAGATTTCTTAAAGATGGGGCTACCAGTGCTTATCGTATACACTGCAATTGCATTGTGTGTCCTATTGTAATTCAACACAGCCATTTTACATTTTGGTTTTAACTATTCTATTTTGCATAGTAATGAGGCTAGGGTATTATGCAAATATTGACACTCAATAGATGAAAGAATTGTTACGCTTTTCAATATTGTTAAAAACCAGAATTTCCAGATAGTATTCGTTTTGAAATACTCTATGATTACAACGGTAATTACATATTAATTGACTCTTGCTATTAGGAATTAGTTGTTAGAATTTTCATCTTGCGCGCTCAATTAGTTAAGTGAATAACAGCGTGGGCGAAAAACTCCACATCATTCCGCACCAACACTCGGTTTCAAAACAAGACCGTGAGCAACAAAACGGACATAAAGGACATGTTTTGTGGTTCACAGGCCTCAGTGGTAGCGGTAAAAGTACCGTTGCTTCCGCAGTTGAACGAGAGTTATATAAAAAGGGGTATCGAACTTTCATATTAGATGGTGATAATGTACGAGCTGGGCTGAATAGCGATTTAGATTTTAGTGCCCAATCTCGGGAAGAAAATATCCGTCGTATTGCACACGTTAGTGCGCTTATGAAAGACGCCGGTCTAATCGTTCTAAGTGCTTTTGTTAGCCCTTATGCTAAAGATCGAGATTTTGTGCGGTCAGCATCCGATAATGACTTTTCGGAAATTTTTATTAGTACACCTTTGGAGGTTTGTGAACAGCGCGATGTGAAAGGGCTTTATGCAAAGGCTCGAGCTGGTGAGATTAGTAATTTCACAGGTATTAGCGCTCCTTTTGAGGAACCAGCTAACCCAGAGTTGGATGTGCCAACCCATACAATGAGCATTGAGGAAGCAACCGAAATGGTTGTATCCTACGTTATAGAACATGTCAAATTAGATTAAAATGTCAAATAATTATTCGTTGACACATTTGGAGGAATTGGAAGCTGAAGCAATCTACGTGATTAGAGAAGTTTATGCCCAATTTGATAATCCCGCAATCCTGTTTTCAGGAGGAAAAGATAGTATTGTGGTGGCTCATTTAGCGCGAAAGGCCTTCTTTCCTGCCAAAATTCCGTTTCCCTTTGTACACATTGATACCGGCCACAATTTTCCGGAAACTATGGAATTTAGAAACCAACTCATTAAAGACTTAGGCGTGCAGTTGGTAGTAGGGTCCGTTCAAGAGAGTATAGATGAAGGAGCTGTGGTGGAAGAAACTGGGCTTAATGCATCTAGAAATGCGCTACAGACTACCACTCTTCTAGACACTATTGAACGCAATAACTTTGATGCTTGTATGGGTGGGGCAAGGCGAGATGAAGAAAAAGCTCGGGCAAAAGAACGTTTCTTCTCACACCGCGATGACTTTGGTCAATGGGACCCAAAAAATCAGCGCCCTGAACTTTGGAACCTTTTTAATGGTAAAAAGCGTATGGGAGAAAACTTTCGAGTGTTCCCTATTTCAAATTGGACAGAGATGGACGTCTGGCAATATATTCTTCAGGAGAATATTGCTATTCCTGAGCTGTACTTTGCCAAAGAACGCAACGTTATTTGGCGTAACGGGTCATGGCTTCCTGTTAGTGAGCACATTACCCTTCGCGATGGAGATGAACCTCAAATGAAGATGGTACGATTCCGTACGTTAGGTGATATTACTATTACCGGTGGACAAGAAAGTGATGCTGATACATTAGAAAAAATTGTCCAAGAAGTTGCTTCTTCTCGCCAGACAGAACGTGGTAACAGAGAGGACGATAAAAGGAGTGAAAGCGCGATGGAAGACAGAAAGCGTCAAGGTTACTTCTAATTTTCAAATACGAAGAAAATACAATGGAAAACAATTTCGATACACAAAGTTATTTGGATATGGAGCTGCTTCGCTTCACTACCGCGGGTAGTGTAGACGATGGAAAATCGACCTTAATTGGCCGTCTCCTTTATGACAGTAAAAGCATCTTTGAAGATCAAGTTGAACAGATTGAACAAACCTCAAAGAAAAAAGGACTCGAACACGTAGATCTCAGCCTCTTTACAGATGGGTTGAAAGATGAACGCGAACAAGGAATTACCATTGATGTGGCCTACCGATATTTTGCTACACCAAAGCGTAAGTTCATTATTGCCGATACACCTGGACACGTTCAGTATACTAGAAATATGGTCACAGGAGCCTCAACGGCTAATCTTGCATTAATTCTTGTGGACGCACGTAATGGCGTCATTGAGCAAACCAAGCGGCACACATTTATTGCCTCTCTTCTTCAAATTCCACACGTTTTTGTTTGTATCAACAAAATGGATTTGGTGAATTACAGCCAAGAAGCTTACGACAAAGTGGTCAAAGAATACACCGATTTCGCTGCAAAGCTCAACGTAAAAGACGTACGGTTCATACCGATTTCTGCTCTTCACGGTGACAATGTTGTTAACCGCGGTGAAAATATGAGTTGGTATGAAGGCGGAACGCTGCTGCACAACTTGGAAACAGTGCATATCTCTTCCGATCATAACTTAAGAGATTGCAGATTCCCGGTACAAACTGTTATTCGACCACACAGCGACGAATACCATGATTTCCGCGGATATGCGGGACGAGTTGCTGGCGGGGTCTTTAAAAAAGGAGATAGCGTTGTAGCACTCCCCTCAGGACTTGAAAGCAAAATATCCGGCATCCATACACTAACAGGAGAGCTAGAAGAAGCATTTCCACCTCAAAGTGTTACCATAACATTAGAAGATGATATTGACATCAGCAGAGGGGATATTTTGGTTCGTTCGGAAAATAGACCAGAAGGTCAGCAAGACCTTGATGTAATGTTGTGTTGGTTAAACGCGAATCCGCCGCGACCAAGAGCTAAATATGTGATTAAGCATACTACCGCAGAGGCGCGTGCCATGATTACAGAAATCCAATACAAGATGGATATCAATTCTCTACACAGATTAGAAGAGGATAAAGACATCCAAATGAATGATATTGCGCGAGTTAGGGTTCGTTCAACCAAACCTTTATTCGCTGACGATTATAATGTGAACAGAGTAACTGGCTCAATTATTCTAGTTGATGAGAGCACTAACGAAACCGTTGCTGCTGGGATGGTGAGGTAAGTTGTTAGATAAACTTTATTTCATACTGAATTCTTGAAATCAGTATTAGGTAATTATTGGTATTAAACAAAAGTGCTCGTTCTTTCAATAAACCAACCTTATACCGTAAATAGTTTTATTGTTTTATGACAATCATTATCAGAGTAATTTAAATAATTCCGGCTCCTAAAATCTTTTTACCCAAATTGGAATATTGTCGGGAAACTAATTCGGTAAATTAATCTCATCAAAAAAATTAATAGGTTATCCCAGCGTCTGCAAGTGCGTTTGCTTTGATAAAGCTGTACATCTCTTTTAATTCTATTTGTTTAGGTAAATCCATTGGCATATTACTAAATACATAACCTACTCCATCATGTTTTCCATTCTTGATTGCAACAAAAGCCAATTTAGCCTTTAATGAACTAATCGAAATTTCATTTGGGCCGTCGAAACTCATATCTTCAACCAAATCATCATCATAAACTATCTCTAAGAATAATGACTTTCCTCGATTGTCAATGTTGAATACGGGTTTATTCCTTACTGAATCAATAAATTGACTTAGATGATTCTCTATATCTAACGCTTCTTTATCACTCGAAACTTCGATTAGAAAGTCACGAGACATTCTTGGAATAACACTGAATTGCATCTTGAGGCCGCATTCAACTAAAAAGTCTTTATGATCTACTGGCCTCCAATAAAATGTCTGTTTTTCATGAGGCCTCTGATGAAGTCCCGTAACCCCAATTATTCTTTCTCCTGATTCCAACAAATCACCAATAATGGTGTCATAGGATTCAAGCATCAGTAAAATCGGATCCCAGTCACTCGGACAATACCACTCTGGATTCTTAAATTGGCCTTTGTACTGAGAAGAGTTGAACATATAATGATGCTGAACATGTGCGCCTCCATTAAAGAATAAATGAGAATAATCAGGCTTATTTTTTTTTTGGAGTGTGACAAAAACCTCCAAAAGAATCACGTCTAAAATTGCAGCTCTTACACCTGGTTTGTTTCTATTTATGGCAAGCCTTAAGAAATTTTGCCAGCGCTTTATGCGTACATAGAACACGAATCCCATCAAAAGCCATAATTTATCACTAAATCTTAATTTACCGGAGGCGTTATTATTAACAAACCTTGAGATCGACCGGCTTAATTTTCGAATAAATAAAGTCCCGCTTGCTTCGGTTTGAGTCCATGGATCCGGTATGAAAAATTTAGCTGATTTTAAACGATTATCAGCATTAAAAGGACTTATTGCTCCGATTGATAAACCCATGTTTTCGAGATCTTCAAAAATTTGGTTTAAATCTCGTCTTTCAACAATATCACCAAGTCTGAATACTTTATGCTCACTATAAGTTAGCCCTGTCTGTATGGTCGTCCATTGAATCCAGGGTTCAAGTAATTCATATTTACTTTCACTTGTTGTTACTACTACATCATTGCGGAGTAATTTATTAAAATTAGGTAGTTTACCTTCTGATATATACCCTTCTATAAATTCAATGTTCAGTTCATTAAGAGCAAGGAGAATCATGATAAGGTAATTAGTGTTTCTACTATTCTTTCGGCTGCCCTTCCATCCCACAACTCTGGAATACTACCCTTTTTCCATTTTCCCGAAAACAATTTTTCCATTGCGGGTGCAATATTCTTTGGGTTTGTACCAATTAATTCATTAGTTCCAATTGTAACAGTCTCTGGTCGCTCTGTATTGTCTCTCAAGGTAAGACATGGAATACCCATCAATGTGGTTTCTTCAGTAATACCTCCTGAATCCGTAATAACTGCAAAAGAGTTTTCAATTAGGTAATTAAACTCCAAGTAGTTCATCGGATCAACCATATGCAGTCTAGGATACTTAATACCAATATCCTCTAAAATATTCTTGGTTCTTGGATGCACGGGGAAAATTATAGGCATCTTTCCTGAATTATTCATTATTTCTTCCATGAGCCTACTGAGCTTAGATTTTTCGTCAACATTAGCAGGTCGATGTAAAGTCATCATAAAATATGATTTATTGTTCAGGCTTAGATCATCCCAAATTTTCGGCTTCACAAAACGTGGTCTATTTAGAATTAAGGTATCAATCATACAATTCCCAACAAAAAAAACATTTTTTTGATTAACCCCTGATGCCTCTAGGTTTGAGTTGGCAACCCGCGACGTAGTGAAAAAATAATTTGTAATAGCATCTGTAACTAATCGATTTATTTCCTCTGGCATAGTCCAGTCATCAGAACGAATTCCGGCTTCAACATGAGCCACGTTTATCTGAAGTTTTTGTGCAGTTATAGCACAAGCCATTGTTGATGTTACATCTCCTACAACCAATACAAGGTCAGTAGGGTTCTCCATTAAAAATTCTTCAAAACGGAGCATTATAGCTCCAGTTTGTTCAGCCTGTGTGCCACCACCAGCATTTAAATTCTTATCAGGTAAGGGGATATTTAATTGTTCGAAAAAGTTTCCGGACATTTTTTTATCATAATGCTGACCCGTGTGAACCAAAGAAAAGCTGATATCTATACCTTGTCCTCGTTTTTTCCTTATTTCGTGGATAATCGGAGCAACTTTCATAAAGTTGGGTCTAGCTCCAGCTACAAGTGTTATATGGTTCATTTAGTTTGGTTGAATGATATTATTAAAAGTAATTAATATTTAAAAAATAAGTTAAAAATATATTTTACAAAAACTTTTTGACGCTTGAATCTTTTCGGTTCCATAAAGGCTCTGTGAAGCCATTGAAAACCTATGCTTTGTATCCATTGCGGAGTTCTATGCACTTTACCAATATAGTAGTCATAGCTCCCTCCTAATCCAATATAACTTGCTTTGAAAGAACCGAATAACTCTTCCATGACTTTTTCTTGTCGAGGAGACCCCATGGCTACAAAAACCACCCTAGGCTTTTTTTCGATAAGCTCCGTTTTAATTTCCTCAATACGTTCATAATAGGAATAGCCATTTGAATGCCCCTTAATATCTACACTTGGGAAATCAATTTTTAATTTTGTCATGGTTGTTTCAATGACTTCATTGCTTCCTCCAATAAAATAATAGCCAGCTTCTTGGTTTGATTTAATAACCTCTAACCAAAGTTTGAATCCTGGGAGACGTCGTTTTTGATATACTCCTTTCTTCCATAATCCAAACAGGACCCCAACACCATCGACATAGCCTATATTATTATTTACAAGATTAATAAGCCAGTCACTAGGATTTACAATTTTTTCGGGGTTTATAGCTACAAAAACTTTTTTTTGTAGAAAAACCTGATTTACTATTTCCGTGTAACTGTCAAATCGTGTGACATCAACACCATTAAGGTTAACTTTTTGCATTTCCATACCTATCAAAATAACTTAATCCATAGAACATAAAGGCTTGAGTCCATCGAATATAATTTAAGTTGTTTGTTCCATATTTATATATGCGATATGGATATTTTGATTTTTTAAAATAACGCTGCCATTTATCTAAAACTTGTTTTGTTTCAGAATATCCATATAAATCAAACTCCCTCATTCTCAAAAGCTGCCCTAAAGCATGGAAATCCATTACATAACTCTTATTTAAAAAAAGCGGAAAGCCTTTATCCTTGATAAAATTGTTTCGATAAAAAAGAATCGCCTTATCCAGTTTCTGTTGATTAAAAGTAAAGTGCGTTTCTCTGTTCAATCGGCTTGCAGCTTCTATAATGTATAGCGTATGATGATTATCCACCCAGCTTTGAAAAGGCTTTTGGCCATATCCTATAGATCCGTCTTCTTTAATATTGTCCTCGACTGTCTTTATAGAATCTAACACAAACCTGTTATCATGTTCGTCAAGTTTTTCGCTAGACTTTGCGAAAATCAAACTAGCAAATAATGAGGCATTAAAAACACCTTCATTCCCTTCATATCCGCTGTAGGAAAACAAAGGCCCTTCGTTAAATTCTGTTCTTCTTAAAACTTCTAATAAATCTTGAGGAAAAATCCAATCTTTTATATTTACTGGCGGATTATAATCCTTCAAATTCGCTACCTTTTCAAGAGCTGAATAAACATAATAAGAGACCACAACGTTGGGCGCACCTGCTGGAAACCTTAAGCCGCCTCGTGCTACCCATAGAAAACCATAACCCCAAGCATTAATTGAAGGATCTTTCAAATCACTCAAAATTATAATCAGTCGATCTAGATATTTCTTAAGTTCTGGTTTATCCTTAGGGCTTATATGCCAATAATTACAAATACCGGAAATAAATAACGCTAATCCCTTAGCATTATGAGTTTTAGGCACTTGCATTGCTCTCCTTAGGTTTATTGGTAATACTTTACCTAATTGAATACATACCCATAAAAGAAAGTGAGAATTTTTAGGTATTATCGCTTGAACCACTTTTGAATTAAGCATATCGTAAGGGTCCCAGCCTTTAAAGTCTCG
>Ga0213864_10001319_pt1 | contig 11216 bp, 9 predicted proteins | sample PICome_5_FD_160078 | JGI IMG/M metagenome (GOLD analysis project Ga0213864, IMG submission 160078) | Coastal seawater microbial communities near Pivers Island, North Carolina, United States - PICO247 | ecosystem: Environmental > Aquatic > Marine > Coastal | place: USA: North Carolina | collected... | reverse complement strand
CGTGGTATCTTTAATAGAGTTGCATCACAAAAGATGGCAACACGTTCAGGTAGAAGAGATGGTGACTTTGACTTTGGAACTAACCCATGTTCAGAAATAGTTTTAAGAAATAAACAATTCTGTAATTTATCTGAAGTAGTTGTAAGACCTGATGATACTGAAGAAAGTTTAAAAGAAAAAGTAGAAATAGCTACAATCTTTGGTACACTTCAATCAACTCTATCAGACTTTAGATATCTAACTAAACAATGGAAAGATAATACTGAAGAAGAAAGATTACTAGGTGTTTCACTAACTGGTATTATGGACCATGAAGTTTTATCAGGTAATATATTTAATCAAAATGTTCTAAGAGATATGTTAATTAATCTTAAAGAACATTCAATTAAAACAAATAAGAAGTGGGCAGATATGTTAGGAGTTAATCAAGCTACTGCGATTACTTGCGTTAAACCTTCAGGAACTGTATCACAGTTAGTTGACTCAGCTTCAGGTATTCATCCACGTTATTCACCTTATTATCTTAGAACTGTAAGAGCAGATAAGAAAGACCCATTGTGTGACATGATGTTAGACAAAGGTTTCTATGGTGAAGATGACGTAATGAAACCTAATGATACAAAGGTTATTTACTTTCCTATGAAGTCTCCAAAGAGTTCAGTGATGAGAGATGCTAAGTCTGCTATTGAGCAATTAGAGATATGGAAAATGTATCAGCTACACTGGTGTGAACACAAACCTTCAATTACAGTTTATGTAAAAGAAGAAGAGTGGTTACAAGTTGGTGCATGGGTATATGAAAACTTTGATGTGATGAGTGGTGTTTCATTCTTACCTCACTCTGACCATTCATATAAACAAGCACCTTATCAAGAAGTTGATAAGAAAACTTATGAAGAATGGTTAGCTAAGACTCCAAGAAATATTAATTGGATGGACTTAACTAACTATGAGAAAGAAGATACAACTACTTCTTCAAAAGAACTTGCATGTACTGCAGGAGCATGTGAAGTAGTTTAATTTTTTTGTTGACTTTATATTTAAAAGGAGTATAATAATACAATGTTATTAAATGCTAGAACAAATTACGAGTCAGAGACTATACACCCATTACCCTATAATGAAACTAGTTTTGTTTTTATAGGGTATGATAGTCGTGAAGATATTGCTTATAGAGTTTGTGAACATTCTTTAATACGAAGAAGTTCACGACCTCTTACAGTAATTGATTTAAACCACATCACTTTAAGAAAAGGTGGTTACTTTGATAGAGAGTGGAGAGAAAATGAAGAGGGTCAAAAATATGATGTGATAGATGACAAACCTTTTTCTACAGAGTTTAGTCATACACGTTTCCTTGCACCTGAGATTGCTAAACGTAATGGTGTTAAAGGTTGGATTATGTTTTGTGACTGTGACTTTTTATTCTTGGATGATATAGATAAATTATTCAAGTGGGTTGAAATTAATTGTGTTGATAAAGCAGTTGCTTGTGTTAAGTTTGACTGGCAACCTACTGAAGATACTAAGATGGATAATCAAAAGCAACTAGGTTATGATAAAAAGCTTTGGTCTTCTCTTATGTTATTAAATATGTCACATAAAGATGTACGTAATCTTACATGTGAAGATGTAAATACTATGAGAGGTTTACATTTACATCAATTTAAATGGACTTCAGATAGTGAGATTGCAGGTATACCTTGTACTTGGAATCATATTCCCACTATATCTAAGATAGGAGAAAAACCTAGTGCCATACATTTTTCTTTAGGTGGACCTTGGTTTGGAGGTTCATACAAAGACATTAGGTTTGCTCAAGACTGGGAAGATGAGAAATTATTATACAGAAATACAGTGCAAGAAACTAGACCAACTCAATGGGTAAAATTTTAATATGAAAAAAGACACATTAAATATCGTTACGTCCTTTAATCCTAAAGGATGGGAAACTTATGCAAAGAAAATGATTGATTCAGTTGTAAAGTTTATGGCTGATGATTTACATTTAACTGCTTACTATCATGACTTTACTGATGAGCAGATAAAAGAGTTTCCTAAATCAAATAAAATTACATTTGTAAATCTTAATAAGGTAGATGAAATGATTACCTATCGTGAAGAAATGAAACTTCATGATGGTACTGAAGGTGGTAAGATGCCTTATAATTGGAGATTAGATGCCATTAAATGGTGTCACAAGGTGTATGCTCTGACTGACTTCTCCTTCAAGTTGGTAGAAAAGAGTGTACAAGCTGGGTGGGTAGTATGGTTAGATGCTGACATTATCCTTAAAAAGCCTGTTAATAAACAAGACTTGTTTGGAATCATTCCCCTAGGTTCTGAACTCGTCCACTTGGGTAGGAGAGATGTGGACTATAGTGAAACATCTTTCATGGCTTTTAATCTTAATACTGTCCCACCCCTTGATTTACTGGGAGATATGAGAGGTCTTTATAATAGTCATGAAGTTCTTTCATATAGAGAATGGCATGATGGATTTATCTTTGAAAGATTATTTAATATCTATGGTGCACATGGTTTAAAGAAACATAGTTTAACACCTGACGTGAGAGGTTTAGATGCGTTTAATAATTCTCCTTTGGCAGATTACTTTGAACATTTCAAGGGTAATAGGAAGGACTTGTTATCTGATAAGACCACACCTGATGTCGTTGGTCCAAAGAGGTACAAACAGTTGGCAGATGTCATCAGACATTACAAGTTTTCAAGAATACTGGAGACAGGTACATGGAATGGTGGTCGTGCTATTGAAATGGCACTGGCAGCTTTTGACAACGTAGATAAAGTTTATTATGAAGGTTATGATTTATTTGAAGATGCAGATGAATATACTGATGCAACTGAGATGAACACTAAACCACATAATCTTTATCAAGCAGTTGAGAAAAGACTTAATGAATTTAAAAAGTTTGTCAAAGAAAAGATGAACAAAGACTTTGAATTTAAAATAGTTAAAGGTGATACTAAACAAACACTAACTGAACAAAAAGATTTTGACATTGCTTATCTTGATGGTGGACACAGTTATGATACTGTTCAACATGATTACAATATGACAAAGAATATATCTGTTGTTGTGTTTGATGATTACTTTAATAAAGATGCTGATGGAAAGGAAGTAGTAGATGAACATAAAGGTACAAATAAAGTATTTGATGCTATTGATAAAAAGATTCGTAAGAGAGTTCTTCCATCTAGCGACCCAGTTAAAGGTGGTGGTATTACTCACCTTGCTGTCGTTATTAATAAATCTAATCTTGGTGACCTCCCTCAAAGTCTCAATCACGTACCCATAATTGTAAAACCAAAAGACTGTATGCCTACTGATTATATTAGAAATAATATTAAGAATAATGTACAGTCAATTAAAAAATGGTTAATTAAAGCTAGACCACATGGTGAGATACTTAACATAGTATCAGGTGGTCCTTCATTTTTAAAGTATAAAGACTATCTCAAGTCAACACAAAGTAAAATTATGTGTGTTAAACATTCACTACCTATGCTTTTAAAAGAAGGTATAACTCCTTGGGCATGTAACATACTTGACCCTAGACCTATTGATGGCACAAGTACACATGGTATTGTACGTAAAGAATTATTTAATGAGATACCAAAAGAAACTATATTCTTTGTATCATCAATGACAGACATATCTGTTGTTAAATATCTAAAGCAAAAAGGTGCAAAGATAATAGGTTGGAATGCTTATTCAGATGCCATCATTGAAAAGACTGGTCAAGGTAATAAGGTTGTTATACCTAAAGAACTAGGTGTACCTGAAGATACAGTTCTATTAACTGGTGGTACTTGTGCAGCTATGAGAGCCATTAGTGTTGGACATACATTAGGATTTAGAAACTTTAAGTTGTATGGTTTTGATTGTTCTCTACCTGAACCAAAGAATAAAGATGAACTTGATAGTGCAGGAAGAAAGAAATATCTACATGTAACTACAAATGATAAAAAGTTTTGGACTACTGGTGAGCTGTTAGCTATGGCACAAGACTGTGAAAAATTATTTCAAAGACAAGATGTTGATATGCACATGGAAATGTATGGAGAAGGTAGTCTTGTTTCTGAGCTATGGAAAACTGGTGGAAGAAAGGAACATCCTGAATATGAAAATACTCTCTTCAATAACGATTAAAGATTTTATAGAAGATAGAGACTGTAAGGCAATATATAAATCAGTGATGGATTTAAAAGATTCCTGGTCAAATTATTCTGATAGATTTTCTTTGGGTTCAGGAAAAGAAAGCACAGATACTGAAGATACTTACAAAGATAAATGTTTAACTTACAATCCAGTTATCTTTGAAAAGTTTCCATCATTATTATTTAAAATAAAACAAATGTTAAACAATATGTATGTAGAAGATTTAACATTTGAAGACACATATTCATCTCCTGCATTTGAAATAATTCAGGAAGATGGTACGTATTATAATTTAAATCATAAAGCTGATTGTTACTTTGTGTTACCTATACATGTAGGTAATTCAAGTTCAGCTTTGTTTTATTATAATAAACCTAACACTAAAAAATATTATATACCTATGTATGATGGTAATTTTTATTTTTATACCAGTCCTCTTCATAAGTATTATGAAAAGATTAGTGAAAACAATGACTTAATTTGTCTTGAAGGTAAATGTAAGATGAACAAAAATAATAAATTAACTCTTTTCTTTTAGATAAAATTAAGTTATAATACATATAAATGGGAGAAATATTATGTTATTACCAATGATTGCACCTATATTAGGTAAAGTAATTGATAGAATAATTCCTGATAAAGCTGCTCAAGCAAAGGCTCAATCAGAATTAAACAAAGCACTAGTTACGCACTCAGCAGATATAGAAAAAGCTGCTGCATCTGTAGTGGTTGCTGAAGCTAAAGGTGAAGGTTGGTTACAACGTAATTGGAGACCATTAACAATGATATCTTTCTTGATACTTTTATTTATGTATTGGTTTGGTGTACACCCAGAGAACTTATCTGACCAAGTTATCATGAAGTTATTTGATTTATTACAGATTGGTATTGGTGGCTACATCATAAGTAGAGGTGCTGAGAAAGGAATTAAAACATGGAAGGAGAAATAATATGACTGCATGGACAAAACCTATTATCGCAGAAATTTCTGTAGGTTTAGAAATCAATTCATATGCTTGTGCTGAAAAGTAATAGCATTTATTTTTTGGTGTGAGCCATATGCTTTTAAAAGGTATGGCTTTCATCTAGTTTAACTACAACATTATTGCCTAATGATAGGGATAATAAACTAAAAGGAGAAATACTATGATGTTATTGGACAACATGTTCTATAATCATTTTGATTTAATGAGACCAAGAGTAATGGTCGTATCTGATAAAATGTATCAGGAAGCTCAACAAAAGAAACTACAAGCTAGATTAGATTATCTTGTAGAACAAAAAGAGCATTATGAAAAAGAAATAAAAGAAGTGAAAGACGAAATGTCTGAACTAAAGATTGAAAATAAATCTGATAAATAAATAAAAAACCCCTAGCTAACTTAATAACTAGGGGTATTTTTTTGTCCAATTTTCACAGTTGGCTACTTATATAATATACTTGTCCAATTATAATGGGCTTCTACATCAAAGGCTATTTCAGCCATGTGCATAAATATCTCCACTATAAATAAAAATATAATTATTCTACAGTAAGTTTTTACTCTCATTCTTTTACTTATTTTTACTTACAATAATACATTGTGCTTCAATATTAAAGTATTCATTACTTGCTGAGTATAATGATACATCTCTTGCAGGATTAATACATTCTTCAATTCTATTTGGATTTGTAATTACTTCATATTTTCTAATCTCTCCTTGAGGAGTTTGAAATATAAGTAATAATATTAAAATAAATTCTTGCATTATTCTTTGTCATACAACTTGTGATAAGTTTTCTTTAAAAATTTTTTACACATTGATTTAAAAAATCCTTTGATATAATATTTACCTATACGAATAGGTATGAGTAATGGTGTAGTCATTACGTCAAATATAACAATGAGTATGTCCACACTAAAGTCAATGATATTATCTGCATCTTTAAACTTTTGTTTTAGTTTATTCCACCACTTCATATCATCTTAATCCATGTATACACTAATCCTAGTGCAGCACCCACAACAAACAACATCTTAATAGCACCTGAACCTCTAGCTAAGTCTGCTCTCATGCCTGATATAATCTCTGTCTGTTTATGTATTAAATCAAAAGCAGCTTCTAGTTTATTAGCAACCTCTTTGTGTTGCTCTTCATTACGTGCTTCAAGTGCAGCTAGTCGTGCTTCTAATGAGTCGTTATTGTTCATCTTCTAGTCCTTTTAATAATGGGTGATTAACATAGTCTTGATATATGTCAGCTAAATCCTGTACATTAACAGGTGATTTATTACGTAAAGCTTTTTTAAGTTCTTCTGGTGATAAAAATTTAGGAAAAAATCTATTTTGACCTAATAGTTTAGATACATATTCCTCTTTATTCTCAAGATTTGGTGCATACTTTACTATAGCTGTCATTAAATCTGAGTCTGTTAAACCTATTTTACCTACGTTGTATGAAAATTTAGCTAACTCTTGTGCTTGTTTATATGAATTATAAAGTGCTTTATCATACGCATCTAATAATATATCAGGGTCAGTTATAGTTCTGTCTCTTAACATTTTTTTAAAACTTGTTAGTGGTTCATCAATAAGCTTTGAAAGACGATTTGCTTTCATTGCATATTCCATACTAATATTCATTAGTTTAGAACTTACACCATATCTATTTTTTATATATTCATCTATTACTTTTTTAGGTCTACCTGTTGGAGTAACACCTATCTTTTCACCAGTTGTTAATTTACTTTCTTCATTTAAATATTCAGCAGTTCTTTTAGTTCTAAATAAATTAGCTAATGCTGAGACAGCACCAGGTTCAAAAGGTTCAGCAACTCTTCCTATACTTTTTCTTACTTTATCTACTAAAGAATCTGATTGTAAAAATACAGGTTTCTTTAACTTTTCAGGTGTTGCTATTGTTGTAAAAACATCAAATATAGCTTCAGATAACATCTGTTGGTCTAAATAAGGTTTAGCTATTGATACAAAAAACTTTGCAAGTGTATCAGTTACAACTCTATCTATCTCATTAACATCTTTTCCTTGTTGATAAGCTATATAAGCTTGTTTAAAAGGTTCTCTTATTGCATTAAATGGATTGGTATAACTTTGATTTGTAAACTCAACAAACACATCAGAGTTAGGTTTATCAATTTTATATACCTCACTATTAAAAATTAAGTCTCCACCTATTTCATATTCAGCTACTAAACTTTTTATACCTTGTGCCTGTTCATCATCAATACCTTGAGTTAGTCTTGATTGTAGTTCAAGCTCACCAGGAAGTGTTAAGGCTGCAGTTGTTCCTCCTAGTCTTAACATACCTACACCCACTAAACCTGCATCACCTGTTCTCAAACCTTCAAAAATATCTTTATATGATTGCATTATCATATTTTTTGTATTACGAGTTATCTCTGCAGTAAAGGTAATAAAGTTACCAAGAAAAGGAAAACGTCTAAATTGTTTAACTGCTCTAGGTGTCATGTTATAATTAGGCATAGTGTCCATGACAACATCTGCAGCTTTCTTTACAACTTGTTTTGGAAATGGAAATATCTCATGTATGTCTGACCTATTTACATTTTTCATAGCTAGGTTATATTTTCTTAACTCAGCAAAGAAAGAAATAACTTTAAATATATTATCAAAACCTGCATATACTTTAGCAGCTAACTTAGGTCCTTTTCCTAATGTTTCAAATATTTTATTTGAAAAAGAATAACCTTCTTTAGCCACATCATCTACTAATCTACCTATTAAATTAGCATCAACACTACTGTTTGTAACTCCATTTTCTAATAACCAATCTAATTGTTTATTAAATAACTTTCTGTTTGTTATAAAGTTTTTAATTAATTTAATAGAATCAGGTAGACCTATGAAGTTACCATTGGCTAACATTTGAACACTAGCACCAATAGCATTTCTTAATTGAGTAACATTTGATAAAACTGTTTTTGACATTTGAGTATAAGATTTAGCTGTCAAATAAGTTTTTAAAATACCATTTTGTATTGGAGCTAACTCAATACCTTGTGCCACTCCTTGAGCAAATTCTTTATTTGAAAATAAATTATTTAAAGGATTTTTAAATTTATTTCCTAAAGTAAATATCTCTCCTAAGTTACTTGTCTTAACACCTTCAGGAGATTTAGATGGGATAGCTATTCCTTCTCTTTGTGCTGATTTAGCTATATCATCAAAAGTTTTATACTCTTCAATAAGGTTTGCCATTTTATTATAAGTATTAGCATAATTTATAAAAGGGTCTTTAACCTCTCCAAGTAGTTCTCTTACTTCAGGTATAATATCTTTCTTTTGTTTTAATATAGATTTAGCATTTCTTGAAGATAGTACATTTACTCCTTTACTTTCAAATAAATTAATAACATCTCCAATACTACCTATATCTTTATCTATACTTGCTCTTTCAATTATTTGATTTGTTATACCATCTATTTGGTCTTCACTTAAATTTTTATTTAAAGACTTTATAGCTGTTCTTGCTTTTTGTATTGTAGCAGGACTAACTGTTTTTATATAGTTGGGATTATTAAATATTTCATAACTTCTATTTAGATAAGTACCAATACTTTCATCAATAGCAATTTTTAATTCTTCATTTCTTACTGTTTTTAATATTTCTTTTTGAAAGTCATCTAATTTTTTTCTAAGTTCTATTATTTTATTTACAGTATTAACTCTTCCTTGTTCTAATAATTTTGACCTAGCTTCTCTCACCTCTTTATTATTAGCTAATCTGTTTTTTAATATATCTATTTTAGCTTTTGGAGAAGAAGAACTATATTTTTTAGTAACTTTTAAATCTGAAGCTTTAAATACTTTAGATGCAAACAAACCCTCTGGAGACCTAAAATTAACTGTAACATTATCTCCACTAATAGAAGCTACTGTACCTATATTTTTTCTATCATTTGGTATAACTCTAGTTCCAGGTTTTAATTTAGTTTGTGTTGTTTCTAATTCTAAAGTTTTAGATGGAGTCTTTTGTACATCAATAACTTCTTCAGGAGATATTTTCTCAGTCTTACCTAAAGATTTATTTATTAAATTAGTTTCCTCAGATGTTAATTGTTTTTTACCAAAGTCATCTTCAATACTTTTTTGTAAATCTTTTATATCTCTTTGAATCTCTTTGTTAATTACATCTTTTCTATTATTTCTTTTTAATAATCTTTTAAATATATTATCTGTAAGTCCTTGCCTAGCTGTCCAATTTCTTTTCCAATAACCTATTTTTTCTGTGCCTACTGTTCTTGCTTTAGTAACACCATCAACATCAGTAACTAATTCAGTTTTACTTATTTCATATTTAGGTTTTGATAATCTATAAGTTGTTTTAGTTCCTATAGTTTCTAAAGGAGTAACTTCATCATAGTGAAGTTTTAGTTCATCTTCAAATTCGTCTTTAGATATTTTACTATTATTTTTGGAATTAAAATTAAGAATTGTTTTACCATCTTCTTTAGTGGCATTAGAAGTTTCAGATAGTGTACTTCTTAACGTGGATTTAGTAGGCAAACTTTCAATAACATTATTAGCAACAACTGTATCATATTGTTTATCTAATGCTTTACCTGAATTTTTTATTTCATAAGCAGGTAAAATATTACCATCTTTACTCTTCATATTTATTTCTAAATCATAAGGAGTTACATTGGCATTATTTTTTTCTAGTTCTTTTACTTCTAAAAGCTCACCATCTTTATTTGGTCTACCTGTTCCAAATGAAAGTATTTCTTCACCTTCTTTAGATTCATCTGCTGCTTTTTTTATTACTTTTTCTTTTTTTACTTGGTCTATATTTTCAAAAGATTTTTCACCAGTTTCACCTACCATCTTTTGAGTAGTCTCACCCATTGTTTCATTACTCATAACTTCATTAGATGGATGAGCTTGATTAGTTTTTTTATAAAATTTATTTAAAACATCTTTTAAAGCTGTGTAAGAGAATTTAACTGTACCAAATACAGCTTCTCCTAAACTTCCTAAAATAGCACCTTCTACAAATTGTTTAGCTTTTTTTTCAATCTTACTATCGTCTTCTTGGGCAACTAAAGTTTTATTTACAAACTCTCTTAGTTTGGGACTAGCTGATGGATTTTCAGCTAACCAATTAGCCAGTCTTTTTTCATCCTCATCAAAAGCTAATACCTCTGCTAAACCACCTCTGCCTATATTTTTAACTACACCTGTAATAGTTCTTCCATCTTTTATAAATTTTAAAGGAACACCTGCAGCTTTCCAACCCACAACTGCTTGACTTAAAACTTCAGGCACTCTAACTATTGCACTATCTTGAGGTTGATAAGGGTCAAATACACCTTCCAAAAATTCTTGTACACCTACAGGCACTGTTTCTTGAACTGTTTCTTTTACTCCTGCAGCTACCTCTCTTATATTCTTTTCAGTTTGACCACCTATAAGTCCCACACCTACATCACCTATTGTTTCTAAAGTTTCACCTATAGCTTTAACACCACCTTTAATAATAGCTGAAGGTGTCTGCATAATTTTACCATAAGTAGTAGGTTCTTTTTGTTCAGGTGTTATACCAAGTTCTAACTTTAAATATCTTTTATGCTCAGGAACTCTTTCCATGTACTCTTCAGGAGTTACACCTTTACTCTCAAGATACTCCACCATTTCATCTTGAGATGCTCCAAGTTTTTCTAATTTACCTATATCATTAAATAAGTTTCCAAAAGTTTGACCTTGAGGAGATAAGACCAATCTTTTTTTTTCAGCTTCTACTTCAGACATCTTATCAATCGTTACTTATTCTTGTTGTTATTTTTTTATCTTTTTTAATTTTTTCATTCTCTTTATCATCATCTTTTTGACCTGTTGGAGTTACTTGAAAACCAGTTAGTGCTTCTTGAAATAATTCAGTTGCGTTGGGTGTTTCTCCTTTTGCAAGTTTATCAGTAGCCAACTTACCTGCTTTTGCAGCCAATCTATAAACATCATCTTCTACTCCTTTAGCTTGTCCTAATATTCCTTTAAGGTTACCATCTTCATCCACT
>Ga0213864_10001318_pt1 | contig 11225 bp, 8 predicted proteins | sample PICome_5_FD_160078 | JGI IMG/M metagenome (GOLD analysis project Ga0213864, IMG submission 160078) | Coastal seawater microbial communities near Pivers Island, North Carolina, United States - PICO247 | ecosystem: Environmental > Aquatic > Marine > Coastal | place: USA: North Carolina | collected... | reverse complement strand
CTTAGCGTCCGGTTTTATTTCTTGCGGACTCGAAAAGGTGTTATATGCAATTACCTCTTCTAAATTGATTTTGCTTTTTGACAATCCATGCTCTAAATCATCCAATCGCAAATTTCCGCAAAAATAGGTAATATTCTCAATATCTGATTGTTGTGATAAATACTCAGCCAATTGACTTACATTTTTAGCAACCTGTTTTACAGGTCCGATTTGTCGTTCAATCAGTTTTTTAGTTCGTCTCCCAACGCAATAGATATTGACAAAATTCAATTCATCTTTAGTGAAGTTATAGCGCAGTGCCTCAACTGCATTCTGACTCGTAATCACCACGTCCTTAATTTCATTTTCGACCACCTTGGCATTAATTCGATTGAATCGAATTTTGATAAAATCACTTTCTTCAACCTTTATCTTAGTGCTAACCTTAGCCTTCTGACTATCTGATAATTTCTTGGTTGAATAAATCAAGGTTGGTTTTTCAATTCCTTCATCCTCCAGCATCAACTGTTTACCCCCCTTGCTAAAAACATAATTGGCACAATCTTTCGCAATAAAAAAATGTTTACCTAATGGTGTTGTTTTAAAGGTTTCTATTTTCTGAGAGCCATCGCGCTTTAGCAAAACACCTTTAAAATGAACTTCTTTATTTACCTCATCAATTCGGGCAAAAGCTCCGATTGGTGCGGTACATCCACCTTCCAATAATTGTAGAAATTCTCTTTCGATTCCTGTACATAATTCGGTATCAGGATCGTTGAATTCCTTACAGATTTTTATTACCTCTTCATTTTCTTCGAGACAAGCAACCATTACAGCTCCTTGTGCGGGAGCAGGAATCATCCAAGATAGATTCACGGCGTCCTTTGGTTTTAAACCGAGACGCTCCAAACCAGCCCCTGCAAAAATAGCTCCATCCCAATCACTATTTTCTAACTTTTCAAGGCGCGTATTCACGTTACCACGAAGATTCTCCACCTTGTGATTAGGATATTTATTCAACCACATCGCTTTTCTGCGCAGACTTCCAGTGGCGATAGTTCCCTTTGGCTGACTTAAAAATTCTTCATTATGCTTTACAATAAGAACATCACGGTGACTTCCTCGTTTTAAAACCGCACCTTGAACAATTCCTTGTGGAAGTTTAGTCGGAACATCTTTCATTGAGTGTACCGCTATATCTATCGTTTTATTCAGTAGAGCGATATCTAAATTTTTGGTAAAAACACCTGTTATACCCAACTCGTAAAGTGGCTTGGTAGTGTCTAAATCGCCCTGAGAATCGATAGGAACAATTTCAGTTTCATACCCGAGGGCTTCAATTTCAGATTGTACTTTTGCAGCCTGCCACATAGCAAGTTCGCTGCGCCGAGTACCAATTTTGATAATTTTTGTCATAACTCAATTAAGCTTGAAACACCTTCTTCATTAATTCTAGACTTCGAGATGCAATTTCGTCATCTTCTTTCAAGTGTTTAACAAATTGAGTAGTTATTTTTTGAATAAATCGTGAAGTGACGATTTCGGCCTGCTTTTCATCAAAGTTATCAATCTTTTTTTTGTGATAGGCCAATTCGTCTTTTTGAATGTTTTCTAGTGATATTTTTAAGGCATGAATTGCAGAAGAATACTGTCTATGATGCAACCAATCATTGAACTCATCAACATGTTCATTGATGATTTTTTCAGCAGCAGGAACCTCTTCTTCTCTAGTTTGAAGTGTTTTCTTAGTCACTTTTGACAACTCATCAACATTGATTAAAGTGATATTCTCGAAATCTGCAACCTCTTCAGACACATTTTCTGGCAAGGACAAATCGATAATAATCATTTTCTTATTCTTCTTCACATGCCCAGCGGTAACCGTATGATGATCTGCGCCTGTAGAAACAATTAAAATTTCTGTTTCCTCAATGATATCAGATAATTTATCGTAATCACCCCATTGTAGTGACGGATAATTTTTCACAAAATCCAGTACCTTCTCCTGAGTTCGATTAACTAAAGTAACAGCATCATTATTCATGTACTTTACGAGATTTTTACAGGTATGCAATCCCATTTTACCGAGACCGAATACCGTGATTTTTTTGGAATTGAAATTTGGAACGTTATCCATGATGTACTGAATAGCAGCATATGATACGGAGGTTACTCCCGAACTTAATTGGGTTTCATTCTTTACTCTCTTACTCGCTTGAAGCACTGAATTGTAAAGTCGTTCCGTATACGAATTCGTCAAATGGGTTTGTTTCGCCTCTTTAAAAGATTGACGTAATTGAGAAATAATCTCGTAGTCTCCTAAAATTTGACTTTCCAATCCAGTCGCAATTCTAAATAAATGCCGAATCGCATCATTATTTTTTTGGATGGTTGAAATTCCAGCAAACTCTTCTACGCTTCCCTCTGAAAATTTACAAAGCAGGTTAATCAACTGGTACGGATGCTCAGCAAAACCAAAAACTTCTGTTCTATTGCACGTAGAAATAACACAAACACCTTCAAATCCTCGGATTTTAACATCACATAAAAACGCATGCTGCGTCTCTTTAGAAAGTGAAAACTTACTTCTGGTGGCAACATCAGCTTTTTTATAACTGACTCCTATATTGTAAAAATGTTTTTTCGTACCCAATTTCATTCTCAAAACGCAGCAAAATTAAAAAGATACCTCGAATAAAAATATCGCTAAAAGTACTTTTTATATCGCTATTTGTTTTTTAGATGAATTTTATTTTAAAAACTTGTACAATACCTTATTTTTGCAATGTTTTTAGGATTATTTTATTAAATAATATAGAACGATTCTAAATAAATGCGTGATTTAAAATTTAGTTCATGAATCAAGAAAATATCGCTAAACGAACCATAGAAGATGTAGACCTGGAAAACGGTTTTCACGTGCTCTTGTTTCAGAATCAGGAAGATAGCAGTTTGATCTTCGAAAAACCAGTAAATAGCTCCTACTTACAGATGCATTTTTGCATCCAAGGTAGTTCTCAATTTCTTTTTAATAATGACGCATATGCGTTTGATGTTTACGAAAACAAATCTATCCTTTTATACAATCCGCAGCGCGAATTGCCTATTCATTTAGATGTTCGCCCCAAATCTACATTATTCTCACTTTTGATTTCTATTGATAAATTTCACGGTTTGTTTTCTTCGGAAGCAGATGCGATTCCTTTTTTAAGTGAAGACAATAAAAACCGAAAATATTACGACGATTCCGAGATCAAGGAATCGGTTGTATTCATTATCAAGCAAATCATGAGTACTACTCTCAGAGGCATCAATAGAGATTTGTACATCAAAGGAAAGATCTATGAATTGCTCAGTCTACATTTTTCCAAAGATGAAAATCAGGAAGGTGAGTTCTGCCCTTATTTAGTTGATGAACAACACGTAAAAAAAATACGAAGAGCAAAGGAAATCATCATCGAAAGAATGATTGATCCGCCAAGCTTACAAGAATTAGCAAATGAAGTTGGGTTGAATCTTAAAAAACTAAAAGAGGTTTTTAAACAGATTTATGGAGATACTGTCTACGGGTTTCTATTGAATTACAAGATGGAGAAGGCGAAGAAATTATTGGAGAGTAATCAATACAACGTGAATGAAGTCGGCTTAAAGATTGGCTATAGTACATCAAGTCATTTTATTGCTGCCTTCAAGAAAAAATTCGGCATCACTCCTAAAAAATATGTGATGTCTCTATAAACATAAGCAAACGGTTTTGAAGCAATTAACCCATTACAATATAGAAAACGAACAAATTAAATTTCCGATTACGGTCGTTTGTGATGCCTTGCGAACACCCGAGAATATTGGAATGTGTTTTCGTGTGTGTGAAGGATTTGGCGTTGAAAAGATTTATCTGCACGAAACATCTCCTAATCTGGAAAACAGAATTGTCAAAAAAACCGCTAGACATACAACCAATCAAATCAACTTCGAATATTACAATGACTTTACAAACTTAATTCAGCAGTTAAAAGAAGAGGGAAATACCATGATCGGAATCGAAATTACCGATGTGAGTACTTCCATTTCCAATTTTGATTTTGCCAAACATAATAAGGTCGTTTTTATACTGGGGAATGAACGTTATGGAATTCAAGATTTACAATCTATTGATGAAACCGTCCATATTCCTATGTATGGTAGAAACTCGTCAATGAATGTAATTCACAGTTTAACTATTGTCTTGTACGAAACAACAAATCAATTTTTAAAAACAACTTTGAGAACACAATAAAATGAAAGGAATTTTACTTGTAAATCTGGGGTCACCAGATAGCACCGAAACAAAAGATGTAAAAAGGTATTTAGGTGAATTTTTGATGGATGAACGCGTGATTGATGTGCCGTATTTCTTGCGTTGGATTCTTGTAAAAGGAATCATTCTAAATTTTAGACCGAAAAAATCAGCAAAAGCCTACAAGAAAATATGGTGGGATGAAGGTTCTCCATTAATTGTACTTTCCGAACGCTTGCAGCACAAAGTACAGGACCAATTGGATTTACCTGTTGCCTTAGCCATGCGTTATGGGAATCCGTCAATCGAAAAAGGCTTACAGGATTTGCATGACAAAGGAGTGACGGATGTTCTGATGATCCCGTTGTATCCGCAATTTGCCATGGCAACAACTGAAACAATTTTGGTGTTAGCAGAGGAAATTAGAGCTCAAAAATTCCCACATATGAATTTAGAGCATATTCCAGCTTTTTATAACAAAGAGAATTACATCGATGCATTGAGTAACAGTATTGCCAATTACTTAAAGGATAAAAAATGGGATAAACTGATGTTCTCCTATCACGGCGTTCCTGAGCGGCACATCCGTAAATCGGATATTACCAAAAGCCATTGCAAGCCAGAAGATCAGAATTTCAAATGTTGTATGAGTGATTCTCCAGCGCACGAATTTTGCTATAAACATCAGTGTTATATGACAACGCATGCGGTGGTTAAAAAATTAGGTCTTTCGGATGATCAATATTTTACTACCTTTCAATCAAGATTAGGCAACGACCCGTGGCTACAACCTTATACCGATAAGACGATTGAGAAATTTGCAGAAGAAGGTGTAGAAAATCTTGCCGTAGTGACTCCTGCATTTGTCTCTGACTGTCTGGAAACACTTGAAGAGATAGCCATGGAGGGCGGAGAAGAATTCATAGAAGCGGGAGGTAAACAATTCTATGCAGTTCCGTGCTTAAATGAAAATCAAGAATGGGTAAATGTTCTGATTTCTTGGATTCAGGATTGGATGGAAAGCAAACCAGCTAATTTTGCTATCGATACCAAAGCGGCAGTAAAAAATTAATATTAAAAAATGGATTTTCTTTATATCAAGGCCTTACACATCATCTTTGTAGTCACCTGGTTTGCAGGATTATTCTACATTGTGAGACTCTTTATTTATTTTACCGAGGCTGAAAAAAAAGAATCCCCTGCGAAAGAAATTTTACAGACACAATACAAACTGATGAGCAAAAGGCTATGGTATATTATCACCTGGCCTTCTGCTATTCTGTGCAGCATTTTTGCGTTTTGGATGCTGTATGAAAATCCGTATTACCTTCAAGAATCATGGATGTTGGTAAAACTTGCTTTTGTTCTATCCTTATATATTTATCATGGATACTGCCAACGAATCTACAATCAGCTGCAAATACATCAATTGACATTAAGCGGATTTCAACTTCGACTATGGAATGAAGTTGCTACTATTATTTTGATTGCAGTTGTCTTTTTGGTAACCCTAAAAAATGCCATTAATTGGATTTGGGGTGTAGTTGGTATTTTTCTATTCAGCTTTCTCATTATGCTGATGGCTCGTGTTTATAAAAAAATCCGTGAGAAGCGAAGCTGGGATAAGGAAGAAGCTAAAGTTCTCGAAAGTCTCGATCAGGATGAAAATAACGATTCGGAATAACTCAAATCCGTATTTAATTCTTTTCTTTGCTTCCGAATTTCACTCATGAAAGGAAATAAAAAACAAGCCGCTTTAGGATTTATTTTTGTCACCATGCTTATCGATGTGATTGGCTGGGGAATTATCATTCCGGTAATTCCTGGTTTGATTGAAGAATTGATTAGTGGAGACATAAGTGAAGCTGCAAAAGTAGGTGGTTGGCTTACCTTCGCCTATGCCATTACTCAATTTTTATTTGCCCCAATTGTCGGGAATTTGAGTGATAAATTTGGACGTAGACCTATAATTTTAATTTCCTTATTCGGATTCACATTAGACTATTTATTACTTGCATTCGCACCAACCATCACCTGGTTGTTCATTGGTCGAATTATTGCCGGAATAACCGGAGCAAGTATTACGACAGCATCAGCATATATTGCAGATATCAGTACCCCAGAAAATAGAGCAAAAAATTTCGGAATGATTGGCGCTGCCTTCGGATTAGGATTTATCATTGGGCCTGTAATCGGTGGTATTTTAGGTCAATATGGAGCTAGGATTCCTTTCTATGCCACTGCAATTTTATGTTTCTTGAACTTCTTATACGGATATTTTATTTTGCCAGAATCATTATCTGAAGAAAACAGAAGACCTTTCGAATTAAAAAGAGCAAATCCTGTGGGAAGCTTTATGCATTTGAAAAAATACCCGAGTTTAATCAATTTAGTTCTAGCAACATTTATTTTGTATGTTGCTTCTCATGCCGTTCAAACTAACTGGTCTTATTTTACCATGTATAAATTTGATTGGAACGAAGGAATGGTTGGAATTTCATTGGGTGCCATCGGATTGCTAGTTGCATTCGTACAAGGCGTATTAATTCGATGGATTAACCCCATCTTAGGGAACGAAAAAAGTATCTACACTGGCTTTTTCATGTACAGCTTAGGAATGCTGTTATTTGCGTTTGCATCAGAAAGCTGGATGATGTTTGCTTTTCTGATTCCATATTGTTTAGGAGGTATAGCGGGTCCAGCATTGCAAGCTGTAATTTCAATTCAGGTACCCTCTTCAGAACAAGGTGAAATTCAAGGAACTTTAACTAGTGTCATGAGTGCATCAGCCATTGTGGGTCCACCCTTAATGACCGGTATTTTCTATTACTTTACCCAAAAAGATTCTGAAATCATTTTTGCTGGAGCGCCTTTTTTACTAGGAGGAGTATTGATGATTTTGAGTGCAAGTATTGCGTATTTCTCCTTTGCAAAAAGGAAAAATGTATCAGAAACAGTAGAATAAACTTCTAGCCTTTCAAACTTTGTTCAAAAGGAATCCGATTCAAAATACTTCGACCTAAGGTAATCTCATCTGCATATTCCAATTCATCACCCACCGCGATCCCTCTGGCAATTGTTGAGGTCGAGATATTGTATTTTTCAATCTGTTTAAAAATGTAAAAGTTTGTCGTATCACCTTCCATTGTGGAACTTAATGCGAAGATGACTTCTTTTACTTGTCCGGAAGCTACTTTTTCTACTAACGAATCAATTTGTAAATTTTGTGGCCCTACACCTTCAATAGGAGAAATTTTACCTCCAAGGACGTGATACAATCCTTTAAATTGAAGCGTACTTTCGATGGCCATGACGTCTCGTACATCTTCAACAACACAAATGATTTCCGGATTTCGTTTCGAATTGCTACAGATTTCGCACAACTCGGTATCAGAAATATTAAAACAACTTGAACAGTACTTCACCTCATCGCGAAATTCGGTAAGCGCTCTGGTCAAAAATTGAGTAGCGTCTTTGGGTTGCTTTAATAAGTGAAGCGCTAAACGAAGTGCTGTACGTTTCCCGATCCCAGGTAATCGTGCAATTTCGTTAACAGCATTCTCAAGAAGTTTCGATGAAAAATCCACAAGGTAAAAGTAATAATAATCCGAAGGCTATACTTAAGAAATCTGTTGAAAAATTCTATATTCGTATTGTATTATTCAATTCGCAGGAATGCAGCCAATTCATATATTATTTCTGATTGCGACTTACTTTTTCGCATTGTACTTAATTTCTTATTTCACAGGCAAATCAGCAAATAATGCCACATTCTTCAAGGCAAACAATTCATCACCTTGGTATCTAGTCGCTTTTGGGATGATTGGGGCATCATTATCTGGTGTTACATTTATTTCTGTCCCGGGATGGGTAGAAAGTCAAAACATGAGTTATATGCAAATGGTATTAGGCTACACCGTGGGCTATGCCGTTATCGGATTGGTTTTATTGCCTCTGTATTACCGACTCAACCTCACTTCAATTTACACCTATTTAAGAGATAGATTCGGAAATAATTCTTACAAAACTGGAGCAAGTTTCTTTTTGTTATCGAGAACAATTGGTGCAGCGTTTCGGTTATTTTTAGTGGCCAACGTTTTACAACTTATTGTTTTTGATAAAATTGGTGTGCCATTCTGGGTCACCGTAATTTTGGCCATTCTATTTATATGGATCTATACGAATAAAGGTGGAATCAAAACGATTGTTTGGACAGATACATTGCAAACCTTATTTATGCTGATTGCCGTTGCTGTTTGTATTTATACTGTAATGGACGAGATGCATGTGGATAGTTTATTTTCTTTTGTAGCCGAGAGTGATTATTCTCAGGTTTTCTATTTTGATAATTGGAAATCGGGAAGCTATTTCTGGAAACGATTTCTAGCCGGGGCATTTGTGGCCATTGTAATGACAGGATTGGATCAGGATATGATGCAAAAAAACCTTACCTGCCGAAACCTAAAAGACGCCCAAAAGAATATGTTTTGGTTTACCATTGTTTTGGTTATTGTCAATTTCTTTTTCTTGGCGCTTGGAGTTCTTTTGACTGAGTTTGCTTCTAACTATGGAATTGATGCCCACAAAGATGAATTATTCCCACTAATCGCTACCAAAGGGAATTTAGGACTAGCAACCTCCCTATTTTTTGTACTCGGATTAATAGCAGCGGCTTATTCCAGCGCAGACTCTGCCTTAACGTCATTGACGACATCTTTTAGTATTGATATCCAAGAGATCGATAAAAAGAAAGATGAGAAGGAACGTGAAAAAGTTCGTAAAAAGAATCACATTTTATTCTCTGGAATACTGATTGCTACGATTTTAATTTTCAAATACTTCATTGCCAATGAGTCGGTCATAGAAAAGATATTTGTCTTTGCCAACTACACATACGGACCATTACTGGGTCTTTATGCTTTCGGACTTTTTACGAAGTTACAAGTGATCGATAAATGGGTACCTCTGGTATGTATGCTTTCACCAATACTCTGTTACATTTTAAATACAGTTTGCCTTACCTATTTCGAATTTGACTTCGGATTCGCACTACTGATTGTAAATGGTTGTATCACATTATTAGGCTTACTGACTATCGCTAAATGGACAATAAAATCTTGATAAACGGGTCTAATAAACCATTACAGTGTAATTAGCTTCTTATGCTATTCCGATTTCCTATTATCATTTAAACATCAAATGAAATTATTTAACAACCATCTAACCAATACGTTAGGTGAAATACGAGTTTGGAAATGTCAATATTTTTTTTATCTTTGCAGGTAGAGAATATTATTTGGATTTAATATTCCCCTAAAATTTGTATCGATTAATTAAAATAGTATTAACCCCTAATAAGTAAAAACTTCAAGCAACCCCTAGACCCTCATATTCATATTGAACCTATAAAAAACTGTTTATCGATAGTTTATTGATCGTTTATCGACAGACTACGGCTTGTTTACGACGATTTACAAATTAGGACATTTAGTTGCATTAGATTTGAACATTATTGGTTAGTCAACCCTAAAAAATATAACCAAAATGAAACCTCTAAAAAGATATACCCTAATATCTGCACTTATCATAATCCATCTTTCATTTGGATTCACGCATAAGGCAAATGACGGAATTGAAACAGGCTCAAGTGCTGCAAATACAGCTGTCACTTTGCATGCACATGTTGAAGAAAATTTTGGAATTAACATAACAAGTTCTGTGAATTACGATTCAACTACTTGTGGAATAACGAAAACCCATGTTGGCAATTGTTGGACTACAGAAGTAGTATCCGTCACACCAAATAATGGTAAATATGATATTCAAATCTTAGTGACCTACACAGGGGTCGGCGGGTGTAAAGAATTAAGTCACTTCTCAGTTGAAGCCGTTAATAATTCATTCTCAAATGTAAGTTGGAGTCCCGTATCAGGAAACCCAACAGGTAATATTGAGCTTTCTTTAGGTAATAATGATCCATTTGACGGATTCAAATTGGATGATGTAGGCGGAATCGGAGATGGAATGGCTGGTTCATTCACGATGAATTACACCTTAGATTTTTTACAAGATCAAAAATTCTTAGCGAAAGCTGGTAATGATTACACCCAAATAGCTAGTTTTCTGGTAGCCGATTTTACACAGATTGCCAACTGTACTTCACCTCCCTGTGATACTGCTGACAATACAACTTCGACCGCCGAGATAAGAGAAGGCGAAACAAAAACTTTAGTGGGTTCACCTAGCGGTGGAACTTGGTCTATCGTTTCTGGTGGAGGTTCGATTAGTGGAACAACTTATACGCCTGCTGATATCAATACCGATACGGATGTTACCATTCGTTACACGATTGCTGCAGATGGGTCTTGTACCGAAAGTACGGATGATATTACATTTACGGTAACACCAATCTGTTTGTTAGCAGTAAATTCTACAGCTACGGCTTCAATCACAGAAGGCGAGACAAAAACTTTAGTGGGTTCTCCTAGTGGTGGAACTTGGTCTATCGTTTCTGGTGGAGGATCAATTAGTGGAACAACTTACACGCCTGATGATATCAACACCAATACAAATGTTACCATTCGTTACACGATTGCTGCGGATGGATCTTGTTCAGAAACCTTTGCTGATGTTACCTTTACCGTAACTCCTGTTTGTGTAACAGCAGTAAATTCTACAGCTACAGCATCAATTACAGAAGATGAAACAAAAACTTTATCAGGTTCTCCTAGTGGTGGAACTTGGTCTATCGTTTCTGGTGGAGGATCAATCAGTGGTACAACTTATACGCCTGCGGATATCAACACCAATACAGATGTTACCATTCGTTACACGATTGCTGCAGATGGATCTTGTTCAGAAACCTTTGCTGATGTTACCTTTACCGTAACTCCTGTTTGTGTAACAGCAGTAAATTCTACAGCTACAGCATCAATTACAGAAGATGAAACAAAAACTTTATCAGGTTCTC
>Ga0213864_10001316_pt1 | contig 11232 bp, 27 predicted proteins | sample PICome_5_FD_160078 | JGI IMG/M metagenome (GOLD analysis project Ga0213864, IMG submission 160078) | Coastal seawater microbial communities near Pivers Island, North Carolina, United States - PICO247 | ecosystem: Environmental > Aquatic > Marine > Coastal | place: USA: North Carolina... | reverse complement strand
TATTGAACGAATTCATCTAAGCGGATCAGGGTTTGAAATTTTAGTTCGAGACCGCCAACATTGGGATCCGAACGACTATGAAAACTATACTTAAATATTTAATCACCGTATTTTTTGCAGTAAATATAACAATATTCACCGCACATGCTGCTACTTGGAGATCAAAACCTGTACAGTGTGGTAGCATAGCTGAAGTAAAAAGGGTGATTGAGGAAAATGATGAGATAGCACTCATCGGAGGTCTTGGAAACTCAAGTTTTAATGACGAGAATCTTAGAGATCTTACTATTGTTCCTGTATATTGGTTTTATAGCCCAGACACAGGATCATTTTCTGTTGTTGAGTTTCATCTAGAATCAGATGAGGCTTGTGTAATTCAGTTTGGAAATGGCGTTGATTTTGATGTCGCAGAGTTATTTACAGTAGAGGAAAAATTATGAAAACACCATCAATAGTTGTAAACTATATTGAAGGCGGTCCAATCAAGTCAGAGATGGCAAAAGAACCCATTAGCCTTGTAAAAAATACTAATTATGGAGTTAGAAAACTTAAACACCGACTCGCTCTTAGTAAAGATTTAGAAAAACAGAAAGCAAAAAGATGAATATATACATTGGTTATGACCCACTACATCCAGAACCACACGCAGCTTGTAAAAACTCGCTGTTCAGAAATATGACTTCTCCTCACTTTTTTAAGATTGTGAGACTTTCTCAAGATGATCTAAGAAACTCTGGAATCTACTATAGAGAGGATGATGATCTTGCTTCAACTCCTTTTTCCTTAACTCGCTTTTTAGTTCCTGCACTAAATGGTTTTAGTAGTTGGGCACTATACTGTGATGCTGATTTTATTTTCTTAAAAGATATTGAAACTTTGCTTGAGATGAGAGATCATACTAAAGCAGTTCAAGTGGTTCAACATCCTTCATATGAGTTAAATGGATTAGAGAAGATGGATGGACAACAAAACTACAATTATCCAAAAAAGAACTGGTCTTCTCTTATGCTTTTTAACTGTGAGCATGAAGCTTGCCGAGAGTTAACTCCTGAAGTGGTAAACTCACTTCCTCCTGCTTCTCTGCATCAATTTGAGTGGTGTGATGAGCATGAGGTTGGTAATCTACCTCTAAAATGGAACTGGTTAGTAAGTTACTATTCTAGTTCAGTTACTCCTCACGCTCTTCATTTTACAGATGGAGGACCTTGGCTAGACAATTATCAAGATGTTCCTTATGCTGACATATGGAAAGAGTATGCTGAATAGTATTATAGATTTTATTGATAATAGACCAATAATTATAATATCTGGATCTAAAGTAATTGGTGATCTTCATACTGATGCTATTGTAGTTCGTCTTAATTCTTCTCGTCGTTGGGGATCATGTGACATCTGGTTTAATAACCAATCACAGCCTACTTATTTTCAAGAAGAATCAAGAGGAATAGGAGATGAACAGTGGATTATTCGTGCTAACGGAGATAATAAAGGTGCGAACATGAAGCGTAATTACCCTACTGATTGGAAGCATACCTACTTTTGGCCTGTAGAAGATTGGGAAGAGATGGTCAAAGAAATGGGCATTGCAAGACCTCTCACAGGAACTATTGCAACCTACTGGTTTCATCGCTATACTCGTTCTCAAATACATTTACTAAATTTTGACTACTATGAAACAATAAAAATCCATGCAGTGAAAGGAACTCCTGGCCCACCACCAGTTCATAAGCCTTGGTTAGACAAAGCTTGGATATTAGGATTAGACAGAGTAGAGCATATATATAGTTAATTAAAAATTTTGATTGCTCTCTACTTAATTTTTTGCTATATTATAACAGTAAAGTTTGCCTAAGTGGGAACTTTACTTTTTTATTCTTGCTTAATAAGGAGATATGTAAGATGACACATTTAACTACACTTGACTTAAATAGAATCACACCTTTTGCTGTTGGCTTCGACAGAGTTTTTGACGATATAAACCGCTACATGACTCATCAGGCTACTTCTACAGCTTTTCCACCATACAACATTATTAAAGATGGTAACAAGTTTCAAATTGAAATGGCACTAGCTGGTGTTAAAAAAGAAGATTTGAAACTAGAAGTTGCTGATGGAGTGCTTACAGTTGAGCATAATCCAGAAAATGCTGTTGAAAACGATAAGTGGGAATGGCTACACAAAGGAATCTCACAGCGTAAGTTCCGCCGCAAGTTTACTTTAGCTGATGACATTGTTGTTAATTCAGCAGAGATGACGAATGGTATGCTTTATGTAGAACTAGAACGCATCATTCCAGAAGAGAAAAAGCCGAAGCTCATTGAAATCAAGTAACCAGTCTTGACATATCAAATTCAAAGGGAGCTTTCGGGCTCCCTTTTTTAATTCTTGCTTGCCAAAAGGCTTTTAATTTGTTATTATTAACTATAAATTGCTGAGAGGACTAAGCATGAAACACGAAATTGTAATACAACTCTACTTAAAAAGAATTAAGGGAGTTCAGGAAGTTAGAGATCGCTGTAAAAAAGACTCTTGGGGATATAACTATTGGAATAGTGTTCTTACTTCACTTATAGGCACACTAGATTCATATCTTGTAGAAGAGGGAATTTTTGAATGAGACAAGCTGGACTAAAACCAAAAAACCACTCAAGTGGGGTATACTGGGTTCGTGCCGCATCAGGTAATGGAACTAATGAAGAAACTAAAGACGAAGGAATGGGTATCGTTGGAACAATATTTTTTATCATATTCTTACCCCTTGTAGTAATAGCAGCTTTAATAGATAGGATGTCAAGTGGACAATAGATGGCCAATGTATGCACTACCAAGAAACTATATTAGTCCTTATTTCTTTAGGTTTAGTATGCTTCTAGTATTTATCCCAAGTATGCTTGGAGTTACCTATAGCTTATATGGTTTTTTTCTTGCATACTTGCTATTTGATTTGTTAGAATACAGAAGAATCAAAATACTACAAGAGGATGGAGTTATCTAATGGGCAAAGTTAAAGCAATGGCGATGCACGGAGAAGAGTTCGCTCAAGAACACTACAATGTAGATCGTAGCACTTTCATTGATCTTGCGATCAAAGAGTTTGGAACATATTCTATTGAGTATCGTGCTGCTGTTGAGCATTGGGATAAGATTCAACAAGAGTTAGACGATTATTGGGACGAACAAGCTTGGGATAATTACTATGATGATCCAGAGTCTTCTCTGTATTGTGACGGGAGAATAGATGAGTGATTTAATAACCTACGCATTATTAAAAACTATACAGTATGGTTTAGTTTTTATTATGATAGGGTCTATAGTAGAACAAATGCCCCTGTGGTGGAATTGGTAGACACACAGGACTTAAAATCCTGAGACTTTTAGTCGTGCGAGTTCGAGTCTCGCTGGGGGCACCAATACTCCTGTAGTTTAATGGTAAAACACCCGGCTTATATTCGGCACAGTCTCCAGATTAGAGAGCGATACAGGTTCGAATCCTGTCAGGAGTACCAAATAATGAAACGATCACCAAGTGATTATATAGAAGAAAAAGATGAAGTAGTAGAGTTTGTGAACTGGTTAGCAAACAGGTCAGTTGGAAATGTAGAAAACTATCCAAAAACACTAGAATACTATATAAAAATGTATAAACAATTAAAACGATCTCGTAGCTCAACGGATTAGAGCATCAGAATACGAATCTGAAGGTTGAGGGTTCGAATCCTTCCGAGATCTCCAACTACTCGGTTAGTTAATAGTTTAAAGTAAATGTATTCCCCGATAGTTCAGTCGGTAGAACGGTGGACTGTTAATCCATATGTCGCAAGTTCGAGTCTTGCTCGGGGAGCCAATTTTTTTGTGGGTGCGGTGAAGTTGGAGTGTCACGCTGGTCTCCAAAACCAGTATTAGGGGGTTCAAATCCCTCCACCTGCGCCAATTTGAGAGGATAAGATGAAGTTTGAAGATTTAAAATTTGAAGAAACTTCGTATGGAGGAATTCAAGCTAAGGTTATTTTTGGCGACTATGAACTTAGTGTAATTAAAGAACCTGGCAAATCTCTATACGAAGTCGCTATATTTCTAGGAGTAGACGGTCCTTTCGTACAACTTCCTGGTATCCATAAAGTAGGAGGAGAACCTCCTTACGATGATGTAATTCCTTATCTTTCTCCAGAAAATGTAACAGGTATTATGAAAAAACTTGCTACTATAACGAAAGGATGAAAATGAAAGAAAAGGATGAAGAAGTAGAAACTGTTTATTATAAGTTTTATAACTTAATGCTAGATTTGTGTGAAACACATGATCCAATACTAGTTTCTAGCACTATGCTAGCAGTAAGCCAAAAACTTTGTAGAACAGTTCATGAAGATGATGATGAGTATCTTAGAATAATGAAATATATTACTCGTAATGCTCTTCAGATAGAACCAATTGAGTTTGAAGATAAAACTTATCACTGAGTCCCCGTCGTCTAGTGGTTAGGACTCCGCCCTTTCACGGCGGCAACGGCAGTTCGAATCTGCTCGGGGATACCAACTTTAGGAGATACCTATGAAAGACGGATATACATTTACTTATAAATCTGAAAGATCATCTTACGATGTAAAAATATCTCTACCCCAAGATGCTTCTCTTGAAGAAGTATTAAATGCTTTTGAAAACTTTTTACGAGCTTCAGGGTTTTATATTGATATGGACGACTATGTTTCTATTGAGGCAGGTGTAGAGATAGATTTTGACGAAGAAGAACGATTTGATAAAATAATAAAAGAAGTTGATGAAACTTTTGAACGACTTACTAAAACATCTAATGTGATTTCATTTTCAAAGAAAGGGGAAAATAATGAAGATAAGTGACAAACTTAAAAAAGTAAATGAGACTGTGTATTTTTATCGTTATGACAATGGTTATATGATGGAAGTTAGTGGTCGCACTATTGAAGACGACTATGATACTGCTAAAATCATAGTTGATTCTGTTGATGAAGCAGTAGAACTTCTTAAAGAATATAACTCATTGCCTGTTGATAAGTAAGGCAAAGCGCCTGTGGTGAAATTGGTAGACACGCTAGATTTAGGTTCTAGTGCTTCACAGCGTGGGGGTTCAAGTCCCTCCAGGCGCACCAACTAGTATGTATTTATTTGATAATTTAGCAGAAGTTTTTCCTGCTCATGCTCGACAGCATATTCCTAACTATGATACGGTTATCAAGAAAACTCTTGATATCTGTTCAGAATATCCTACTGATGCAGCTATTGTTGATGTAGGTTGTGCAGTAGGAGAAACTTTAATTCAACTTCACCACAAAGGTTTTACTAATCTTTATGGGGTAGATGAAAATAAGAATATGCTACATAGATGTCCCAAAAATCTGGGCATAACCTATATACATGATGACTGTTTTAACATTGATAAGACTTTCGATGTCGTTATCGTGAATTGGACACTACATTTTATAGAAAACAAGATTAGATACTTGAAAAAAATTAAACACAGACTAAATCCTAATGGTTGTTTAATAGTCAGTGATAAAACAAGTAAAGACTCATATCCACTACAGTTTTATCATGAATTAAAAAGAAAAAACGGTGTTAGTGATAGTCAAATTATTGAAAAACAACAAACTGTAGATCAAATAATGAATATCAACTCTCCTGAATGGTATTTTGATACTTTTAATATACTAGGGTTTCAGAATTGTTACATATTTGATGCTGACTGGTGTTTTACTAGTTTTGTTTGTAAAGGAGTTAGATGACTACATTATATTTATTTTGCTTATTTTTGAAACATACTCTTGCTGATTTAGTTTTACAAGCAAGATTACCAAAAGCAGGCAAAGGAGATTTGAAAAATTCAAAAGGTTATATACATGCACTAGATCATGCAGTTCTTACACTACTGGTAACTTTAGCATTCACTTTTAATTTGACAACCGCCTTTTACATTGCTATTATAGATTATATATTGCACTTTGTAATTGATCATAACAAAACACTAATTTCTCGTAGAATGAATCTAAAATTTGATACTCAGAAGTTTTGGACTGTTCAAGGAGTTGACCAAGCACTTCATTTTTCTTGTTACTTATTATATGTTTATTTAGTGTTTGGATTTTAGTATGTGGGAATACTGGTGCAAGGCAATAGGAGTAAAAGCGTATGAAGATAACAATAAAGCTGACAGAGTTGCAATTATTCGTACTGGGTGGGTGGTGTTACACATTCTTACTTGCCTTGCTATTATCTTGAACGCAATCGCAAATCATGGTTGGGGGCTAATAGGATGGAAAGAGGAAAAAGAATTCACTCATCAGAAGCAGCTAGGAAAAAGCGAAGATTTATTAAAAAAATTAGAGAAGAAGTAATGACTCGTCTTTATTCTCGTTTAAGAAAAAGGCGTAAAAAGAAGAGAGGTTCTGCTCCCTCTTAATAACTGAGCAGATGGTGCCACCTGGGTAGGTTTGTCGCTTAATAGACACGCGCAGATCAACGGTTAGTCTGCAACATTATTTAAGGAGTATAGTATGACTGAAACACTAGATTGGCCTTGGATTACTGTTACTGATAATGAACAGTTTGAAGGTGTAGTATGGAGAATTGATGGTGAAATGAAACTAGAAGATGCTCCTGATGATAGTGAAGACGGTATTATAACATATGATGTTATTATTCACCCTGACTGGGAATCTGAAGATTTTGATTGGGAATCTTTTAATCAATACACTGGAGCTTTTATTGTTAAAGCAGTTGAAAACTCCCTCGAGAAATTAAAAGACTGATTGCCTTTTATTCATTTTTTTGATATTATTACATATAATATGAAAGGATGAGTAATGACAGCATATCGTTTGATTAAGAATACTGCTAAAGCTGGTAATACTGTTTTGGGAGCAGGATGTTATTCTGCCGCCCTTGAGTCATATGCAAGAGATGATACTGTTATTAAAATCGGTAATAACATGAACGATCCTTGGATTACTTACTATGAGCAAGTTATTGCTAAGATGCAAGATAATCCTTGTGTTCCTAAAGTAAAATCCTTTTACATTGACTACAACAATGAATACTATGTTTGTGTAATGGAGAGATTACAAGACTCTTGTCCTGTGTTTGCAAATCGTGAAGCAGCCTATGAATTGGTTAGAGAGTATCTGTATGGTGAAATCAAACTAAAAAAGTTTGTTAAACGAGCAAAGAAATTTCCTCAACAGTTTCCTAATATTTTTGCTTTAGTTGAGTTAATGGACTACATTATTAAATGGACTGATGCTTTTACTTGTGAAGATGCAGAACATATACTAGAAGAAGATGACTATATGTGTGCTACTAAACTTGATATGCACAGTGGTAATGTAATGTTTCGAGGATATGAACTTGTTATTACAGATCCATGGTGCAATGTTGAAATGGACGATGTGCCTAGTGTTTGTGATTGGGCAGAAGAAAATTTAACTGAGTATGAGTGGGGCTAATGGAAGATTTAACTGGAAAACTATCAACTGTGCTTGATGAATTGAAAACTGTTATGGAACAACGCAAAGAGCGTATTCAAGAACTTAGAAATGAAATTGATCAAATTGAGCAACAAAATCATGATCTTGAAAACACAATATCTGACCTACTAAAGAGTTTTTAATGGCTGACTATTATTTAGCATATACCTACCCACACGGCATTTCTATAAATGGCAGAGAATATCTGCTAGATGAAGAGGGTGATATTATTAAGTTTCCTACAAAGTGGAACTTAATGAAATATCTACGCGATCAAGGACTTGAGTTTGATGATATAGACGAACTTGAAGAAAAGTATATTATCAGAATAGAAGAAGTATGGGAAGATATTAAAGACCGCGTGTTAGAAGCAGTTGAAGAAGGCACTCTTGATCGTGATGTGCTAATCATGTGCTTTGTTAAAGCACTCTCAGTAGATGATATCAAAGAAATACTAAAAATGAATGAGATTTATATCTGATGGATTATAAAGATATAAAACCGCGCTATGCTAATAAACAACTAGAAGTTGCTATGAAAGCGCCAATTAAGAAGGAGAAGCCTGTGCTAGGAAATGATTTTTGGGGAGACCTAGATATTGACGCAATTGAATATCAAGAAGATATAAAATCTTGTGCCGCAGGATTGATTGATCATTGGGGTAAAAGTCTTACTGAAAAAGATTTACTCAAACTAAAAGCATACTCAAGTTGTGGAGACACACCACTTCAGTGTGCTTTAGCTAGAGCTGCTCTTGAGTATTACCTTACTCAAGACTATAACCCTGAGTTTATTCATGCAGATATGAAAAGTGTAAAGACTAAGAAGTCTTGGTGGAAGTTTTGGAGTAAGAAATAGAATGACTGAGTATAATCCAGATAACTGGGTTGTCATCAAATTGAAAGGTGATGATCCCCATTATCGTGTGCTTGCTGGTTGGTCAGGAGGTTACCTTGACAGTGATAGTTGGAAAATAAATAGCGGTATTACTACTGTAACTGAAGATGATGATGCTTATTATTTTGCGGGATCTAGTGGTAGCACATATCGTTGTGGTAAAGGTTCTTACACACTGAGAATGAATAATGCACACGTTTGGACACAACTACAAGAATTACATGGCGATAAAGTAGAAATGATGCCAGAAGAAACTGACTGGCTAAACACAGATTGGATTATAAAATGATTGCATTATTATTTATGGGAGTATTGTTCATTTCAGACAATGCTGAATTTTTTGAACGAGTAGAAGAAAACCGTGCAGCAGGTTATTCTTGGAAATATGTCGGGCGACAGGTTCCAGGAGGTAATCCTGCTATTATAATTACAGATCATAACGATAAAAAATCTATTTATTGGAAGATGACTAAATAGCTGAGTTAGCTCAACTGGTAGAGCACTGGTTTTGTACTCCAGAGGCTGGGGGTTCGAGTCCTCCACTCAGCACCACTTTACTATTGCTTGTTACTTATTTTTTTGATATATTATTTATATGATAAAAATTTGGATGAAGGAGATTGATATGCCTAATTGGTGTTCTAACTGGGTTGAACTGACTGCCCCAAGCACTCAAGCTTTTGACAATTTTGTTGCACATATGGAACAACATCTTTCATGGATGCCACCTGAAGAAGATGTTGATGACGCTCAAAAAGAAGAGCCTGCTGGTTTCTGTGGATACTTTGTTCCAGAACCTGACTATAATACTACTGAGATATTTCCAGCATATCCTGAGTTGCACAAGCAAGACACTTTTACTATGCCAGGTTGGTGGGATTTTCGTGTGTCAAACTGGGGAACTAAGTGGGAGATTGGTTTGAGCAGTGATCAGATTAATTTTGATCGTGAGTCTCTTTCTATCTCTATGTCATTTGACTCAGCATGGTCTCCACCACTCGGTGTGTATGAAGCAGCTACTAGTCAAGAGTGGGATGTGAATGCACACTACTGTGAGCCAGGTATGGACTTTATCGGTTACTATACCTCTGCTGAAGGAGACGAGTCTTTTACTCTTGGAAGCCGTTCTACCACTGATGCTCCAGACTGGTTGGTAGACGTATATGAGTGTGAGTATGATAACATAGATGAGTGTATGCGAGAGATAGACTTAGACGAACTCTCAAGTCGTGAAGAATTTCTTGCAAAGTGGGGTGAAGACTATATTCATGAGTGGGACAATCTTCATAAGCAAGAAGCAAGTAATTAACAAAGTTCTGGACTTACAGTGTATTAAATGCTATAATACACTGTAATTCTATTTTGGAGGGATATAATGAAATCAGTTACAGAAATCTATGAACAGATGCTAGACCAAAACTATCTAGGTTTAGATAAATGGGCGCATCACCTGTCTGTCTACGACAGATTTTTAACAGGGCATGAACCAGTTGAGGGAGAGACCTTTACTCTTGTAAACTTTAGCGAGAGTATTGACTCTGGCTTGTTATTTCATCGTTTACTATCGTCTTGGGGTCTTGAAGACTTTCGCGTTTTTCAGGTGTATAAATACTCAGAAAAAGACCCCACAGAGCTAGCTGAAGCAGGTGTGTTTAGTGAGCAGGGTGACTATGAAGACGATGGTTACTTGGCTAAACTTTATAATCGTCTCGGTCGTATTGATGTATTGATTGATGATACTCACTATACAAACTCGCAAAGAACTATCTTCAAAACTCTATACAGTCGTATGCCTGCTGGTTCTCTCTATTTTGTAGAAGATACCTACTTTAATTATCGAACAACTCATATCAATTGTCAGCCTACTTTTATGGAAATGATGCAGACAATGATTCAGCGACTTGACGAGTGGCAGTCTAATCAGATGGACGATAATCAATTCCGTGAACCTCATTGGAGGCGTGATATAGAGTATACTAATGTATCAGAATTTCCAAGACAAACCACTGGAATTCATTTCTTTAACGGTATGGTTCTTTTAGAGAAAGACTCAGTAGAAGCACCATCACAACTAGTAAAAAAATGGGGTAAACCTACATAATGAATAAAATGGATGTAGCAGTATCAATATCGTATCGTTGCAAACACTGTAGTCAACTTGCAGTTAAGCCAGAGACAACAAAAGAAAACTTGATGTTCCCTCTCTGGCATGATTGTGAAAACAATGTTTGGAATAAATCTGAAAAACCAGAAGAATTGAAAGAGGTAGCATAATGGAACCTTATACAATAACCTATAGCTTTGGACAACCATTGCATGAGACTCCAAAGGTAGAAGTGATTGAAGGAGACGGTCCTTTGAAAGACGCATTTGAAGCAAGTACTGCTGGAGTAGTGATGAAAGTTATTACAACTTATCGTTACCACAATGGCGTTCTTCAAAAAGAAGAGGTTACTAGAAAATACCAGAACAATGGTGATTACCACGATAGCTCGGTTGTAACACCTTTAGCAACCGCAAGCTCAGTATAGGAGGATGAAATGGCTGTAATAAATTCTTATGATGATGAATTAGATAAAATTACTATTACTTGGAGTGTAGACGATGTGTTAGCAATGCGTCCAGGTTTAACTGTAGAACAGGCAAGAGATGTATTACAATATATCGAACATAATCATGATGCTTCTATTGGAGTTACTTGGGATGTAATTACTTACGCAGCGGATTATCTTTTTGAAGATGAAACCATTCCTGTGCATGAATTTAGACTAGCCGATGTTGAGGATCCACATTTATATGCTCAAATGAGTATTCAAGAATGGGTTAAATCTCAAGGAGAGAA